>Ga0214544_1000370_pt1 | contig 79081 bp, 48 predicted proteins | sample CNSS3metaG_FD_160074 | JGI IMG/M metagenome (GOLD analysis project Ga0214544, IMG submission 160074) | Root nodule microbial communities from cowpea collected in UCLA plant growth center, Los Angeles, California, USA - CNSS3 | ecosystem: Host-associated > Plants > Roots > Nodule | place: USA...
ACATCGACAAAGTGAGTGTGAAAACAAAGACAATAAGCAAGGCAAAACAACTTCACGAAAGGAATAGAAATGATGTGGTTGCAGAGAAAAACAAACTGTAAAATAACGGTTACTTTTGAAATAATTTTAGAAATAATAAATAATTTATTATATTATTAAAAAGGGTAAAATAGGAATTAAAGAAAGTGGACACAGAAAGGGGAATCCCCTTTATATATTGTTATAGATTATTAGTAGTAAAGTTATTATTTTTATTTGTAATATATGATATTATTATTATTATATATTTTTGTTAGTATTTACATATCAATTTTTATTAGATTATGATAAATTTTTTTTTGTCTTAAACTTAAAAAAAGAAAAGGTATATTGATAAATATATGATTAGTTTAAAATTTTACTTCAATATTTCATTGTTGATGTTCATACCCATTCAAATTTGAAGGATTTGTCGACCATTATTGAATTATGTCAATCTTTGACAAAAACAAACAAATTAAAGATATTTTACTTGATTAATTGTCTGATTTATTTTATTTAACTCTTAATGTTTCATTTTCTACAACGAAGATTATCAAAACAAAAATTGGAATAAGATGAAAGATGAATTTCTTGAATGCAATATGGTTATTTACATTCAAAAAAGAATAACTGGAGATTTTTATTCCAAATAAATTATTGATGAGTTCAAAGTTTTTTACTATATAATTTTAACTATAATATTAATTATAAATATATTATTATTTGTATTATTTTTATAAGTATTAATATTTCTAATTATTAATAATATATTATTATAAATATTATTTATAGTGATAGTAGTAAAATTATAACAAATATTAGTATAATAATAATAATAATAATAATAATAGTTATTATTATTATTATTATTATATGTTACTATTATATATTATTACTATTAGTATTATTAACATTATTAGTAGTAAAGTTGTTACTCTTATTTGTAATATGTAATATTATTACTATTATATATTTTTGTTAGTAATTATATCTCAATTTTTATTAGATCATGATAAATTATTTTTTTGTAGGTATATTGATAAATATATGATTAGTTTAAAATTTCACTTCAATATTTCAATGTTGATATTCATACCCATTCAAATTTAAAGGATTTGTCGACCATTATTGAATTATGTCAATCTTTGACAAAAACAAACAAATTAAAGATATTTTACTTGATTGATTGTCTAATTCATTTTATTTAACTCTTAATGTTTCATTTTCTACAACAAGATTATCAAAACAAAATTTGGAGTAAGATGAAAGATGAATTTCTTGAACGCAATATGGTTATTTACATTAAAAAAGGAATAACTGGAGATTTTTATTCCGAATAAATTATTGTTGGGTTCAAAATTTTTTACTGTATGATTTCAACTATAATATTAATTATAAATAATATTATCATTTGTATTATTTTTATAAGTATTAGTATTTCTAATTATTAATAACATATTATTATAAATATTATTTATAGTGATAGTAGTAAAATTATAACAAATATTGGTATTATAATAATAATAATAATAATAATTGTTGTTATTATTATTATATGTTACTATTATATATTATTACTATTAGTATTATTAACATTATTATTATTAGTAGTAAAGTTATTACTCTTATTTGTAATATATAATATTATTACTATTATATATTTTTGTTAGTAATTACATCTCAATTTTTATTAGATTATGATAAATTATTTTTTTGTCTTAAACTTAAAAAAAAGGTATATTGATAAATATATGATTAGTTTAAAATTTCACTTCAATATTTCATTGTTGATGTTCATACTCATTCAAATTTGAAGAATTTGTCTACCATTATTGAATTATGTCAATCTTTGACAAAAACAAACAAATTAAAGATAGTTTACTTGATTGATTTTCTAATTCATTTTATTTAACTCTTAATGTTTCATTTTCTACGACGAAGATTATCAAAACAAAATTTGGAATAAGATGAAAGAGGAATTTCTTGAATGTAATATGGTTATTTACATTAAAAAAGGAATAACTGGAGATTTTTATTCCGAATAAATTATTGATGAGTTCAAATTTTTTTACTATAAATTATTTTGGCTCCTCCAAAATTATTGGTCAAGATCCGTCACGGGTTATTATTATCAACTATAATTCATAATCATTATTACTATCAACTATAAATATTATTATCATTATTATTAATTATAATTATTTCTATCATTATAGTACTAATATTATTATATTACTATTATTATTATTATTAAGAATTATAATTATTATAATAGTTATTATTATTATTATTATTGTTTTTATTATTATTGTTAGATACACATTTTTAGGGATGTCAACAAGGCGAGTAGGGTACGAGTAGTAGTTCCCCCATACCCTACCTACTGGATAAATATCTGTCCTGTATCCGTACCCATATTCATCGGGTACCCGCCTATTTTTTCATATCCGCACGTATACACGGGTACCCGCAGATATTTACAAAATTATTTAAGAAACAAATATTTAATCATAAATTCAAATAAAATAAAATAAAATACATCACTGTCATAAATTTTGAATAATGTTCAAATAAACTCAAGTTCATACAAGTCCAAATAGTTATAAAAATAAATATAAAATGACGTTCAACACAATGAAAATTTTTTAATTAGTGCTTTGATCAATAAACTCACTTTCTCCGATTGATTCTTGAAAAATAAATAAAATAAACAAATAATAAAACTCAACTGCCACGTGTTAAGTATTCTTATTTTGATTCCATCATTTGACAACAAACATACCATACCATAAATGTCACTATCTATATAGGGTTTGATGTATATGCCCAATTTCAAAGAAAGGAAAGACAATAATGTCAAGGGATGTACCTAAAAGAAGACAATGTACCAATACTTGAAGTTGGAAGAATGAAGACAGAAGAGAAGACAAGATGTGCAGCTTAGAAGAAATTAGGTCAGAATTTTTTTTTAATATATATATATATATATATATATATATATATGGGTATTTTTATGAATTAATGTTTAGCGAGTACGGGTATCCACGGTACGGATACTATGATATCTGTACCCGCCCTGTTAACATGCGAGTATCAAAAATATTCGTACCCGTGGATATCTATTTTTAACATTCGTTTCCTACCGTTGCAGATACCTGCGGGTACTTATCAATTTTATTTGTTTTGTTGTTCATTTATCTTTCCATTTGAACAATTATTTCAATTTTAAAAAAATAGTTACTAAAATTAGTAAAATAATAAAACTGAATTTTTTTTATTATAAATAATTATTTAAATTTAAAATATAATAATTAAGAGGATAAAATTGATAAAATAAAAAGGACACCAAAAATGTTTATCTCTTTATATATGTAGTTGTATTAATATTAATATTATTATTATTAGTAGTAGTATTAAAAAAATTTTATCACTACGCGATATTATCATAGTGGTATTATTATTATTATTATTATTATTATTATTATTATTATTATTATACTTAGCCACATATTTTACTTTTATTTACTACGAGATCATATTACAATTATTTGCTCTTTGTATTTGTTTTGTTATTCATTTTATCTTTATGTCTTGGTATTTTTTGAATTGAAAAAAAATAGTTACTAAAATTAGTAGAATAATAAAACTGACAAATAATTTTTTATTATGAATAATTATTTAAATTGCATAAATAATAATTAAGAGGATAAAAATGTAAAAACAAAAAAAGACATAAAAAATGTGTATCTCTTTACATATTTAGTTAGTGTATTATTATTATTATTATTATTACTATTATTATTATTATTATTATCACTACGGGATATTATTATAATGATATTATTATTATTATTATTATCACTACATGATATTATTATTATAATGATATTATTATTATTATTATTATTATTATTATTATTATTATAAAAGTTAGACACACATCTTAATTTAATTTACTATGAGATCATATCTCAATTAGTTGTCCTTCTTGATTGTTTGGTTGTTGTTGTATTTATCTTTATATGTAATTATAGATTATTAGTATGTTAACATTAACCTTGGTATTTTTGACATTAATATTTATAACATAAACATTATCATTATTATTATCATTTGTTTGTTATTATTAGTATCATTATTATTTTTATTATTAATATTATTAATATTCATAGTGATGTTATTAGTATAAGTGTTTTTTTAATTATAAAAAATGTTATTATACTAAATACTTTTGCTAAATAGATTTTTAATCTTTTAAATTTTTTATAATTTATAATTCATATTTATATTATAATTATTTTAATGGTTAAATAAATATAATAACAATTATATTATTATTCTAAACATATTTGCAATAAATAAAAAAATATGCATACACGCACGGGTCATGTACTATTATAATTATTTTGTAAAATCAATTAACTACACCATATTGTGATATTAATTTTATTTATTATATTTAAAACTGAATTTACAAATTCATTTCATTGATAATAATATTTAAAACAATATAACCTAATTTTCATGATATTTATTATTTTATTTTTATATTATTATTATTATTATCAATTATAACTCTAATTATAGTTATTATTATTATTATTATCAGCTCTAATTATAATAAGAATTAATTATTATTATTATTAACTAATAATTATTATGATTAGTATTACTACCAACTATAAGTATTATTATTATTATTAACTACAATTATTTCTATTATTATGATTAGTAGAATAATAAAATTGACAAATAATTTTTTATTATGAATAATTATTTAAATTGAATAAATAATAATTAAGAGGATAAAAATGTAAAAACAAAAAAAGGACATAAAAAATGTGTATCTCTTTACATATTTAGTTAGTGTATTATTATTATTATTATTATTTTTATCACTACGAGATATTATTATAATGATATTATTGTTATTATTATTATTATTATTATTGTTGTTGTTGTTGTTGTTGTTATTATTACTACTATATTATTATTATAGTTAGACACACATCTTAAATTAATTTACTACGGATCGTATTTCAATTACTTGTCATTTTTATTTGTTTTGTTGTTAATGTATATCTTTGTATATAATTATAAATTATTATAGTTGACATTAGCCTTAGTGTTAGCATTAATATTAATATTAATATTTATAGCATAAATATTATTATTATTATTGGTTCATTATTATTTTTATTATTATTATTATTACTATTCATAATGGTATTATTATTATAAGTGTGCTTTTTTCAATTATAAAAAATGTTGTTATACTAAATACTTTTGTTAAATAGAGTTTTAATTTTTTAAATTTTTATAATTTATAATTTATATTAATATTAATATTAGTATTTTTAATGGTTAAATAAATATAATAGTAATTATATTATTATTCTAAAAAATTTTAAAATAAAAAAAGTAAAAAAATGTTCGCTCAATTAACTATATTATATTGTGATGTCAATTCTATTTATTATATTTAAAACTGAAATTATTATTGCATCACTTAGATTTACTATTTTATTACTTGAATAACAACATTTACAATAATATAACTTAATTTTCATAATATTTCATTACATCATAATTTTACTATTTTACTATTTAATATATAAAATAAAACAAATACGTCCCGTGCGTACGCACGGGTTAGTATACTAGTTAGAATAAAAAACTTTGGTAAATAAGATGTAATTTAATTATATATATTATATTAATTTTTTTATATAACTTTTTAAATATATATATATATATATATAATATTGTAATATTATTAAGTTAATATATAAAATAATTCTTTTATTAAAATTAAAGTGAATTAAATATAAAAAGAAAAAATAACGATAAATTTTTAAAATTATAAATAAATTTATTTTATATATTTTTATAAGAAGATAATATAAAATATTATTATATATATATATATATATATATATATATAATATTATATTAATAACTAATGATAATATAATATTATTAAATTAATAAATAAAATAAAATAATTTGTTTTTAAAGTAAATTGAAATAAATAGAAAAATAATTGTTAGTGATTTAAAAGAAATAACTATTAAAATAATTTTATGAAAGATATGTAAAAATAAATGTTGATTTATAAAAAGTAAATAAATAATAATTATGTAAAGTATAAATTAAAAATAAATAATCGTTGAAAAAAAAATTCTCTGATATCTGATGATAACATAATATATAACTTTAGATATTTATTATTTTTTTGTTATATTTTATTAAATTTTTTATTTCTTCTCAATTGTAGGGTCACAGTCTGACACATGGATTTTGAATTTCGAAATCTAATGCCAAATCTCAACTTCAACGTCGTTTCTCCTCATCGTTCCAAATCTCTTTCGTTCGTCATTTGTCCTCATCTTCTCCGCACGCCGCCACTCCATTGTTTCCTAGCCTCCGTCGTGGATCTGCTCAGTGCCGCCGCTGATCAGCTTCCTGCCGCTGATGTGTTCTTCACCGCCTCTGATGTGTTCTTCACCGTCGCTGACGTGTTCTTCACCGCCGCTGGTCTGGCACAGCACCAAACTAGGTTAGCGGCTTTTTATATTTTAAAATATATTTTATATTTCTCGGCCCCTCATGTGCTCTTCACCGCCGCTCTATACTGAACTGTGAAAAATAAGAAACTTAGCACTCTCGAGCTAAGGACCTAGTTGTTGCAACCTGTGTGTTTTCAATGTTTTGGTAGGATTGCACACATTAACAACCCTCTGTGTCTGTTTCCAATGTCCCAACTGGAAATTAAGTAAACTAGCTGGTTGTTAATAATGTCTACAATATCGTTGTTGCAAAGTGACGTTATGCTCCTCATTCTGCTTCTGAAAATGAATTGGAAAAAGACAAGGGTGATTTCAAAAGCACACAATAGCCATGGATGGTGAATTTTGAAAATTACGCCAAGTATGGGAAGTTCTTATAGAAGATCATTGCTTGGAGGAGGTGTTTCTGAAAGCACTCTCATTTTTTATGAAAATTATAAAAAAGTTTTTACTGTTGATGCTGTCCTATTGGTCTCTCTCATTCCTTGTACCTTGATGGTTGATAGCATGTTTTGGGTAAAGCAATCCAGTTAGTTTTTGACAAAATTCCTTCTCCAATTCATGAAATTTTTTTTGAATCAAACAGGGGTGAATCTTCTCTTATGTATAATGAAACATACCATTAGAGTAAAGTAAATTATTGGATTGGATGTAAGCATGTTTCTGTGATGAATACGATTGAGACTAAAGGTAATTTTTCCGTTAGCTAGATTCGTGTCACAAGAAAGTGAGGCAAGAAGTGTCTTCGTGTAGAATAGTAAAAGGGCCCGAGATTGTTTAATCTGTGGCAAGTTGCCTACAGTACACTTCATTCCAATGAGGCTAGACAAAAGTGGAGTAGTTGCTCCCCACTATGCATTTTAATAACATAAGAGTGAAAAAACACTTAAACCGGTCAATTTAAGGCAGAAAAAGTTTCAGATTAGAAGAAACACTTAGATACTGTACTTGAAATTGTAGGACGGGTAGATTGAAACAGAAACTCATCGGATGTAATATATTTACATTGTCTTCCACTTTTACTTAGTAGACCAATCCTTTTCAAGCTCACTATGATCTTTAAATTTCTTATGAGTTGAACCATAAGACATATAAAGCTTTTAGAGTCTGATCCGTTTAATCTAATCCAAAGCTTGCTATCCGCAAGCTTCCCCTTGGATTTTTGTGTTTGTTTGCTTCTACTTGCTGGTTTTGCAGTGACTCTGCTGCACAACCGAATAAAAGTGGCATGGTGCCACCTCCAAAGCAACCAAGCAACACTACCTAATTTCAATGGTGTCTGTTCTGTGTAGAATAAATAACAACTGTATCACTATTTTCTCTTGAGAGTCCATTAGTTATATTTATGGTTTCATGTTTTCCATTTATAAATGTCTGAAAGTGCAAATACTGTTACATCTTAATCGATAAAATGTTGGTAACTTGTTATAATTTTACACTGCACATAATTTTTTTCAAAACATTATTATAAATTATTATATTATTTATTGCGTATCTTAATATTTACTTTTATTAATTTATGCAATATATGTAATAAACTTTCTTCTCTAATTATTTTGTTTGAATTTTAATCCTTTTTTTTTTCTATGTTTTGATAGGTTTTTTGACATTTTAATGAGAAAACCAAAGTCATGGACAAGATTTGGATGTGTCAACCAAGATCTTTTGGCCGGTACTTAGATGGTTTAAACAAGTTTCTCGACTTTGCATTTAGTAATGCAACACAAGGTGATCAAATTTCATGTTTGTACAAGAATTGTAACAAGTGTAGTTAGAGTAACCGAGTAGAAGTGTTTGAACACTTAATTTTGATTGCAGGGAACAAATAATCTTGATTTGATTAAATATATAAATAATCTTCGTAATGTTTTGTATCTTGATTGCAGGGAACAAAGGGCAAATGGGAACGTTGTTGGACTAGTGAGTTTGGGCATGAGATCTCTAGTAGCTTTGCGTATCATGTAAATCTCAGTGCGAAAGGACATCGTTCTCTAATATATAGGTGAAATTGTTTTGAAAAGTAATATATGTAGTTTCATATACTTTGTTTTGAAAAGTTATATATATTTTTGTGTTTGAAGATTGTGAAGGATGTTTGGTGTTTTGTTGGCAGTGGAGATCATGATGCAGTTGTTCCTTTCATGTTGACTCAAGCATGGATCAGAGCTCTGAATTACTCCATTGTACAAGATTGGAGGCCATGGCGCTTCTAAAAGACCAAGTTGCAGGGTGAGAATCAAACATTAGCGTTAATTAATATGATAAATGGTTACTGATTTTAGATGCAAAACTATATAGCAGGTCGGTCTTTAATATGAATTCGTATGTTTGAGATTAAAGATTAGGGAGATTTGAGGCTAGTGTAAGTTGGAAAATTTTATATTTTCAATTTAAAATATTAAAATAATTTTATTTATATATTATTTATCTTATTGATTTTTATTCATTTTCAATTTATTTTAAATTTTAATAATTTATTTTTTAGGTGTGAATTTCTTGACATTAATAGACCCACTTTCTTGTTTTGAGTGAAATAATCTTTTAATCAAAAAAGAGAACTCTTACTAAGGGTGATGATGTACAACATTTTATCTTATCTAATCCTAGTATAGATATCTATCAAAAAAAACCGAAAAGAATATATAGAAACACACATGCATACTCTCTTCCTACAATTGTTGTATTATGCATTTTTGAAGGGCCGACTTTTAATAAAAATCTATTTGTGTATTTATGCATACATGTTCTGATAATACTTTACACCAACCACCTGTATAGTATGATATATCCTAAATATAACCAAGAGTGAAGTTATGAGTTTGGTGAAATTAATATTGTATACACTTAAAAAGCAATCTTTACTTTTTTTTTTTATTGTAAACAGTATTTACTATTATACTAACGGAAAAAAAGTTATAGAAAAGGTGATACACCTTTTTTTTTTTTTTATTTTCCTCTCACGGTAAATTAAAATGAAATCCAAACCTTTCCACCCTATTAGAGTGTTTTACTTCATATAAAGAACATATCATCTCGCTAATATTTGTGAATAATTTGTATTCCACGCAGATACACAAGAACATACTCAAATCAAATGACATTTGCAACTGTAATAGCAGCATCCATTTTTGATATTTTAACTGTTCTTTCCTTATATTACAATGTTACATGAAACTTAAATAAAATTAATAGAATTATATTTTTCTTATTAAGATTGTATTTTTTTGTTATATTAAAAATAAAATATATAAATATTTATTCTACTAAACCAAATATTTATCTATTATGAGTTATTAATCATATCATAATTGCTTATAGGGTTGAGCACACACAGCACTTGAGTACAAGCCTGATGAAGGTTATGCCATATTTCGCAGGTGGATAGCTAGTAAGCCTTTGTAACTCAACCATAATAAATGTGTCGAGATGTAATATAGTTATCACGAATAAAATATGTTTGTGGCAAGTAGTCAAGGTATCATTTTAAATAGGCATATGTGGCAAACAGTAAAGGTATCATTTTTTTGTTATCATTGATATATTTTTTCTAGCTGTTTCTGAATTGCTATAATGTTAATTCAAATATGTTTTGGCTGGGTTACTTTATTACTTTGTATTTGTTTGTAATTGTAATTTGTTGAGAACATCTTTTTTTATTGTGGCATATTTTATTGTTGATGCCTAGCATGCCATGATGCTAATTAGCTACTTGTTTGTGTCCTATAAAAGGGTCCTAAATATTGGATTTACATGGTATTGTGGTGGCTGTCTAAAACTTACAAATCTAATATGGATGTATTGTGTTCTTTTAGAAAACTTACTATATTAAGATCTTTATTATTCTTTAATCACTTTCAGTCAATAAGAAACCTGAGCATTTAAATTTAACTAGAAAGAGGGAAAGGTTGGTTTACACATGTTTTTTTTTTCTTTTGTTGCATTTATAACTTTTTATTTGTATATCTTTCACATTTTGCCGATGCTAACCTTGTTTTGTGAAATCTCTTTTTCTTCCAAGTAAATGACATCTCCTAGTCAAGATGATGATCTTCCTCCTGAGGAAGCAAACCGGAAGAAAGGTGTAGTGATTATGAGAAAAATTATTCGAGCTAGAAGTGAAGGTAAAAATTTAAATGAAATGTACATATTTTATGCTTTGGTATCTTAGATATGTTACTTTCTTGAAAATTAATATGTACTTATTCATATATTATTATGCTTCATGGAATGCCAAAGGTCAACCAATTGAACACGGAGACACAAAATTGATTAGTTATCTTGGATCCATTGTTCAATCTAATGTTCCTATAATGTGTGATAATTAGAAAGATTCGACTTTGAGTGCCTATAAAGACATTTTTCGGAATGATATACAAGTAAAATATACTAATTATGTTTACTTATGTCAAAAGTGTGTGTTATGGTTAGCATACTTCTTCTAATATATTATTTTTTGACAACTAACTTTTAATGTTGGTACATCTTTCCACATTATGTATTAAAGGTGGAACGTAAGTTGCTTATGAATTTTAGAACTAACTTTGCTAATACTTATCTAAAGGATGAGAATCAAAATTATTTAGATCATCCTCTTACTCAACTTTGTGATAAGTATACATCAATGATTAGTGAAGATATTTGAAGAAAGTTTGTTGCAAAACGTATGAATACAAGTTTCTAGGTAATCTATAATATTCAAATACAACCTATTTATTCTTTAATTCCTCTACTTATAATTTGTTTACTATCTTTTTATATAGAAAAAACCCTAAAAAATAAGGAAAAAGTATTACACTCTAATTGTCATTATAGGGGCTAAAGTAACATGTATGCACGCCTAGAACAAAAAATGGCAAGTCTATATATAAATAAATAATATACAACTTGTTGATATTGATTTCTAACTAGTATGATTATTTTTTTTAAAGAATTAGATAAAGAAATTGGGATCAAATGTTAGTAGTGTTTTGTGTCAAGAATTGTGGAAGCATGCTCGTGTGAGCAAGGTCGGGCAAAATGAAAATTAAGATGTTCAACAAGTTTGGAACAAATGTGTAAGTAATATATAATAATTATATATGTGTGTATGATATGAGAATAAGTGTGATAGTTTTTATTATTTTAGGTAATATTATCACAAACTATACATTCAAAAGAGATGAGTAATGCTCATTTAGACATTCTTGCTCAAGCATTGTCTCCTAGAGTATGTTGGTCATTATGTCAAGCATTGTCTCGTAGAGTATGTTGGTCATTATGTCTCTTAGAGTATGTTGGTCGTGTTAGGGCAATGAAATTTAGAATTAATCACAAATTATTTTCCACCCAAAAAGCATTATACACACTAAGAAGCTCAAATGAAACATATGACAAAAATGAATGGTATAGATAGAGATTAATATTATTTCACTTTAGAAAAATGGCACATCAAATAATATATAACAATTTGATATTGGTGTCAATAGTAACAAAGAGAATTGCACAATTTCATCAAATAGTTTTATTGAGGTAATTAACTTTTCTACATAAACTTCAATATTAGTTTAATTTGATTATTTTAAATTTGTTATAACTTTTCATATTTACTCACATTAGATTTTCTCTTATAATTAGATTTTAAATATTAGATTTAATATTAGTGTAACTTGCTTACTTTAAATTTGTAATAACTCTTTACATTCAGTTTAAATATTTTATCTTAAAATTATATTTTATAGCGTAGGGGTTCTCAAGTTATAAATTATTTGTATCATCACCAGTACTTTGCTTTGCTTGGTTGGCCGTAGGAAATTGCATAAAAGTGATACATTGCATGGTAGATCTATATGTAATGATGAACATGTAAAAGTTAGTCTAGATATTGTTGTGGAGCCAAATGTGTTGTTGCATATACCTAATGTTGATGATGACACAATGACAATAGAAACAATAGATACATTTTCTTTGTCCAATCAATCTAGTACATGTTGATATGATATGTTTATAATATTAATTCATAATTATTTATGAAAATATTTTATCTTATATAACTTGTTTAATTGACAATGTTTTAGGATTTCACTCTATCTAAAAAGAAAAAAAAACAATAATACAAATGAATATGACACCTAAAAGAAAATGCCAAGGAAAAATGGCTATTCAACATAGTGCTTGTAAAGTGATTCATCCCAATCTTTTTGAATGGTGCAACTATTGTCTTCATACATGAAATTAAAGCATACAAAGTTATTTTTCCCAATACAAAATGGAAAAAAAAAAAGCATATTTGGACTAGATGAACAATAAGAAATCATTAATGCATGAATTAGTGGAGAAATTATTGAGTATGCATGGCTAAGTACAACTATAATTTTTACATATATTAGGTACAATATACTATTTATTAATAACTTTAATCTTTGATTAATAGCTATAATGATATTAGTTTTATAGAACAACTAATTTTCTTCCATAAGATACTTATATCAAACTTTTATTAAGCTAAATCATAAAGAATTCTTCTTTTCGTCACCTCAAATAATAACACAACTAAGCACGTAAGAGAGAATGCAAAAATTACTCGGTATTTTTTTGATAATGGGGTGGTGGAAAGTTTGTTGATAATGGGTTGACTAATAAGTTTCTTTATCAATCACCCCATTATGAACTAAAATACTAACTAATTTTTGCATTTTCTCTTTCATTGATAGTTTATGTTTGGGTGATAAAAAGAACTCTTTATGATTTGGCTTAATAAAAGTTTGGTATAGGTACCTTATGAAAGGAAAATTAGTTGTTCTATATTAGTAATATCATAAGGGCTACTAATCAAATATAAGCTAATGATAAAAAGTATTATATTGTACCTTATATATATAAAAATTGTAGTTGCACCTAGTCATGCTTAATTAATAACTTCTCCCATAATTTCTGCATTAACGATTTTTTTATGTTCATCTAGTCCAAATATGTCTTTCTCCATTTCTATTGGGGAAAGTGACTTTGTAGGCTTTAATTTCATGTATGAAGAGAGGTAGTTGTGTCATTTTGAGAAATTATGATGAATCACTTTATGAGGAGTACGTTGAATGATCATTTTCCCTTGACATTTTCTTCTAGGTGCGACAAATTCATTTGTATTATTGATCTTTTTCTTTTCAGATATAGTGGAATCCTAAAACATCAATTAAATAAGTTAGGTAATAGATAAAATATTTTCATAAATAATTTTGAATTAATATAGTTGTATATACATACCACATGAACAACTTGTAAAAAATTGATTGGTCATGTCACAAATGTACCTATTGTGTCATGATCAACATTAGGTACAAGCAATGATACATTTGGTTCCACAACATTATCTACACTAACTTTTACATATCCATTAGGTAGAGATATACGCTGTAGTATATCACTTTTAATGTTATGCAATTTTTGGTAACCAAGCAAAGTAATGGTGATGATACAGACAAATTACAACTTGAGACCCTCTGCATTATAAATATAATTATAAGAAAATATTTAAAGTGATCAAATGTAGAGAACTAGTGCAAATTTAATATAAGTTACATTTACATTAAATCTAATATAGAAAATATATAATGATAAAAGAATATTATTGTGAATAAATATGGATAGCTATATCAAATTTAAAGTAAGCAAATTAAACTAATATTGAAGCTAATGTACAAAAGTTAGTTACCTCGGGAAAACTATTTGATGAAATTGTGCAATTCCCTTTGTCACTGTTGACACCAATATCAAGTTGTTCTATATTATTTGATGTGTCCTTTTTCTGAAATGAATAATCTCATTCTTAATCTGTTCCATTCATGTGTTTCATTTGAGCGGTCAATGTATCACGCTCTTTTTGTGTATAACGCTTTTTGGGTTGGAAATAATCTTTGTGATTGACTCCAAATCCCATTGCCCTAACACGACCAGCATACTCTAGAAGACAAAGTTTGAGCAAGAATGTCTGAGCGAGCATGACTCATCTTTTCTGAATTTATAGTTTGTGATAGTATCATCAAACATATCACAAACACAAATATAATTAGTATATATAACTTACACATTTGTTTCAAACTTGTTGAACATTTTTAATTTGCTCAACCTTGTTCATACGAGTATGCTTCCACAATTCTTCATAGAGAACACTACTAACATTTGATCCCAATTTCTTTATCTGTTTAAAAAAATAATAATCACATTAGTTAGAAATCAATAGTAGCAACTTGTATATTTTTTATTTATTTATATATTGACTTACCATTTCTTATTCTTGGGAGCATACCCCTTACGTGAGCCTCTATAAGGTACTTAGAGTGTGATGTTCTTTCCCTTTTTTTTAGGCTTTTTTCTATATAGAAAGATAATAAACAAATGATATGGACACTAGTATAAATATATTTAAAGGATAAATATATTGTATTTGAATATTATAGATTACTTGAAAACTTGTATCCATACGTTTTGCAACAAACTCTCTTCAAATATCTTCACTAATTATTGATGCATATTTCTCACGAGGTTGAGTAAGAGGATTATTTAAATAATTTTCATCCTTTAGATAAGTATTGGTCAAGCTAGTTCTAAAATTCCTAAGCAACTTACCTGCCACTTTTAATACATAATCTTGTGAGATGTATCAAAATTTAAAGTTAGCTGTAAAATAATTAGTAGAAAGAAGTTTGTCAACCATAACACATACCTTAAAATAAGTAAATATAATTAGTATTTTTGACTTGGATATCATTCTAAAAAATGTTCTTATAGGCACTCAAAGTTGAGTCTTTCCGATTATCTTACGTTATAGGAACAATGGATCCAAGATAACTAATGAATTTTGTCCCACTGGGTTCAATTGGTTGACTATTTGCATTCCATGAAACCTAATAATTTGAATAAGTTCATGTGTAAACCAACATTTTCCTCTTTCTAGTCAAATTTAAATGCTTATGTTTCTTATTGACACAAAATGATGGATTTGTCCAAATCCCTTCATCATGGTCATCTCTCCTATACAAGATATCATCTTTTATTGGATCATCATATGATATCTCATACAAAAGACTGTCATTGTGTAAAATATACAATTGAGCTTGTTCCTAATCTTTCCTTGACATGGTCACTATTGTATTTCCGGTAATCACTTCTCGTGTGGTTCTCGCCAAATGTTGAGATTTGGAAGTCCTATAAAATTTAAAATAATAATGTTTATGATTGTTAAATGAAAGTAAAAAAAGTGACGGTGTCATACTATTATGGTCCCACTTCATATGCCCTTTATAATATTTTAAACATGAAGCATAAAATAAAAAAAGGGGGTGGAAGTAAATTTCAATGTGCATGTACTCATTTAAAGTTCAAATGACTCTAAGCCAAATTTTAGTTTGTCCCTTGTACTAGGATTTTCATAGTATTTACAGGGGATCCGTCGACTTGGGCTTTCTATAGAAATAAATTAGATATTTTGTCCTGAGTCGTATGATCGGAGTAACTATTTTACAGGGTAGCATGTAAATTTATGTTTTAAGTTCATTATGCCTTTAAGGTGTTTGGTAAAATGTTTATATAAGACGAACTTTAAAGAAGAGTAACTTTAGAATACATTGATCAGTGGTTTTTATTCTTTATGTATATGTATAGAAATAATAATATTTTGGTAGATTCTTGAGATGTGAGTGGATTTATTACATTGATTTTGTATTATTTGATACTTAAACTGTCGGGTTATATATGCACTCAGGTCATGTCTGAGTGTAGGTTTGCTCAGGTTTTTCTTCGAGATATTTACAAATTTGTTATTATGTTCTGGAATGCATTTTTCTGGAGCTTCCAATCTCGAAAAAGAAACAAGCCTAAGAAAACTAATCCAGTTTAGTATTATTGAGAACCTGCAATGCAAAAGTTGATGTAGGGTTGTTGTAGGTTTAAAGTTTTTAAAATTAGAAGGCTCTGGATAACTAGGTGACTTCCTTGTTCTGGTGGAAACAGTTGTCTTGTATGTTTATTAGAAGTTAAAACCATAGTTGATTTCAGTGCGACTGTCTCCTATATTAAGAATGTTCTTAGATATGCCATTATCTAACTTAACTTTACCTTTTTGGAAGATCTTAACTTCTTTGCAACCTCACATTATTTTTGTTGTGGAAAGACCTTCCATGGTTGTGCTTTACTTTCAAAATCTTCAATATCAGAGTATTCAGTTTCACATATATGACAAATCAATGTCTTTAACTTCAATTTCATTGTCTTCATCACCTTGAACATGTGATAGTCTTCCCAATTTACTATCTATCACCTTTTCCTTTCCCTTTCCCTTTTTCTTTTCAATTTTTTTGGCTTATTGAAATTAACTACTAGTTCATCTACATCAATAAAGCCATCATCACTTGCTATAGGTCTCTGCTCCTCACTGTCATCAAACACAACAGGGTTGTCTTCATCCTCCTCATCACTGCTACCTTTTCTAACTATTTCATCCTCATCACTATTAGCCTCTCCAACTACTTCAACACCTCCCACATTTAAAATAACACCATTTGGATTTCTATTCTTCATAGAAAAACTTGAACTTTGCATTTTCTAATAAATATATGAACTAAATTGATATTCAGATAATTACTTGACATGTGTTATCATACTGACTTGACGCGTGACATGTGTTATAAATAACTTTTAAAAATAAAATTAAAAATAAATAAAAAAATAAAGAGCTGACACATGACACATGTTAACGTTGTACTAACGAATTAGATTTAATTGTTATGTATTTTAAAAAATATGGATTTAATTGAGACAAAAAATTTGAATATTTATTTAAAATTTTAATATAAAAACATAAATCAATGAAGTATTTAGAAAGTAAAAATAAAAGCAAATAGATCATTTCATAATTCTATGTGAAAGGTATGGAGTTGCACGAAGAAACTGCTTATACTTCCAAAGAAAAAAAAGAGACAGAAAAAAGACATGTTTAAAAAATAATACTATTTTAATTCTTCAACGAACGGTCCACCCATATACCCACAAAAAATTTTAAACACCACACAACAAACACACACATGACACAAACATTAAATCAAGTAAATAATAAACTTACATAAAATAGTTAAAGTTTTACTCACTTGGACCACCATAGTGGGTGGACCCCAATATAAAAAAATAAAAGATAAATTAAAAGTATTTAATTTTTGCCGTGAAAATAAATTTTTTTATATTTAATTTTTTTAAAACATGAATGTATACAGTTATTTTAGTTTAATAATGTTAAAATTTTTGACATGTTAAACTCGTTTTTCTCAAAATGAGAATATATTAAACAGTGTAAACAATTTAAATACTAATATAAAATATATATGATAAATCAAATAAATTTAACGTATTTAAATTAAAAAGACTATCTATTTATTTTTAAAATTCAAAAATTGAAATATATCAAAATTTTGAATTTCAATTTTACTCTCAACTAAAACATACTTGACAAAACAAAATTATGAGAAATCAAGTACAGAATTTGATAATTTATTTGAGGATAAAAAATTATTTAAACTTCTCCAAATAAAAAAGTCCGTAAATTTATTTTGTAGACCAAAACTAAAAGACACTATAATTTAGTCGGAAAAAGTTATTTTGATGAATGTTAATTACAAGGGCTGTGAATTTAGAAATACAAAACGTACCAAAAAGGTCAAATTAGAACAACACGCGAATTTGACTCATCTGATCGGTGCTTAGAAAAATGTGTGTTGCTGATATTTTTTACTTGACCAGTGCAAATTTGTTAAAGTAAACGCCCAATAGTCTCTCTTCCTTTTAAGCTACAATCCAACACAGCATTCAAATCAAACACTCTCATTAGGAAAATGTAAATGCATCACACATGAAGAATGATCCATTCAATAATCAAGCCGTTGGTCGCGTGTCAGATAAGTTAATTAATTTAATTACACTAATTCAAACTTGACAAGTCTTGTTTACACACAATAATACAAAAGTTTATTATTTTAATACCACTACACTGACTTCAACTATAAATTAAACTGATCCTTACGAATCGTTTGAAAAGTACTACATAGTCTATCTTTATACAAATGTTTGTTCCAAATGTTAGGATAACAATGTTTTATAAAATCCCAAAACTCTTCGGTGTTATATTTTTATTAAAAAAAATATTTTTTAACAATTAAATTTTGACAACTTTCTTTTATAATTTAAGATGGTATTTTTTAACTAATTTTTCATTTTCTTATATTCTAAATTCACTTAAAAGATATCACCTCATATTGTAAGAAAAAGTTGCCAAAATATTATTATCCTCTTAATATCTCTAATTGTTAAAAAACAAAGGATTAAATATGTTTTTGGTCCTTTAACTTTCCGTCAATTTTGGAATTAGTCCATTTCAAAACTTTGGACCAATTTAGTCATTCATCTTTTAAAATACGTGAATTTAGTTCTTTTAATCAAATTTTGTTGGATTTATTTGATGTTTCGTACGCATCTCAGAATTGTATTTGAGTTGTTTATGCTATTTGACACATTTTTGCTTTAATGTTAAGATCAAATATTATTATGAAACGTATTTGAAATGTCAAATAAATTTAACAAAATTTGATTAAAAATTTACGTATATCAAAAGATGACAGACTAAATTGATTCAAAGTTTTAAAATTAACTAATTTCAAAATTCACTAAAAGTTAAGGACAAAAAACTTATCACATCAAAAGATTAACAACGTATTCAAATAAAATAATAATATAATAATAATAATCAACTAATGTCATTAGCAAATTGACTTGTAAATTAATCATACCACTGTCTCACCTTCACTTTATGAACCTTGTCCACAGAAGTCTTCATGATATAACCAAACTAATATAACAGATATATAATAATATATAACAGTTTTTCTGCTATATATCAGTTCTTGCTTTTTCTTACACTTCTCTGATACAGCACCAAAGCTTGATGAGGATCAAAACAGAGACATTCACGAGCCCTATTAGGGTTAGTCTTAGTTTCACGTTCCTCCTTTTCACCACAGCAAGTGGTCAACCACCGATTTACATGTACAATTTTTCTGAGAATTCAACTCTTGTTAGCTCTTCATACAGAAACAACGTTGAAAGCCTTCTCTCATGGGTAACCACAGACTCATTCAAAAGCGATGGATACAACTTCACCACCGTAAATAGCAACAGCCACAACAATGATGATGATGTCTATGGGTTGTACAGCTGCAGATACGACATGACAGGGTATTTTTGCCAGTTCTGCATCACCACTGCTGCCAGTGAACTCTCTCGGAGGTGTCCCAACGCTGTAAGAGCTATCATATGGTATGATATATGCATCATCCGTTACTCAAACCAAAGTTTCAATGCCAAAGTTAGTTTAACCCCAACATGGAATATTACAGGACCCAGAATAATCAAGGTAATTTTTCAGTATAAGGAATATGAAAATTCAGATAGCTTAAGATAGATGGTTTTTTTTTTTTTTTTTTTCTATAACATGATTATTGTGTAGTATACAAGGGTTTTTAAGGTAAAGAAGTCTGATTAATCACTTTTCTATATAAAAGCTTTTTTTTTTTCTTTTAATACTACTAAAAAAATATCACATTTTCTGTTAATTTTGTTTTAAAAATTCTTTTATAGAAAATATTTGTAAATTGTTATGAAAAAAAATTTGCAGAAAATTGCTGTCAATTTTTTTTTTTAAATATTTTGTATAAAACAGTTTTCATAACAAATTTTGTAAGCAATACTTACGAATTTTATAATTTTTTAAAAAATATTTTATATAAAACAGTTTTCACAACAAATTTTGTAAACAATACTTACGAATTTTATAATTTTGTAGGAAATAATACTCACGAAAAAATTACCTGCTAATTAAGATTTTTAACAAAAATAACAGGAAAAAATCTTCTTACAAATTTTTTTAACAAATTTGCAAGAAAAATTTCATGTTATATAATAATTTTTAGTAATGTAAATGTAATTGTGTTTCTTTATCTGCATAGTTCAAAGTCTGAAGTTTTTTGGCTTTTTAGAAATCCTTTATATTTTTTAACATTTTGAGGTTGTGATATTTTAATTCACTTAAAAATCAAATTTGTATCTTAAATGTGTGCATCCAAATACAGCATTCATCCGAATCTAGGAAAGCTGTGGATTCTATGAATGATTTGATATGGAAAGCAACGGTAGAGACGAAGAAGTTTTGGGCAGTGGAAGAGTTTGATTGGGTTGAGAATGAGAAAAGATATGGTTGGGTGCAGTGTGATAGGGATATTAAAAATGATGAATGTGGTGATTGTCTGCATGCATTATTAGACATATTTCCAGATTGTTGTTCAACACATGCACAGTGGGCAATTTTTGGTCCAAGTTGTGGCATCAGGATGGATGATGAGAAGTTCTACCAGACTTCAGGTTAGGGTTTATTTTCAATTTTGTTATATTGTTTAAAACTATCTTTTAGAAAGAAATAAGGTAGACATTTAGATTTTAATTTTGGTCTTTTAGGTTATTTGTGTAAAGTGATCCCAAAGGAAAAACACTAATTTTATTTTAGTTTTAGGAGAAATTATATATCTAACTGTAATATTTTAGCTAGTTCATGGAATATGATAAATTTTTATTTTATATATCTACAATTGGTAATAACAAATTAATAATTTAAAATTTAAAATTTATATTATAATTAAAATTCATAAAAAATATTTGTTTTTATAAAAATTAAATTTAAAATTTATGTTAAATAATTATTCTCATATAAGATTTTATTTGTGTGTGTACTATACAAAGAGAATTGGTTGTTGCAATGTTTTGGTAGAATCTTGGGATGTGAGTGGATTTATTACAGAAGATATTATGTGCGTAGTTCGAAACTCAAACAGATTGGTAATGAAGAGGGTAACCTTGATTACCTTTTATATGTCACGGCTGATTCTAATGTTTTATTCCTTACTAATATATGGTTTTTCCTTTAATGTAATGGACAGATTAAACTTGACGCACCAAATCTTATAGCTTGTGCGTTGATGGAACTGATATGTCGTGAATAATTTTTTTTTCTATTATGTTAATTCTTTTCATTAATGAGTTCATCTTCATTGGTGTCCTTTAATAATATTTGGAAGTGTAATATGAATTCTTTTTATGCCATAATTAATTCTTTTTATAGCTGTCCTGTTTATTTGGACTCTGTTGAATGTATATGGCAGTTAAATTGTGAAGTAGAACTTTTGATAATGTATATTTATCTTTTCTTTCTATTTGCAGAATATGAATCTGAATAATGTGTAAAAGATTAAAAATATATCTGTTCATCTTTTATACCATACCAGGCAATGGAGGTTCTACTAAGTCAAGAAACTTGATCATTTCCTTTAGTGTGTTGGGGTCTGTAGTTCTACTATGCTTCAGTGTCTACTGTTTCTGGTACAGGAAAAGAGTAAGAAGAGGTAATTTGCTGCACTAAGTAACATTTGCTTGATTTTTTAAAAAGATTGCTTTGAGGTACTCAAATATGAACTCAAAAACTTGTCATTGTAGATAAGATGATGTTTGATGAGGAAAAATTGAATGGAGATCTGCCTATAATCCCATTAATCGCAGTTCTGCATAGTACTAATAACTTTTCAGAAGAATCTAAATTAGGGGAAGGTGGATTTGGCCCTGTATACAAGGTATTAATGATTTTTATGACAGACTCTTTTTACATTTGGCATTTTTCTATGTATTCTCATTTGTTGAAACTTTTTTCAGGGAATTCTACCAGATGGAAGGCAAATTGCAGTGAAAAGGCTCTCAAAATTTTCTGGTCAGGGCTCACAGGAGTTCAAGAATGAAGTAATGTTTATAGCCAAATTGCAACATCGTAACCTCGTGAGACTTTTGGGATGCTGCTTAGAGGAAAATGAGAATATACTTGTATATGAGTATATGTGTAATGCAAGCCTTGACTCTCATCTCTTTGGTGGTATGTTTTACATATAGTTTTAGTGAATAACATTTTTCATGAGTTTTTGTAGTTTTTACTGCATTTTCTTAGCTCCAAATTAATCATGGTCTATGGAAATTAATCAAGTCGGGGGCTATTGGCTTTAAATTGTTAATGTGGAACTGAGTACAGTGTATATTATTTTATTTGTTAGCTTATAAGACATCTGCTATATGATTTTTGTAACTGGTGTTTTCTTAAGACTAAGAGCAAGAACTCATGATGATAATAATACCAGAGAAAGTTATGGGGTAAAGTTCATTTCTATTCATTAGGTGAAACTGAATTCAGGTTATCTTACTGTAATCAATAATGATAAGATTTCCTAAGGGGAAATAGGGAACCTCTTGAAAATGGTTGATATAAATAGTAATTCTGTTGTTTTTCCTTCCATGCTATGTCCAATAATAACTATTTTGGTATTTGCTGAGCTCTTAAGTTTTTTTTTTTCTCTTTGCATGCTGCTCTTTCTTTTTTGAGATATCTTATTTTTCTTGATGTTGTCAGGCATGGAGAAGAGAAAGCAACTTGATTGGAAACTAAGATTAAGCATTATCAATGGAATAGCAAAAGGTATTTTATATCTTCATGAAGACTCTCGACTCAAAGTAATTCACAGAGATCTCAAAGGTAGCAATGTTCTATTAGACCATGAGATGAATCCCAAAATATCAGATTTTGGATTGGCCAGGGCCTTTGAAATAGGACAGAACCAAGCAAATACAAAACGAGTAGTGGGCACCTAGTGAGTTCTACTAATACCTACCACTGCTTCAAATAATAGGATTTTTCTGATGCAGTTTTAACCTCTTAACCATTTGAAAAATGAGATTTTTGTTATGTATTGATCATTCAATGTATAAGAGGAGTAACAAAGTTGTATTGCTTCCCTGCAGTGGATACATGGCTCCGGAGTATGCCATGGAAGGATTATTTTCCGTGAAATCTGATGTTTTCAGCTTTGGAGTTATTGTCCTAGAAATCATTTGTGGAAGAAAGAACAGTGGATTCCATCGATCAGAACATGGCCAAAGTCTTCTTTTATATGTGAGTTTTCTCTCATATTGATCCATGAGTTAATGAACCATACTAACTAGTGCTTAACACCATTAACAAATCACAATTACATGCAGGCTTGGAACATATGGTGTGAAGGAAGATGTTTGGAATTGATGGATCCAGCACTGATAAAATCCTTCATAGCCAGTGACGTTGTGAAGTGCATACACGTTGGTTTGCTTTGTGTTCAACAAGATGCAGCAGATAGACCAACCATGTCTACGGTTGTTCTGATGCTAGGAAGTGACACAATGACCCTTCCAAAACCCAATCACCCTGCATATTCTGTTGGAAGATTGACCTCTGATGATGCATCAACTTCAAGAAGTTCCAAGAATCTTTCTATTAATGATGTAACATTCTCAACCGTTTTAGCAAGATAATAGGGAATATTTTCCGTTAGTCAGGAGTATGTATTCATTGTATTTAAGACCAGAGCACTTGATGTTTTTAAGACGAGAGAAACTGTGACATTAAGAATATTGATCATAAAAGGAGTAGGTTATGCATATAAGATAGAAAAAAATGTTCATTTCATCATTCCTTTACATGGTCCTGAGGTTGATCCTTTATAAAATCAATCTTGAATTCTTATAACTCAACATATAAAACAAAAATTGCACTGACATGACCATTATGATGCACAGATATTTCAAATTAAGTTACGTATTCGTGTTCGACACGCATTTGTGTCTGATACTCTAGAATACTTTCTCGATACTTATCAATGAAGTATCTAATGTATGAAATCGTAATAAATTACAAGAAAATCTTTGAATAATGACCAATTTTAGTGACAAGAAATAATTAGTCACTATAAGGACCAATTTAGGTACCAATTTATAAACTAAACATATTATTGTCAACTAAAATAGTTCAAAAAATTATAATTGATCTCTAAATTGGTAACTAAGATAGTTTCTCTTATAAATTGGTTACTAACATTAACTACCAAGGTTTTAATTTGGATTCACACAATAACAATATATATTTATTATGTTTTTAATAATTATTGTACACTTTTCAATATTCATATATTATATATTTATTATGTATCATATCCTATTATTTTAAAAATAAATGTATCGAAGTATCGGATACGTGTCGTATCCGATACACGTCGTATCCGATACACGTATCATATCCGTGCATCATAATCGTTAGCTATTAAAATGCCTTGTGGAGCAATATTTATATTTTAGAAATTTTAATTTAATATTACACGTGTTGTTTCCGTGGTGCTGTGTCTAATTAAGTTATTGAGTTGGATGGATAGTGTTAAGAGATTTTTGCGTATGCATGTTTGAACTAGTTTCTTGGTAAACCTCTTCTAAGAAAAATGAATAAATTATCTTCCTTATAAATTAAAAATAATTTATGTATGTTATATTTAACTTAATATTCAAATTTAAAAAAATTAAGTTATATGATTAAACTTTTACAAATTGACATATGTGTAAAATATTTCTAATTTATGAAAAGTTATTTTACTTTTTTTCCTCAATCTTTTACTCCGAATTATAGAAGAGTTTCTTCAAACAATTTTTCAAGTTCAAATCCTAAACGTGGCTAAATATCCAAAACCAAAGTTTTGTTGTTAATAATGATCCTATTATGCTCAAACAAGATTAACTTTCATAAAAATACATATATAGTAGCTTTATTATATCAGTTTATCCTCACGCTATGTTTGGATAAAAAAAATTTAGGTCACTTATGTCAATCAAAATAATAGTTATAGGTTGAAAAGGACCTCAATCAATTTCAAAGGATTTTCTTTAGGAACTTCAAAAAAAAAATCTTGATAAATTTTAACCAAAAAACATATGACTAAAATAACTTACAAAATGATATATATTATTTAATTGTTAAATTATTTTAATATCGAAATGATTTTTTGCCTTGGTAATAACTGAAATAAAAAATTAAAATTTTATAAATTTAAATTATCTCATTCAAACAAAATATTTAGAATTTTAATCTTTTCAGAATTATTAAAATTCCCATCCAATAAAAGGGGTAAGAGTTTTTGCAAATATTGTATTAAAGTTGAACTGAGTTTTGTTCTTTTCTCTCCTTTTTCATGTTTCTTTTCTTATTTATTTGTTCTAGATGTGAGTCTTTCAGGGCGAAGAAATTGCCTCTGCACGTTATTTAGGATCAAAAACAGTTTAGTTAGAAATATGGCCATTTCTTCCTGTACCTCCTTTTTTTTCCTTCTGCACCTCCATAAAATATCTCAATAAACAAAATGAAAAATATTAAAAGTTGTTAATGTGTGTGACTCTTATATTATATCCAACTCAAAATCTTTAAAAATATAGTTTTTTATCATAAAAAATAAATTTATTAAATAACAACAATTAAGTTATCCCAACTCATACACATAGTAATATGTAGAAAAATAAAATAAACGTAGTAATATAACTCATCTCCTCTATTCTGAAAAAAAAAAAAATCTTATTGTCATGGTATCAGACATCAATCTCATTAAGACTAAACTTTATATTTTAATTTATATTCTACAACAATCCAATAACATATTCAGATCTAGACTCTACATATGTGTATTAGTGGAAGGGTCTCTATTATTTTTGGTTCCATCCCACATCTTTAGAAGATGATGTATTTGCGGGTTTTTTCTTTCTTTTCTTCATGTCACTAAATATTCTCATTTTTATGTAATGTGATACTTTAAAACTTTAAAATAATAGGTATATTGGTCACTCTCAATTTTTCTTCAACTGATCCATTTTGTTTGATGGGTAACTTCATATTTACATCTATATTGTCATAAGTAGCATTCAGATATGCTTGAAATATTTTCTAATCATAATTAAGTTTCAACAATAATACACATTAATATTTGATGAAATAAGTTGTTGCAAATTAATAAAAAAAGAACAGAAATACTATTTATGGTAGTGTGTTTAAGTTTTGTCCAACATATGAATAAGGAAAAGTGAATAACACCCCACCTTCTCTCGTGGATTTCAGAGTAATAGAATAGTAGAGTTGGAGTATTTACAAATTGGCCGCCACACGTTGAACCAATTAGAAAAGCTTTTATATTAATATAATTTTCATATTTAAGCTAGTGCATAGTTTTGAAATTTCTCTTGAAAGAAAAAATCACAGTTGACTTTCCTTACATTCTTTTTGGTATATGATGAAACCAGATCGCACTTTCTGTATCATTTTTTTTTTTCATAATCAAATGCACTGCTGGCTACATGTTCGAGCCAGCTGTTGACTTTCCTCACAGTTGACTTTCCTTATATTCTGTTTGGTATGATGAAACCAGTTCGCACTTTCTGTCATTTTCATGAAACAAGAAAATTCCTTGCGTCACTCAAAAACTTAGCAACTATTCCATGATGGTGACACAAACATGCATTGGTTTCTTCTTATTGCTAAGTTGGGGAACACTAGTTAGAAAGGCACAAACACAGATATTTGTGGGAAGTAATTGCCAAAACACCTCCCAAGAGCCTCTCAGCAGTGCATACCAAGCCAATCTTGATAAGATCCTCGCATGGATGCCTTCTGATGCAGCCACAAGCAGAGGCTATAACCACACCAGAATAGGCATCAACACTCCAGTGTATGGCCAATATGATTGCCGTGGTGATGTTGCTGAAAGCTTTTGCCATTTCTGTGTCTCCCTCGCAGCCAGAGAAGCCCCTAAACGCTGCCCCAATAGGGTTTCTGCTGTAGTGTGGTATGAGTACTGCATGCTAAGGTACTCTAATGAGAGCTTTTTTGGGAAAATTCTCACACACCCGACATGGCATGGGTTTGGACCAAAAAATGTATCCAACATGGAAGAGGTTCGTAGAGGTGAAGGTTTTGTGAAAAGTATGATCACTAAAGCAACTAAGGAAACCAACCAGTTGTACTATTTGGGTGGCTTCAATTTGAGTTCCACTCAGAAAAGGTATGGCATGGTGCACTGTGGCAGAGATCTCTCAAATGAAGGGTGCAGACAGTGTTTGGAGTTTTTATTCGCACAAATTCACAAATGTTGCGAGCAAAAAATAGGATGGTTTATTTGGTCTGGAACTTGTATGATAAGGTATGATGATCAAATGTTCTACCGTCTTAGCAACCAAACAACTTCACTTTCTCCGTCAAATGATGAAAAAGGTGAATCTAAACACTGTAAATTTGTAATAATACTTTTTTGTCTATTTTTTCTTAAGATTACAAAGATCGGTTATTCTTCTTTTAATGTTGTCACAGATAAACAAAGGGCTTATAGGAGGTCAAAAATCTTAATCATTAGCAGCAGTGTTATGGGGTCAGTACTAATTCTATGTTTGAGCGTTTATTGCATCTGGTACAGGAGAAGAGTTAGAAAAGGTAGTTTCCTGCTATTACGCATGCCATAATTTGTATGAAAACTTGTTTATAAGGCTATTTTGTTCAAATATGAACTCACAAACTTCTCTTTGTAGATGGGTTTCGTCTATCTTCGTTTCACAAAATTCAAACAGAGGAATCATGGACCACAGACCTTCCTATAATCCCATTAACCACAATTCTGCAGAGCACTGATAACTTTTCAGAAGCATGTAAATTAGGGGAAGGAGGATTTGGCACTGTTTACAAGGTGTTAATGACTTGAATTTATGATATAGATTTTTTCTCCTTTTCAGCTTTTATTTATTGCAAACTTTTATCAGGGAGTTCTAGCAGATGGAACTCAAATTGCAGTCAAAAGGCTCTCAAAGTTTTCAGGTCAAGGCTCGGAGGAGTTTAATAACGAAGTCCTGTTCATAGCTAATTTGCAACATCGCAATCTGGTTAGACTTTTGGCATGTTGCTTGGACGAAAATGAAAACATACTAGTATATGAGTATTTGCCGAATAAAAGTTTAGACTTTCACCTCTTTGGTATGTTTTCTCACGATTTCAGTGCTCAATTGTTTTTCTGCAATTTTTTCTCGGCAATTTTTAGTTGAAAATTAGTCTTGGCTAACAAGTGAAGTGGTGCTACTATGAACTCTGAAGTTGTTTTCTTCTTTCATAACAAGAAACTAAGTTATCTTTAAGGGGGAAAAGCTAAATAGTTACTTGGTATCTGCTATATCTATACCCAAATATGTTTTCCTGTTCCAATCACTTCAGTGTCCTTGTTTTGTCAGATGATGAGAAGAGAAAGCAGTTTGATTGGAAACTAAGATTAAGGATTATCAATGGAATAGCAAGAGGTATTTTATACCTTCATGAGGATTCTAGAGTCACAGTAATTCATAGAGATCTCAAAGCTAGCAATGTTCTATTAGACCATGACATGAATCCCAAAATATCAGATTTTGGATTGGCAAGGGCATTTGAAATAGGACAGAAGCAGGCAAATACAAAACGAGTAATGGGCACTTAGTGAGTTCTACCCATTTCTAACATTTCTTTCAATAGTAGGATTTTTCTAATGCAATTAGAAGTTATTTGAAAAATGAAATTCCTGTTATATTCTGTATAAGGAACTGAAAAAGTTGTGTTGATTTCCTTTAGTGGATACATGGCTCCAGAGTATGTTATGCAAGGAGTGTTTTCAGTAAAATCTGATGTTTTCAGCTTTGGAGTTCTTGTTCTAGAGATCATTTATGGGAGAAAGAACAGTGGATTGTCAGAACATGGTCAAACTCTTCTTTTATATGTGAGTCTTTCACCCTTATTGGTCATCAAATTATTCAACAAATCTTAATAAGTTTAACATTGTTCATAAAATTGCACATACTTGCAGGCTTGGAGAACATGGACCGCGGGAAAATGTTTGGAAATGATTGATCCAATGCTTGAAAATTCCTTCATAGGCAGTGAAGTTGAGAGGTGTATACACATTGGTTTGTTGTGTGTTCAAGAAGATGCTAAGGATAGACCAACAATGTCTCATGTGGTTTTAATGCTGGCAAGTGATACAATGGTTCTTCCAAAACCCAAACACCCTGCATTTTCAGTTGGAATAATCGCCTCTGAAGAAGTGTACACATCAAAAAGTTTCAAGGATGTTTCTAAAAATGATCTAACAGTCTCTATTTCTTTGCCAAGGTGAAGAACTATTGCATAAAGGATTTGCCAGTTCTCAAATGTGACAAAGTAAAGTTGTATTTATCATTCATTTATAAATAAATTATCTATTAAATTTATATATATATATATATATATATATATATATATATTCAAAATAATGATAATGTGGATATTTAGTATATGTGTATATTTATATTTAAAATCCTCTTGATGAATTAAAGTTTTAGTTAAAAAAAAAATCATAAAGAAATGTAAATACACTGTATATACAATTATACGCTGTTTTTAGATGAGTAGTGAAAAAAGATTAATACATATAATATAACTGCATAATAGGTGCATTACAATATGCACGTTTAAACAATTAAGTTATGTGATTAAACTTCTACAAAATATATATAAAATAATCTTAACTTATTAAAATTTATTTTATATTTTTGTTCTTCACTCCTAGTTATAAAAGAGTTTCTTCAAACACATTTACTATATCTATATATTCCTTCTAGTATCAAACTTTGATCAATAAGATTCATTTTATGTTTTCCTTTTCACACTTCACATCTTCCACCGCATATCTCTAAACCTCACAGTTGGATTATATTTGTCAAGAATTTTTTTCTCTGACATCACAAAATGACAATCAAAATAATAATATAGTTGATATTAATTGAAAGAGACCTCAATCAATGTCAAGAGTGTTTTTTATTTCACTTCCATAATTTTTCATGCACATCTCTTCATTTTTAAATTTAATTTTTTTTTATTTTAAAAGTATTGAAATGTATAATTCAGAAATATTCTTAGGTACATGATCCAGAAAATAAAAAATTATATTTTGAATTACACGTAAAATAAAAAATACATTTTAAATTATAATTCAAATATAAATTTTACATTCCACATTTTAAATTATACAGTCCGAAACATGAAATAAAATAAAATACATTTCTACGATTTTAAATATATCAAATCAAATCAAGGAATAGGAGAAGAACCTCAAAGATGCGGAGACAAAGAAGGAGATGAATGAGAATGCTCTCGGAGGAGGAGGTGGAGGAAGGACTTCCATGAAGGTGGAATCAGAACCTTTAGAATTCATCATATACCTTTGGATTTCAGACATGAGAGTCAATTTTTACAGCAAAGGAATGAACGATTGTGCTTACTAAGATAGTTGATCGAAAACTTACCATTTCTTCTTTTCGGAAATAAATAGAACACGCATTCCGCTTAGTGTAAATGAATAAAACGTCCTTGCATCTGAGATGAAAGACCGCTCAATCACAATCTCGCATTGAGAGAAGAAGATGGAGTTAGAGGAAGAAGAAGGAGCGCCAATGAATGTGAAGGGGCAGTGGAACAAAAGGGAGAGAAAGGCGCAATGCTAGAGGAGGAAGAAGTTAGAGATAACAACACAAGAACAAAATTGTTTTTTCACTTTACCTGTGGGGGGCAGCTAGAAATTATGGAGGTGTAGGAAGCATTGGCCCAATGCTAATGAACTTTATATGAACTTCAACAAAAATTGTCTTGATAAATTTTAACTAAAAAATAGTCTTACCTAACATTAACTCAAAAAAATTAAAAAAATGATATTTTGCAATTATTAAATTATGTTAATCTTAAAATATTTTTTTATGTTTGGTAATAATCGAAATATTTTGGGTTAAATATATCTTTATCTTTCAATTTTCAAGTAAAAAATTGAAATTAATTTCTCTTTAAAATTATTAAAATTTCCTTCCAATAAAAAAATACGAGTTTTATTTGAATTTCGGATTGTTCATCTGTTACTTTGTGAGAGAAGCATGAATTTAAGAATCCTTAGGAGTATTCTCTCTTCTTCATTTTTTTATTAATAATGAGTTTACCTAAGTTTTGTTTTTTCTCTTCTGCGTTCTATCTACCGTAGAATTGTTAATTGAAGTAGACTTGACTTGAATTTTTCTAGGGTTTATAAGTCATTTACAGTGTTGTCAATTTTGAATCAGTGTCTATAATGATTGAACACGCAATCCAACGTGATTTGCTTCTACCTACGGATAAATATCGTAATATTTGATTTTAAAAGAATGGTTGCAATAATATTTGATTTTAAAAGAATGGTTGCAAGAATATTATTTAAGGAATATTTGTTGTACAATATTATAAATTAAGAAATTGTATGACTTGACCCATTTTAAATCCTCTTAAAATGTATTGTACATAAATTTTGATACACTATTTTTCTATTATATTCGTAGAAGACACATTCCAACTTCTACAAACAATAGAAATTTAAATTATCCTTTTGGCTTTCAGAAAAAAGATGTTTTAAATTAAAAAAAAAACTTATTTGTTATAAATGAGATTTTTATTTTATATATTATACTAAATATTATTATGTACTTTTGACATCTCAATTACAGACATTGCAAAGCAAAAAAAAAAATATTTTCACTTTCAAAATTTTATTAATAAAGGGAAAAGAAAGATATCAAAAACCACGAGCCAAACCAAATTCATATAATAAACAATTAAAAAAATTCTAAATATGGGTAGTTGAAATTTGTTACGAAAAAAAAATTAATGAGTAATTTGGTCTCTACATTTAGATATTTAATTTGTTTATTTATTTTTACTTGAACCATTTTTTGTTACCTAAAATTAGTGTTATGCTAAATTTGAGTTAACAATGGTTTGAAAGGTGATAATGTATTAGTTAATAGAAGGTTTAATTAAAAATTTAATCTTTTTTTTCTGATCCAAGTCTAAATATATTTTTTGTTTTATATGGAGATAATGTATTTATTTTTTCATCATTGTCGTCCTGTATAAATTTAAGAAACGAATTCAAAAGTCACAACTAGGTTTATGTGTACATCTCCGATGATATAGAAGATAAAAACGAATATATTAAATTTATGATCTCAAATTTGAAGAAGTAAAAAATCTTTGGTTGAAAAGATCTCCATGGAATTGTGTTGTTCGAGAATAAGAATTGTAAAGGGAGAAGAGAGTGTGGACTAATACTTGGTCATTTTCTAACGATGTTAATACTGATTTCACAAAAATAATTATATCGACTCTATTTAAGCAATATAAATTAATTAAAATATAAAGAGTAGATAATATCGTTCGTAATTAACAAAAAAATGCACTTAATTAAGTTAAAAACAAATATAAAAACTTAAATAAATCGAGTATCCAAATACATATACTACATACAAGAGAAAAAAAAAATCAAATTGTAATCTCTACGGCAATTCTATATTTGGACATTTTAGGATTTTTTATGTTTTGAGTTTTCACAAATCTATCGTGTAAATCACTACAATTTCTTATTCTTTTTATTATAGTGTAGATTTTTCTTAATTAAAAACATAATTAAAAATTATTAAAAAAATCAATTTTATTGATCTCTCTTAATCATTTGAGAAGTCAAAAAGATAAGAAAATGACAAGTCTTTTTCAGTTTTCTGAAATTAGACCAAATTAGACAAACCTTCAGCTAGAAAAAGACAAAACAATTTACATTATTATTCTATCATTTATATTCTAGTAATAAATGCAGAACCTGATCAACAGCATTTTCTTTTTGCAACAAATTTTGAGAAGAAAAAAAGTGCGAAACTGTCTAATATCTTTTACATTACCATTCAAGAAAAATTTGTCATATATAATGAAGATATTAGTTTCTTACAAAAAAATAATTATCCAAAGTCATAGATATCATTTTCTGTAACCAGATGAAAATAAAAAAAAAAAAAAATTGCCGTGGCATGACCGGTAACTTATTAAAATGTCTTGTGGAGCAATATTATATTTTAGAAATTTTAATTTAATATTACTCATGTCCTTTTCCATGGTGCTGTGTACTAATTCGGAGACTAATTCCGAATTTGAAAACTTTTAGAGAATAAAATAATATTTTGTCACATATACATAAATATGCATGCATTGGGTAAAGGTTATTGTAGTGTATGAGAGATTTTTGCATGAGGTATGCATGTTCGAACTAGTTCCTTCGTAAACATCTTCTAAGAAACAAAAATAAATTACCTTCTTTAGAAATTTAAAATAATTTATGTATAAGTTACTCTTCTATATTTAACTTAATATTCACATTAACAAAATTAAGTTATATGATTAAACTTTTACAAATTAACATATGTATGAAATGATTTTAGTTTATGAAAAGTTATTTTTTATTTTTTTATTTTTTCATTCCTAGTTATAGAAGAGTTTCTTCAAACAAATTTTCAAGTTCAAATCCTAAACGTGGATAAATATTCCAAACCAAAGTTTTGTTGTTAATAATGTCACCAAATTTTTTGTTTTTCTTTATGTCACTAAATTTTCTCATTTTTATCCTGATACTTGATCATAATTGATGTTTCACCTCAACAGTATAAATTAATATTTAATAAAATAAGTTGTTTGCAAATTATTGAAATAAATCGTTGTAGATGACATTAATTGTGTTATAACAAAGGTTAAGTGGACTCATCACAATTTAATAGTGGTGCTTGAGCTGTTATATTTTTAAGTGAAAAAAGTTACGTTCTGACTAATAGTTATAATTTTTGACTTAATGATAAAGGCTCTATCTTAACGATTAATATCCTAACCATTAATATTTAAGTTTTTAATTTTATATTAATATATAGTTGAATATCTATGTTAGTGCACAGTTTTGAAATTCCTCCTGAAAGAACAAATCATAGTTGACTTTCCTTACATTGTTTGGTATGATGAAACCAGTTCGCACATTCTGTGTCCTTTTTGTTTTCATAAAACAAGAAAATTCGTTGTGTCACTCAAAAACTTAGCAACTACTCCATGATGGTAACACAAACATGCTTTGGTTTCTTCTTATTGCTGAGTTGGGGAACATCAGTTACAAAGGCACAAACACAGAGATTCATAGGAAGTAATTGCCAAAACACCACCCAAGAGCCTCTCAGCAGTGCATACCAAGCAAATCTTGATAAGATCCTCGCATGGATGTCCTCTGATGCAGCCACGAGCAGAGGCTATAACCACACCAGCATAGGCATCAAAACCCGTGTGTATGGCCAATATGAATGCCGTGGTGATGTTGTTGAAAGCTTTTGCCAATTCTGTGTCTCCTTCGCAGCCAGAGAAGCCCCTAACCGCTGCCCCAATAAGGTTTCTGCTATAGTGTGGTATGAGTACTGCATGCTAAGGTACTCTAATGAGAGCTTTTTTGGGAAGATTCTCACACACCCCACATGGCATGGGTTTGGACCAAAGAATGTATCCAACATGGAAGAGGTTCGTAGAGGTGAAGAGTTTGTGAAAAGTTTGATCAGAAAAGCAACTCAGGAAACGAACCAGTTGTACTGTTTGGGTGGCTTCAATTTGAGTTCCACTCAGAGCAGGTATGGCATGGTGCACTGCGGTAGAGATCTCTCAAATGAAGCGTGCAGACAGTGTTTGGAGGCTTTATTAGCACAGATTCATGTATGTTGTGAACAAAAAATAGGATGGTTTATTTGGTCTGGAACTTGTGTGATAAGGTATGATGATCAAATGTTCTACCGTCTTAGCAACCAAACATCTTCACTTGCGCCGTCAAATGATGAAACAGGTGAATCAGATAAACAAAGGAGTTATAGGAGGTCAAATATCTTGATCATAAGCATCAGTGTGATGGGGTCAATAATTCTATGTTTGAGCGTATATCGCTTCTGGTACAGCAGAAGAGTTAGAAAAGGTAGTTTCCTGCTATTACTCATGCCGTAATTTGTATGAAAACTTCTTTATAAGGCTATTTTGTTCAAATATGAACTCACAAACTTCTCTTTGTAGATGGTTTTCGTCTATCTTCATTTCACAAAATTCAAACAGAGGAATTATGGACCACAGACCTACCTATAATCCCATTAACCACAATTCTGCAGAGTACTGATAACTTTTTAGAAGCATGTAAATTAGGAGAAGGAGGATTTGGCACTGTTTACAAGGTTTCAGTGACTTGAATTTATGATATAGTTTTTTTCTTATACTTTTTATCAGCTTTTATTTATTGCAAACTTTATCAGGGAATTCTAGAAGATGGAACACAAATTGCAGTCAAAAGGCTCTCAAAGTTTTCAGGTCAAGGCTCGGAGGAGTTTAATAACGAAATACTGTTCATAGCTAATTTGCAACATCGCAATCTTGTGAGACTTTTGGCATGCTGCTTGGACGAAAATGAAAACATTTTAGTATACGAGTATTTGCCGAATAAAAGTTTAGACTTTCACCTCTTTGGTACGTTTTCTCACGGCTTCAATGCTCAGTTGTTTTACTGCAATTTCTTCTCAGCATTTTCTTGGTACAAAATTAGTCTTGGCTAACAAGTCAAGTTGCGCTACCATGAGCTCTGAAGTACTCTTTTTCTTTCATAACAAGAAACTAAGTTATTTTTATGGGGAAAACCAAAATAATTATTTTGTTATCTTTTCCCCATGCTAAGGGAAAATTTGGTGTCTGCTATATCTATGCTCTAAGATGTTTTGCTGTTCAAATCTCTTCACTGTCCTTGTTTTTGTCAGATGATGAGAAGAGAAAGCAGTTTGATTGGAAACTACGATTAAGGGTTATCAATGGAATAGCAAGAGGTATTTTATACCTTCATGAGGATTCTAGAGTCACAGTAATTCATAGAGATCTCAAAGCAAGCAATGTTCTATTAGACCATGACATGAATCCCAAAATATCAGATTTTGGATTGGCAAGAGCATTTGAAATAGGACAGAAGCAGGCAAATACAAAACGAGTAATGGGCACTTAGTGAGTTCTACCCACTCCTAACATTTCTTTCAATAATAGGATTTTTCTAATGCAATTCTGAACACTAAGATATTTGAAAAATGAAATTTCTGTTACATTCTAATGAGATTCCTGCTATATTTTGTTTGAGGAACTAAAGAATTTCTTTTGATTTCCTTTAGTGGATACATGGCTCCAGAGTATGTTATGAAAGGAGTGTTTTCAGTGAAATCTGATGTTTTCAGCTTTGGAGTTCTTGTTCTAGAGATCATTTATGGGAGAAAGAGCAGTGGATTGCATATGTCAGAACATGGTCAGAATCTTCTTTCATATGTGAGTCTTTCACCCCTATTGGTCCTCAAATTCTTCAACAAATCTTAATAAGTTTAACAGTTTTCACAAAATGGCATATACTTGCAGGCTTGGAGAACATGGGGTGCAGGAAAATGTTTGGAAATGATTGATCCAATGCTGGAAAAATCCTTCATAGGCAGTGAAGTTGAGAGGTGCATACACATTGGTTTGTTGTGTGTTCAAGAAGATGCAAAAGATAGACCAACAATGTCTCATGTGGTTTTAATGCTGGCAAGTGATACAATGGTTCTTCCAAAACCCAAACACCCTGCATTTTTAATTGGAATAATGGCCTCAGAGGAAGTGTATACATCAAAAAGTTGTAAGAATGTTTCCAATAATGATCTAACTGTTACTACTTCTTTACCAAGGTGATAAACCATTGCATAAAGGATTTGCCAGTTCTGAATTAATGTGACAAAGTTGTATTTATCATTCATTTATATATAAATTATCTATTAAATTTATGCATTTATTATTGAAAATTGATCTGACTGATTTTTGCATTGTCAATTAATAAAAAATTGCTTGTTTGTATGATAGTATCTTTCAGATCTAGAGCGAGCAGTAAGAATTTATAATAAACATTACTGTGTGTATATGTTAAACATAGTTTCTTTAGAAAAATATCTTATTAATTATATTTCCAGAAAAATAATTGAATTACTCAAGTTTTGAAACACATTGACTCCTCTCCCAAAAAGTCACTGATCAAAATATCAAATTTTAAAATAAACTTTTAAATTAAATAAAATTTCAAGGAATAAAATATAATAAGGAAGCAAAATCAATTAAAATATAAAATCATGACTTCTCGATTCGTTTTTAGGTAGCTGTGCTGTTAAAATAGTTTTAATAATACATTTGATTAAATTTTTAAAATATTACTGCTGAAATTATTAAATCATATTTATGAGTTATGAATATATGAAACATATTTATTTTCATCATTTTTTATGTAAAGTATTTTGAAAAAAAAAAGTGGAGTAAATCATCATGTATACTCCACCAAAACAATATATAACAGACACACGTTAGTAATTTAATAATTATACTTTCAAAGATTTACAGCATCACCAACTTCAATGTTATTGTTTGAAATTTCTACAAATAATATACCATTCATCGATTAATGTGTTTAAAATTAGTGTCAATGTTGACTATCTAGTGTGAATGAGAGTATATAAAATTCACTTCCACCAACCACCATTAATATGGAAAACTGAGAGCTTCTACCTTGGGACTTGCGAGCTATTATCCTTTCCTGTACGATGGATATGGATGAATGTTTTTTAGAGAATTATATGATCATTAAACTTTATTCTATTTATAATAGACATCATAAATTTATATTCAATTTCAATCGATCCTTCGATACTTTATCTGTTTTAGATAAAGAATGTAAAATGCCTTTTTTCTTTTAATCTGGACAGTTTCACACATTCTTATGATTTGGTCATATAAGAAATCAAATAAAAATGCATCACATGTATAAGGATCAAATTAACAATGTCTCTGAGACGTATAGGAACAACATTATTCTAAAATATTTTGTATTTTGTCTTCGTTTTCCTTCAGGTGAGAATGGTTCTTTTATCTATAAGAAAAGCTGCATACGTTCCTGATGTCAGAAGAGCTTCCAGATACAAACTCAAAGTCAACCAGTCGTAATTTTAACAAGGCTTGCCCTCAATTATTGACGGATTAGTTGAAATTTTATACGAGTTGAATTTCAAATTTGAAATTTCAGTTCATCTTATTTAATATTTGTTGCTAAAGAATAGAAAAGTGAGAATGAATAATACATGAAACTCATGGTTTGAAATGCATTACTTGTAATATGTTTCAACCATTGTAGCCAATAACATAATTAAGCAAGTGCTTCATGATAGGAACACAGGAAAAGGTGAGATCAATATGCTTTACTTTCTTGTTATTACTGAGTTTCAGATCATTCATTACAAAGGCCAAAGCACAGTCATCCCTGGGAAGTAACTGCGAAAACACCACCCAACAGACTCTAAGCAGTGCATACCAAACCAACCTTGATAGAATCCTAACCTGGATGTCCTCTGATGCAGCCACAAGCCATGGTTATAACCACACCACCATAGGCACCAATAGCTCTGTGTATGGCCTCTATGATTGTGGTGGTGACGTGGTTGGATACTTCTGTCAATTTTGTATTTCCACTGCTGTAAGAGAAGCCCCTCAGCTCTGCTCCAAGAGGGTGTCTGCTGTGGTGTGGAATGATTACTGCGTTATAAGGTACTCAAATGAGGACTTCTTTGGAAAAGCTATTACATCCCCAATACGGCATACTCTTGGAACAAAAAACATATCCAACGCGACAGAGATTCAGATAAATGAGGATTTTTTGAAAAGTATGATCAGAAAAGCTACTAATGAAACCAACCAGTTGTACTATAAAGATGGCTTCAATTTGAGTGCCACTGAGAGTAGGTATGGCGTGGTGCAATGCACCAGAGATCTCACAAATGAAGGGTGCAGACAGTGTTTGGAGGACATGCTGGGTGAAGTTCAAAAATGTTGTGAACAAAAAATAGCATGGATGGTTTGGACTGGAAGTTGTATGATAAAGTATGATGATTATATGTTCTACCTTCTTGCCAACCAAACACCTTCAGCTCCAGTCCCCAATCCGCAAACAGGTGAATCTGAATCCTATTATAGTACTTTGGTGAAGCAAGTTTTGAAAAACGATTGTTTATCTTTTACAGGAATACATCAGTTTTTAAAATGTTAGTTTTGTTAATGTAATATAACCTATCTCTCCCTCTGCCTTCCACTTTTATCGTCTAACCAACCTTATATCTACATCTTCTATATTGTCACAGATAAACAGGGGGTTAATAACAGGACAAGAATATTGATCATTATCTTCAGTGTGATCGGGGCAATAATTGTACTATGTTTCAGCCTATATTGCTTCTGGTACAGGAAAAGTGTGAGAAAAGCTAATTATAAAGAAGAAACGAGGGATGGAGTTAGAGAAGGTAATTCGCTCATAGCATAGATTCCTTGATTTATATGATAGCTAATTTCTCAGATATGAACTCACAAACTTCTCTTGTAGAAGAGCTACCTCTACCTTCCTTTCATAAAAATCAATCGGAGGAAACATGGAACACAGACCTGCCTAGAATCCCATTTGTCACAATTCTACAGAGTACTGATAACTTTTCAGTAGCATCTAAATTAGGGGAAGGTGGATTCGGCCCTGTTTACAAGGTAGTAATGATTTTGAGTTTTGGATATAGATTTCTTATTTTTACTAACTTCTATTTATTGTAAACTTTTCTCAGGGAAATCTACCTGGTGGAAGACAAATTGCAGTCAAAAGACTGTCAAAATTTTCTGGTCAAGGCTCAGAGGAGTTCAATAATGAAGTAATGTTTATAGCTAAATTGAGGCATCGCAATCTTGTAAGACTTTTGGCATGTTGCTTAGAGGAAAACGAAAAGATACTCGTATATGAGTATTTGCCGAATAAAAGTCTCGACTTTCACTTATTTGGTATGTTTCACATAACCCCGCAGTGCTGCTTTCACTGAATTTGTTCTTCACGGTCCAAAATAAAGTGGGGAAACTATGGGACTTTAATGTAGTTCTTCTGGAATGTATATGGTACTAATATAGTTTCAAAATAAGAACATGAGGACACGATCATAATACCTAAGACAAACCATGCCACGTTTTCTTTTCATTCATCTTTACATTAAACCATAGCCAGTTATATCAGATAATAAATATTCATTGTATAAGTCATCTTTAAAGGGAAATGATACATTATTTTGTTTTTTTTTTCCCATCCTATGGCTAAATCATAGAATTTGATGAGTTTGGTATTTTTTTTTGCAAACTAACTGTTTTTTTTTTGTTCAAACCTGTTAATGTTTTGTCAGATGTCGAGAGAAGAAAACAATTCGACTGGAAACTAAGATTAAGCATTATCAATGGAATAGCAAGAGGTATTTTATACCTTCACGAGGACTCTCAACTGAGAGTAATTCATAGAGATCTCAAAGCCAGCAACGTTCTACTAGACCTTGACATGAATCCCAAAATATCAGATTTTGGATTGGCAAGGGCATTCGAAGTAGGACAGAACCAGGCAAATACAAAACGAGTAATGGGCACTTTGTGAGTTCTACTTATAACAAATACTTTGAAAACAAATAGGTTATTCAATGCATATTTTAGTACTTAATTATTCTGAACTGGAATTCTTTGCTATATGTTCCATGACTCGAGATAATAACAAAGCTCTATTGATTTTTATCAGTGGATACATGGCTCCTGAATATGCTATGGATGGACTATTTTCAGTGAAATCTGATATTTTCAGCTTTGGAGTTCTTGTTCTAGAAATCATTTGCGGGAGAAAGAACGGTGGATTCTACATGTCAGATGGTCAAACTCTCCTTGTATACGTAAGTCTTCACTCTAATGTGGTCAAGTAATTATTCAACAATGCTAAGATAACTACGGCTTATGAGTATTAAAAAACTACAAATCCCTGTGTAGGCTTGGAGAACATGGTCTGAAGGAAAATGTTTGGAAATGATGGATCCAATGCTGGAAAAATCCTTTACAGGAAGTGAAGTAGAGAGGTGCATACAGATTGGTTTGTTGTGTGTTCAAGAAGATCCAAGAGATAGACCAAGCATGTCCGATGTAGTGGTAATGCTGGCGAGTGACACAGTGGCCATTCCAAAACCCAAGCACCCAGCATTTTCAATTGGAAGGATGGCCTCAGAGGATGTATCTACATCAAAAAGTTCCAAGAATTTTTCCATTAATGATATAACATCCTCGATTACTTTACCGAGGTAATTTCATGAATGCACAATGGATTTGTATATATCTCTTCGAAAGCGACAGATAAAGTTGTATTTATAATTGATTTGAATCAAATTATTTATTAATTTATCTACTCAGATTAACATTGAATGTACCCATACTTTTTACTTTAGAATATAGTTCAATCTCCAATATAAAAATCTTCCTTTTGTTGAGTTAGAATATAGATCAATTTCCAAGAAAAAACTGCACAGACAAAAAGAAAACAAAATGAGCCCTTATATGTCCACCGCAACTAAAGCTCGTAAAACTAAATTATCATCACAAAGCCAAAATACCTAAAATTGCTTGTGTGAGAAGGCCATCCCAAGTAACCATGTAAGTCTCTGTCTAAGCCAGAACAAGCAGCACCCTGTGTTTCTGCAACAAGAAATCAGGCCTGACGGAGCCATCAGTTTTCTTATTAGTAGATTTATTTATTACACTCTGTCAATCTGGAAGCTGAATGATTGGTAGTACGCTAACAAGGGTAAGGCAATTGGCAACACAACAACGAGTAAACTACAAAGCTAGTGTACATTCCTGAAGCAGCAAAGTCTGGAAAATTTTCATAAACAAGCAAATATCCGTAAAAGTTCAAGTGGGAATTGGTAGCCAAATATATGCATCAGCTAAAATGTGTTTGATAAGAACAAATAGCCTCAAACTCACAGAATTTGCCACAATAACCCATTAACGAACTAGTTACTAAACCGACTATGCATATTGACTCACGAGCAAATAATGCTCTAAAGACCGTGTATCCCACAATTTTCAGGCGCACAAAACCTTTATCATACATTCCGTAAACATCCTTATATCTCTTCCGGGGATTTTTACAAACTGGTCGTAGCCACCGAAACTCAGATTTGTTTGATTGCAATTGTAACACAGGTGCATATTACTTTCCTAAGAAAATAAATAAATAAATCAAAACAACAAATGTAGAGTAAACAAAAAGCTATACATGCATAAATACCTGAAATGTTTTTCAGAAAAGTGTTTAGAATTTGATAATGAATTGAAAGGCAATGATGCAGCGAAGAGTGAAAAAAAAAACCATATGTTTAAATATAAAATGATAGCTTTAACATATGCAATTCGTTCTAAGGACTACAACTAACTAAAAGAAAGGAGAAGTAGATTTCCACTGGCATGTGGAGCAAGTGTTGCCGCCAAAGTTATAGGAATGTCATTTTCGTAGTGTTTGTTGCGGATGATCCTCATTTTGACAGAATGTTTAAAATGGTCCTCATTTGTATAGAATGTTTAAAATGGTCCTCATTTTCGCAATTCATGTTTTATTTGGTCCTTTTCTGTAAAACCGTTTAAATCATTAACGGAGCTTGTACAGGTGGCACGGTTTGTACTAGAGTGTGTTAAGTATACTGTACAGGTGGCTAATTAACGTTAATTTTTTAATTTATGGGAAATTTTGCAATTAGGAAAATTTTTTCATCTTCATCTCTCTTGAGCTCGGATTTGCAGAGGAAGCAGCTAATACTTGCCATTTTATCATTGGATTGTAGTTGCGCTCTTCATTTCAATTTTTCAATTAATCATCATCAACGAGGTAAATGGGGTTAGGGTTTTCGTAATTCTATTTTGGGGTTTATTTTTCTTTCGATTGTTGTGATGTTCTGCATGGTTTCTAAATTACCGGCTGAGACTGCACCACATGCCCAAACTGCTGAAACTGCTAATAATGCACCAACTGCTGAAACTCAAACAACTCAACCACCAAGGAATGAAGTGGAGAGTCAAGCAGCACTACCCAATACCAGAAGAACCATCTCAACAGTTTATGATGAAATTATAGATTAGGAGGATGCCATGATAGCAGTTACAAACGTCTTAGTTATTTTTTGGAATTTCTGATGTAGAATTCATTATTGATGTACTGCATTTTGACTTTTCTTAAACTTCGTTCAATTTCACTTTTGCCAAACATTGATGTAGTGCATTTTTTTGAGGATGAATTAATGTTATGAATTTAACTTCTTCCAGATCAATTTAATTTTTTCCAAGCTTAGATCAATCACTTACTTCAATGCTCAGATTAAGATGTCATTTTGAACATGTTAGGACTAATATCAACATAATCAAACTAATTCATTTCTTCATTTACCAATAGTACATAATAGATTGGACTTTAAAAAATTACACACAATAACATTATGAATAATACAATAATAACACAAGTGAACCCTATTACTAATTGCAGCCTCTTCTCAGCAACCTTCAATGACTTCTCCAAACCATTAATCTGCCTCATTTGTGTCATGATGATGACATCCTTTTCATCAACACCACCATTTGAAAAAGTTGCAGCCCACATTATTGGAACCACCACTCTGTAAATCAATAAACCAAAAATTAAAACCAATTTATTATTAACACAAAAATAAAAACATATTGTACCCAAAATTTTCTACCAATATTCTTTGGTGTTCTTGCCATCCTCAAAGTTGCCATCTCTCCACAGCTACAAGTCGGGGTTAATCCATTTCTCGTTGAAACACCAACAGTGCACGAAGATTGGAACCGTAACATACCTATATAATGGGATTGCAGGAAGAAGAAGATTGCAGCAACACCAATTGGGAATGGAGGAACAAGATTGTCAAAACTCACCAACTGCCCAAACATTCTTTACCAAAACCCTAACTCACTTATTTATCCCCAAATATCTAATTACCACACCTGTACAGTACACGTAACACACCCTAATACAAACCCCGTGCCACCTGTACATTGCTCCGTTAATGATTTAAACGGCATTACAAAAAAAGGACCAAATAAAACACGAATTGCGAAAATGAGGACCATTTTAAACATTCGGTATAAATGAGGACCATTTTAAACATTATGTCGAAATGAGGACCAAAAAGGTATTTAAGCCTTCTTTTATAGTTTTTGTTAAAATATTAAAAAAAGTAATTCTTAAAGCGAGCAACTTAAAAATTTTATACTCTTAAATAAGTTTGTTACCATCAAAACATATAGAATTAATTTTAAGTAACGTAAAGTTTTCTTGAATCATACTAATACGTAGAATTAATGAGAAAAAACTAATAGTAAAACCCCATCTTTGTGGTTCAATATATATATATATATATATGCTTGCAATATTTTCTGATCATACTGAAGTTTCATCTCAATAATACTTTGATGAAATAAGTTGTCTGCAAATTACTGAAATTAAACAACACAAATATTATTTATGGTAGTGTATTTAAGTTTTGTCCAAACCAAAATATGAATAAGGAAAAGTGAATAACACCCCACCTTCTCTCCCGGATTTCAGAGTATAGTAGAGTTGGAGTATTTACATATTGGGTCATCTCTCGCCACACGTTGAACCAATTAGAAAAGAAGATTTGAGAAGGAAAAGAAAGGAAAGGAAGGAGAAGGAAAGTATAGTTTAATATTTAAGCTTTTACTTTTATATTAACATATAGTTTAACATATAAGCCAGTGCGTAGTTTATAAATTTCTCATGAAAGAAAAAATCACTGTTCAATTTCCTTACATATATGGTTTGGTATGAAACCAGTTCGCACTTTCTGTTTCATAAAACAAGGAAGTCGTGTGTCACTGAAAAACCTGAGAACTACTCCATGATGGTAACTCAAACATGCTTTGGTTTCTTACTATTAGTAGTTACAAAGGCACAAACACAGATATATCTGGGAAGTAGTTGCCAAAACACCTCTCAAGAGCCTCTCAGCAGTGCATATCAGACCAATCTTGATAAGATCCTCACATGGATGTCCTCTGATGCAGCCACAAGCAAAGGCTATAACCACACCAGCATAGGCATCACCACCCCTGTGTATGGCCTCTATGAATGCCGTGGTGATGTTATCGGACACTTTTGTCAATTCTGTGTCTCCTTCGCAGCCAGAGAAGCCCCTAAACGCTGCCCCAATAGGGTATCTGCTATGGTGTGGTATGAGTACTGCATTCTAAGGTACTCTAATGAGAGCTTCTTTGGGAAAATTCTCACACACCCCACATGGCATGGGTTTGGAACAAAAAATATATCCAACATGGCAGAGGTTCAAAAAGGTGAAGGTTTTGTGAAAAGTTTGATCAGAAAAGCAACTAAGGATACCAATCAGTTGTACTATTTGGGTGGCTTCAATTTGAGTTCCACTCAGAAAAGGTATGGCATGGTGCACTGCAGTAGAGATCTCTCAAAAGAAGGGTGCAGACAGTGTTTGGAGGCTTTATTAGCACAAGTTCATATATGTTGTGTACAAAAAATAGGATGGTTTATTTGGTCTGGAACTTGTATGATAAGGTATGATGATCAAATGTTTTACCTTCTTAACAACCAAACATCTTCAATTCCTGCGTCAAATCAGGAAACAGGTGAATCTAAAGACTATAAATTTGTATTACTAACTGTTTTGTAAGATTAGAAAGATTGGTTATTATTCTTTTAATATTGTCACAGATAAACAAAGGGGTTATAGGAGGTCAAAAATCGTAATCATTAGCATCAGTGTGATGGGGTCAATAGTTCTGCTATTTTTGAGCGTATATCACTTCTGGTACAGGAGAAGAGTTAGAAAAGGTAGTTTCCTGCTATTACACATGCCATTTATAAAAACTTGTTAATAAGGCTATTTTTTCCAAATATGAACTCAGTAACCTCTCTTTGTAGATGGGTTTCGTCTATCTTCATTTCACAAAATTCAAACAGAGGAGTCATGGACCACAGACCTGCCTATAATCCCATTAACAACAATTCTGCAGAGTACTGATAGCTTTTCAGAAGCATGTAAAGTAGGAGAAGGAGGATTTGGCACTGTTTACAAGGTTTTAGTGACTTGAATTTGTGATTTATATTTTTTGCTTTTTATCAACTTGTATTTATTGCCAAGTTTTATCAGGGAATTCTAGCAAATGGAACACAAATTGCAGTCAAAAGGCTCTCAAAGTTTTCAGGTCAAGGCTCGGAGGAGTTTAATAACGAAGTCCTGTTCATAGCTAATTTGCAACATCGCAATCTTGTGAGACTTTTGGCATGCTGCTTGGACCAAAATGAAAACATACTAGTATATGAGTATTTGCCTAATAAAAGTTTAGACTTTCACCTCTTTGGTATGTTTTCTCACGTCTTAAATGCTCAATTGTTTTACTGTATTTTCTTCTCAGCAATTTTTAGTTGAAAATTAGTCTTGGCTAAGAAATCAAGTGGTGCAACTATGAGCTCTAAAGTAGTTTTTTTCTTTAATAACTAGAAACTAAGTTATCTTTAAGGGGAAAAAGCTAAGTAGTTATTTGGTATCTTCTATATCTATACCCCAATATGTTTTTCTGTTCCAATCTCTTCACTGTCCGTGTTTTGTCAGATGATGAGAGGAGAAAGCAGTTTGATTGGAAACTAAGATTAAGGATTATCAATGGAATAGCAAGAGGTATTTTATACCTTCATGAGGACTCTAGAGTCACAGTAATTCATAGAGATCTCAAAGCTAGCAATGTTCTGTTAGATCATGATATGAATCCAAAAATATCAGATTTTGGATTGGCAAGGGCATTTGAAATAGGACAGAACCATGCAAATACAAAACGAGTAATGGGCACTTAGTGAGTTCTACCCATTCCTAACATTTCTTTCAAAAATAGGATTTTTCTAATGCAATTTTAAACACTAAGCTCTTCGAAAAAAGAAATTGCTGTTATATTTTGCTAAAGGAACTAAAGAAGTTCTGTTGATTTTCTTTAGTGGATACATGGCTCCAGAGTATGTTATGCAAGGAGTGTTTTCAGTGAAATCTGATGTTTTCAGCTTTGGAGTTCTTGTTCTAGAGATCATTTATGGGAGAAAGAACAATGGATTGTTTATGTCAGAAAATGGTCAAACTCTTCTTTTACATGTGAGTCTTTCACTCCTATTGTTGATCAAACTATTCACCAAATCTAAATAAGTATAACAATGTTCACAAATTACAAATACTTGCAGGCTTGGAGAACATGGGGTGCAGGAAAATGTTTGGAAGTGATTGATCCAATGCTTGAAAAATCCTTCTTAGGAAGTGAAGTTGAGAGGTGTATACACATTGGTTTGTTGTGTGTTCAAGAAGCTGCAAAAGATAGACCAACAATGTCTCATGTGGTTTTAATGCTGGCAAGTGATACAATGGTTCTTCCAAAACCCAAGCACCCTGCATTTTCAATTGGAATAATGGCCTCAGAGGAAGTGTATACATCAAAAAGTTCCAAGAATGTTTCCAATAATGATCTAACGATCTCTATTTCTTTACCAAGATGAACAATTGCACAAAGGATTTGCAGTTCTCAAATGTCACAAAGTAAAGTTGTATTTATCATTGATTTATATGTAAATTATCTATCAAATTTATGCACTTATCATTGAAAATTTTTCTGAGTGATGATTTTTACATTGTCAATCAGTAAAAAATGGCGTATTTGTATGATAGTATCTTTCTGATCTAGTGTCAGATATCACAAGTAATTTATAATAAACGTTACTGTGTTTATATGTTAAACAAATTTTTTTAGAAAATATCTTATTAAGTATATTGTTAAAAAAATAATGGTAACTACTCAATTTTTAAGACACAGTGACTCCTGTCCCCAAAACTCACTGGTCAAAATATCAAATTCAATCTGAAATAAAGTTTTCGTCATACTTTTCTTTCTTCAGTTTCTAATATCATATCTTATAAAATATACCAGATTTTATCAAATTCTAACTAAATTTCGAGTCCTAGACTTCTAAAATGTTTTTTTTTTTTTTTGTAAAAGACTTCTAATATTATCCAAATACTAACCAGAAAAAATTGAATGCAGACTAAAGTATATTTTTTAAAATTTCAAATGACAGTTGCTGCCAATCTTGAATGTAGGAGAAATAACTACACATTTGAATAACTTGTAATACTCTCTCATATTAATGGAGAATTGAATAAAATTTTAAAGAATAAAATATAACAAGGAAGAAAAATCAATTAAAATATAAATTCATGACTTCTCAATTCTTTTTTAGCTAGCAGTACTGTTAATATATTTTTAATTATAAATTTGATTCTATTTTTAAAATATTACTGCTAAATTTATTAAAAATGATAGTTGATTTTATGAAGATATATATGAAACATATTACTTTCATCCCTTTTTACGTAAACTATTTAAAAAAAATGGAATACATCATCATATACACCACCTAAACAATATATCACAGACGCAAGTTAGTAATTTAATAATTATATATTTTCGAAGATTTAGAACATTAGATCAACTTCAATGTTATTGTTTGAAATGTCTACAAATAATATACCATTCATCGATTAATGTATTTAAAATTAGTGTCAAGTCAACCAGCGGTGTCATTGTTGACTATCTTGTTTGAACAAGAGTATATAAAATTTCACTTCTACACAAGCCACCATTAATATGGAAAACTAAGCGCTTCTACCTTGGAACTTGTGAGGTAATATCCTTTCTTCAAATGGTACAATGGATATGGATGGATGCTTTTTAGAGAATGATTAGTAAACTTTATTCTATTTATAAATAGACATCATAAATTTAAATTTTATTTTAAATGAGACCAACTATTGATTCGGATGGTTCTTTCGAGAGAGAATCATTGAAAATACAACACTAATAAGACATGAGTTGAACTACACATAAGAAATTGACATCACTTTCAACCCAGAGCCTTATGAGTCTCTATTCTTATACGATGGTCAACTTTCTCATTTTTACTTAATGTGAAACTTAGACTCACTTGGATTTCCAACACAATCCACGCTTAATACTTTATCTGTTTTATAAATAGATGAAACTTAAGAGTGTAAAAGCTTGTTTTTTTAATTTGGATAGTACAACACATTCTTAATTTTGTCATATAACGGATCAAATAAAAATGCATCACATGATACGTATAGGAACAACATTATTCTAAAATATTTTGTATTTTCTCTTCGTTTTCCTTCAGGTGAGAATGGTTCTTTTATCTATAAGCAAAACTACATACGTTCCTGATGTCAGAACGCCTTCCTGATACAAACTCAAAGTCAACTAGTCGTAATGTTAACAAGGCTTGCCCTCAATTATTGACGGGTTAGTTGACATTTCATACGTGTTGAATTTCAAATTTGAAGTTTTAGTTCATCTTATTTAATATTTGTTGCTAAAGAATAGAAAACTGAGAATGAATAACACATGAAACTCATGGTTTGAAATGCATTACTTGATCTATGTTTCAATCATTGTGGCAAATAACAAAATTAAGCAAGTACTTCATGATAGGAACACAGGGAAAGGTGAGATCAATATGCTTTAGTTTCTTGTTATTGCTGAGTTTCAAATCATTCAGTACAAAGGGCAAAGCACAGTCCCTGGGAAGTAACTGCGAAAACACCACCCAACAGACTCTCACCGGTGCATACCAAACCAACCTTGATAGAATCCTAACCTGGATGTCCTCTGATGCAGCCACAAGCAATGGTTATAACCACACCACCATAGGCACCAATAGCTCTGTGTATGGCCTTTATGATTGTGGTGGTGATGCGGTTGGATACTTTTGTCAATTTTGTATTTCCACTGCTGCAAGAGAAGCCCCTCAGCTCTGCTCCAATAGGGAGTCTGCTGTGGTGTGGAATGATTACTGCATTATAAGGTACTCAAATGAGGACTTCTTTGGGAAAGCTATGACATACCCAATATGGCATACTCTTGGAACAAAAAACATATCCAACACCACAGAGATTCAGATAGCTGAGGATTTTGTGAGAAGTTTGATCGGAAAGGCTACTAATGAAACCCACCAGTTGTACTATAAGGATGGCTTCAATTTGAGTGCCACTGAGAGTAGGTATGGCGTGGTGCAATGCACCAGAGATCTCACAAATGAAGGGTGCAGACAGTGTTTGGAGGACATACTGACTGAAGTTCCCAAATGTTGTGAACAAAAAGTAACATGGATGGTTTGGTCTGGAAGTTGTTTGATAAGGTATGATGATCATATGTTCTACCTTCTTGCCAACCAACCACCTTCAGCTCCCGCACCCAATCAGAAAACAGGTGAATTTGAATCCTGTTATATTACTTCTGTTATTAACTTTGTGAAAGAACTTTGAAAAATTGACTATTCATCTTTAATAGTAAATATTAGTTGTTAAAATGTTAGTTTTGGTAATATAACCTATCTCTCCCCCTGCCTTCCACTTTTGCAATCTAACCAGCCTCATACCCACATGCATCTTCCATATTGTCACAGATAAACAAGGGGTTAATAACAGGACAAGAATATTGATCATTATCTTCAGTGTGATCGGGGCAATAATTGTACTATGTTTCAGCCTATATTGCATCTGGTACAGGAAAAGGGTGAGAAAAGCTAATTATAAAGAAAATACGAGGGATGGAGTTAGAGAAGGTAATTTCCTCAGAGTACAGATTCCTAGATTTATATGATAGCTAATTTATCCCAGTCAAATAAGACTCTTCTGCTCAGCTATGAACTCACAAACTTCTCTTGTAGAAGAGCTTCCTCTACCTTCATTTCATAAAATTCAATCGGAGGAAACGTGGAACACAGACCTGCCTAGAATTCCATTTATCACAATTTTACAGAGTACTGATAACTTTTCAGTAGCATCTAAATTAGGGGAAGGTGGATTCGGCCCTGTTTATAAGGTAGTAACGATTTGGAGTTTTGGATATAAATTTCTTATTTTTACTAACTTCTATTTGTTGTAAGCTTTTCTCAGGGAAATCTACCTGATGGAAGGCAAATTGCAGTCAAAAGACTCTCAAAATTTTCTGGTCAAGGCTCAGAGGAGTTCAATAATGAAGTAATGTTTATAGCCAAATTGAGGCATCGCAACCTTGTAAGACTTTTGGCATGTTGCTTAGAGGAAAATGAAAAGATACTCGTATATGAGTATTTGCCGAATAAAAGTCTCGACTTTCACTTATTTGGTATGTTTTCACATAACCCCAGCAGTGCTGCTTTCACTGCATTTTTTCCTCAGCATTCGCTATTACAAAAAATAGTATTGGTTCCCAAATAAAGTGTAGGGACTTTAATGTAGTTTTCCTGCAATGTATATGGTACTATTGTAATTTCAAAATAAGAACATGAGGGCACGATCATAATACCTAAGACAATCATGCCACGTTTTCCTTTCATTAATCTTTACATTAAACCAAAACCAGTTATATCATGTAATAAATATTCATGTTATAAGTCATCTTGAAGGGGAAAATGATACATTATTCTGGTATTTTTTTTCCAATCCTATGGCTAAATCTTAGCATTTGATGTATTTGCCAATTGTTTTGCGTCACTAACTGTTTCTTTTTTTTTTTTCTTTCAAATCTCTGTCCTGTAATTGTTTTGTCAGATGTTGAGAGAAGAAAACAATTCGATTGGAAACTAAGGTTAAGCATTATCCATGGAATAGCAAGAGGAATTTTATACCTTCACGAGGACTCTCAACTCAGAGTAATTCATAGAGATCTCAAAGCCAGCAACGTTCTACTAGACCTTGACATGAATCCCAAAATATCAGATTTTGGATTGGCAAGGGCATTCGAAGTAGGACAGAACCAGGCAAATACAAAACGAGTAATGGGCACTTTGTGAGTTCTACTAATAACAAATACTTCGAAAACAAATAGGTTTATCAATGCATATTTTAGTACTTTATTATTCTGACTGGAATTCTTTGCTATATGTTCCATGACTCGAGATAATAACAAAGCTCTATTGATTTCTATCAGTGGATACATGGCTCCTGAATATGCTATGGATGGACTATTTTCAGTGAAATCTGATATTTTCAGTTTTGGAGTTCTTGTTCTAGAAATCATTTGCGGGAGAAAGAACGGTGGATTCTACATGTCAGATGGTCAAACTCTCCTTGTATACGTAAGTCTCACTCTAATGTGGTCAAGAGATTATTCAACAATGCTAAGATAACTAAGGCTTATGAGTATTAAAAAACTACAAATCCTTGTGCAGGCTTGGAGAAGATGGTCTGAAGGAAAATGTTTGGAAATGATGGATCCAATGCTGGAAAAGTCCTTTATAGGCAGTGAAGTAGAGAGGTGCATACAGATTGGTTTGTTGTGTGTTCAGGAAGATGCAAGAGATAGACCAACCATGTCGGATGTTCTTGTAATGCTGGCGAGTGACACAGTGGTCATTCCAAAACCCAAGCACCCAGCATTTTCAATCGGAAGGCTGGCCTCAGAGGAAGTCTCTACATCAAAAAGTTCCAAGAATTTTTCCGTTAATGATATAACATTCTCGATTAGTTTACCGAGGTAATTTCATGAATGAACAATGGATTTGTATATATCTCTTCGAAGCGACAGATAAAGTTGTATTTATAATTGATTTGAATCAAAATATTTATTAATTTATCTACATTAACATTGAATGTACCTATACTTTTTATTTTAGAATATAGTTCAATCTCCAATATAAAAATCTTTTCTTTTGTTGAGTTAGAATATAGATCAATTTCCAAGAAAAAACTGCACAGACAAAAACAAAACAAAAATGAAACCTTATTTGTCCAGTCCACCGCATGCACCTAAAATTGCTTGTGTGAGAAAGCCATCCCAAGTAACCATGCAAGTCTCTGTCTAAGCCAGAACAAGCAGCACCCTGTGTTTCTGCAACAAGAAATCAAGCCTGACTGAGCCATCAGTTTTCTTATTAGTAGATTTATTTATTACACTCTGTCAATCTGGAAGCTGAATGATTGGTAGCACGCTAACATGGGTAAGGCAATTGGCAACACAACAACGAGTAAACTACAAAGCTAGTGTACATTCCTGAAGCAGCAAAGTCTGGAAAATTTTCATAAACAAGCAAATATCCGTAAAAGTTCAAGTGGGAATTGGTAGCCAAATATATGCATCAGCTAAAATGTGTTTGATAAGAACAAATAGCCTCAAACTCACAGAATTTGCCACAATAACCAATTAACGAACTATTTACGAAACCGACTATGCAAATTGACTCGCACGAGCAAATAATGCTCTAAACACTGCGTATCCCACAATTTTCAGGCGCACAAAACCTTTATCATACATTCCGTAAACATCCCCATATCTCTTCCGGGGATTTTCACAAACAGGTCGTAGCCACCGGAACTCAGATTTGTTTGATTGCAACACAGGTGCATATTCCTTTGCTAAGAAAATGGATAACATTAACTAAGCAAAAAAATAAATAAATATAAAAACAACAAATGCAGAGAAAAAAAGAAGAAGCAATACATGATATATACCTGAAATTTTTTTCGGAAAAGTGTTTAGAATTTGATAATGAATTGAAAGGCAATGATACAGCGAAGAGAAAACAAAAACAATATGTTTAAATAGAAAATGATAGCTTTAACGTATGCAATTCGTTCGAAGGACTACAACTAACTAGATAGTTAAAAGAAAGGAGAAGTAGATTTCCAAGGAGAAGTGGAGCAAGTGTTGATGCTAAAAGCTATAGGAATAGTTCCCTTAATAATGACGACCAGAGACTCTAAAAAAAATTCGTAACCGTGAATATATACATATAAAACCTCTCTAATGGGTAAAAAATAAATATTATAAATAGAGACCGATACGGCTATTATGGAATTTAAGATCAAGACTCCACCTTTTTCTTCCAGGGAAGGGGAAAAACCTCCTCAACCACAAATGTCTCCCAAAAAATTCTCTACTTTATTCATAATGAAAACCATATATATGGGCAAGGAAAGGAACAACATTGAGTAATATCTAAAACAGCAAATCAAATAAATCTCAAATAACATAATCATTTTGTAATTCAGAGGGGCCTCACTGTTTCTAGAAAGATTTCTCTTTAGCTTTGGCTTGGCTTTTCCAATTGTGTCCTCCACCTCACTTGGGTTGGGCTCTATTTCTTCATCACCTGAATTATGGCCCATAACATCTTTTTTTCCCTGCACAAACACCTTGTCCTCAAGGTGTAATTTTAGATAAGCAGATTGAAGCTCTTGGACATCTTTCCATGTGTGGCATCCTTTGGAAAGAGACCGTCCCAAGGTATACTACAAGAAAATTGTATATTATCTACGAAAAATTATCTACAAAATTATTTTCGTAGATAATTTTATTTTATCTATAAAAAATGTTCGTAGATAATACTAACGTTCATAGATAACAAAAAATGTTAATTTATCTACAAAAATTTTGTAGGTAAGTACATTGGATTTTGACAAAAAAATTTCCTATGAAATATTATATATTATCTACGCGCATAGTTTCACATGTAAGAATTACATAATCTGTTATCTACGCTGAGATTTCGTGGATATCATAGAATTAAAAGAATTAAATAAATGTTTGCCAAAATTTGTATGGTTCACTTCGTGAGACTAAATGAAACAAAAACTTTCCACCCTAAGAGCGACGTTCCCTCACACCTAACACACATAAAGAATTATCATCCACTGCCACTATAGCCAAGGGTCGAACAATAGGTTGAGTAGTGGTGGTGCAAGGAGGTAATGATAAAGGAGTCGTGCTAGTGAAAGGTTTCAGCAGAGAAGCATGAAAAATATGGTGAAGTTTAGTTGTAGGTGATAGAGCAAGGTGAAAAGCTACATCTCCAATACACTCTATGATTTCAAAGGGCCCATAATAACGCTTAGAAAGTTTTTGTACTTGTGGTCCTGATAATGAATATTGTCGGTATGGACAAAGCTTGACCATCACATGATCACCAAGCTTGAATGAGGCAGGAACGTGCTTCTGGTCAGCAACATACTTCACCACCTCTTTGGCCTTTAACAACTTTGCTCGTAATTTGTTCAAAATTTCATCACGACAAGCCAATTCAGCATCAACAACTTCAAGCTTTGAGTTTCCCATGCAGTAACTAGGAACGGTAGGAGGAGGCTTGCAAAACATAACCTCAAAAGGAGAAAGCCCGTGGATGAATGAATAGAGGTTTTATAACACCACTCTACCCATAAGAGAAACTTGCCCCCACGAAGTTGGTTTGCAATGAGCAAAGGACCACAAATATTGTTGAAGCAGATTATTGAGGATTTCGATTTGGCCATCACTTTGGGGATGGTAAGTCGTGGACATCTTTAGCTTAGTGCCATTAAGACGAAATAGTTCTTGCCAAAAGCCGCTCATGAAAATGACATCTTTATATGAGATAATGCTTTTCGACATATGCAACTTACAAACCATATTGGCAAATAATTTAGCGACCATGAAAGCGGTATAGCTGGAAGGAAACATACCAAAATGCCTTGCTTTGGAGAACCTATCAACAACTAAAATGGTAGTATGACCCTTGTAAGGTGGCAGTCTAACAATAAAATCAAGAGCAATGTCTTCCCATATACCATTAGGAATGGGAATGGGTTGCAAAAGACCATAAGGAGCGTGATTCGAAGCCTTCATCTCTTGACAAGTAATGCAAGATTTTACATAAGCCACAACCTCCTTTTTTATCCTAGGCTCATGGAAATTCTCATAGAGCCGCTGAAATGTTTTATGAAACCCAAAATGGCCTCCCAAAGGGTTGCTATGGTACTCTTCAAGCAATAGGGACTTAAAGGTAGTGTCGTCACCAATATATATTTTTCCTTTATACAATAGCAAACCCTCTATAATGGAAAACCCTTCATGAGAAGTGTGGTCAACAAAAATGTTAGAGTATAATTGCTTCAGTTGGGCATTAGAATCATAAGAAGCCTTAAGCTTGTGAACAAATTCATGATGAGGGACAGTAAGGGCAACAAGGAAACCTTTGTCAAACTGACGAGACAAGGCATCGGCAGTACAATTAGAGGAGCCAGGTTTGTATTTTTTCTCATAATCAAACCCCAATAATTTGCACAAATAATGTTGTTGCTTTGGAGTTTGGATCACCTGTGTCAAAAGTTCTTTTAAGCTCTTTTGATATGTAAAAATGATAAACTTGCGACCCAGTAAATAATGTCACCATTTTTTAACAGCTTCAACAATGGCGTGTAATTCCTGGACGTATGTAGAAGCATTTCTCATCCTATCACAATTTCTTGTTGTGAAAACAAATTGGATGACCCTACTGCAAAAGTACAACGCCCATGCCCCTTCCAGATGCATAAGTTTCTAATTGAAAAAGGAACTCAAAGTTAGGCAAGGCAAGAATAGGGGCTTCAGTCATGGCTTTCTTCAAGTCATCAAAGGCTTGTTGCTCCACAAGAGTCCAATGAAAGGTTTCCTTCTTCAATAAATCAGTCAGAGGTGAAGCAATTGCAGCATATCCTTTTATAAAGCAGTGGTAGTATCCTGTCAAACTGAAGAACCTATGCAATTATTTCTCACAACGAGGAACTGGCCACTCTTGCATTGCCAAAATCTTGTCATTCTCCGGTTCCACACCCTGTTCCGTAATGATATGGCCTAGATAGACAACACTATTTTTTGTGCAAAAACGCACTTTGATCTTTTAAGAAATAATTTGTTATCCTATAAGTATTGAAAAACAAGTTCTAAATGGCTTATGTGTTCATGTAAACTCTTACTGTAAACTAAGATATCATCAAAGAAAACAATAAGAAATTTACGAAGATGAGGACAAAATAACTCATGCATAGTGCTCTGAAAAGTCAAAGGAGCATTGCATAATCCAAATGACATAACAATAAACTCATTGTGGCCTTCATGAGTTCGAAAGGCAGTTTTGTAAGACTCCCCTGGAAACATACGGATCTAGTGATAACCGGAACGAAGATCAAGCTTAGAAAACCACTTAGCACCAAACAATTAATTGAGAAGTTCATCCACAGTAGGGAGGGGAAAGCGATCCATGTTCGTGACTGCATTCAACGTGCGATAGTCCACATAAAATTGCCATGTTTCGTCTTTCTTACACACGAGCAGTGCTAAGGAAGAAAAAGGGCTCAAAATCTTCTGGATTACACTGTAACATCTCTTCAACCTATTTATCAATATCTTCTTTCTGAAATTATGAGTATCAATAAGGTCACACATTGACGGGATTAGTTCCTTCCAATAGTGAAATTTTGTGATCAGTAGTTCGTGGGAGAGAAAGCTTCTCCGAAACTTCAAAAGTAGTGGAATAATGATGAAGCAGAGCCTCAATTTCTAGGAGAAGAGACTGTTTTTCCATCCTCAAGAGACAACGGTTGGGCCTAAATATGATAATATTCACTAATTGAATGAGTGGCTTGAAGTCATTTAAGGTTTTGGAATGAAATTTCATGGGCTTTAGGCCTAGGAATTCCTTGGAACTGCACTACCTGGCCCTCTCTTTTGAACCTCATAATTAACTTATCAAAATCAGTAAATATTGGACATAGACTTTTCAACCACTGCACTCCCAAAACTAAATCAACACTAGTTATGGGCAAGACAAAGGTCTTTAGTGAACAAGTGAGGCTGAATGTGGATTTGTACCTCTTTACACAACTTGGACCATTGTAGCTCCTCCCCATTACCCACTTGAACAGAGAAACCTTGGGCTAGGATAACGTCGAGATTTAAAAACTTCAACAATCATTCTTGCAAAAATTTGTGTGTACTCCCACTATCTATCAAAATGGACAATTGGGCCTTGCCAATCCGGTCCAATACACGTAGCGTTTGGGGAACCAAATGGCCCATGAAGGCATGGAGGCTAATTTGGGCTAGGGAAGAATCAAATTAGTTTTTGGGTTCGGCTATGGTTGGATTCACGTCAGATAATAACTATTGAAACTCCTCATCAACCCTTGATGGAGGTTATGGAGCTAGGAGAACCATGTACTCACGTCTGCAACAATTACCTTTAACATACTTATCATCGCAGTAATAGTACAAGCATTTTTCATGTCTGGCTTGAAGTTCTTCGGCGATCATGTTCTTGAGAATTGGGGAACAATTGGTAGTAGCAAAGTTGGTTGTGTGAGATTGGGAGAAAGGGTTTGTGTTCTGGTTTAGGGTGGTTTTCTATGGGGTGTTAAGGATGGAGGTTGAGGTGTATATGTTTGGGATTTGGATTCCGGTTGGGCGTCTTCGAATTTTGCCTCGTAAATCTTGGCCAAATCAATAGCATCGATGAATGTCGCCAGTTGACGAGAGCACACCTCCCGCTGCAAATCAGGTTAAAGCTTAGAGATGAAACAACTGATGTAGAAACTCACAGAGAGATCAATGATTTGAATAGTGAGAGCCTCAAATTGTTGTTGGTACTCACAAATCAAAGAAGTTTGGGTGAGTTTAAACAATGCACCAGCAGGATCCTCAAATCATGATGGGGCAAAGCGAGATTGAATGGCCTTAAGTAGTGCATCCCAATCCTTAATTTGATTATTCGCCACCATCCAGTGATACCAGTTAAGCGCTTCCCCTTCCATGTAAAAGCTAGCAATATGTGTTCTTTCTGTTGTTGGTGTTTGGTGATACTAATACTGCGTGATCTTGAAGATCCCTTCAAAGGGTTGTTCCCATCAAAATGAGGTATCTCTAATTTCATATAGTATTTGGTTGCATGTGTGGAAGAAGGTGAACCAGGATTTTCGAGTTTGCTTTCCAAGAGCATGAACCGGTCCTCCAAGCGCTGGTATTCCCGTTGTAAGGTAAGATGGTTTTCAATCAGTTTAGAAAGCTGAGTGTCATTGGAAGAAGCAGTAGAGGAAGTCATGGTTAACTCTCAATGAAAGCACCAATGATATGGCTGTTATGGAATTTAATAGCAAAACTCACCTTTCTTCGAGGGAAGGGAAGAAACCTCCACAACCACAAGTGTCTCCCAAAAAATTCTCTGCTTTATTCATAATGAAAACCATATATATGGGCAAGGAAAGAGACAACATTGAGTAATTTCTAAAATAGCAGAACAAATAAATCTCAACAGAATAAAGCAAATCCTAACATAATCAATTCATTTTGCAATCCTTAAACTTCAGAGAGGCTTGACAGTTTCTAGAAGGATTTATTTTCAACTTTGGTTTGTATTTTCCAATTGTGTCCTCCACTTCACTTGGGTTGGGCTCTATTTCCTCATCACCCGAATTATGGCCCATAGTAGATACTTGTGGGTAACAAGTATCACTATTAGAAATTCTCATATTACATGGAATTTTTCTTGCAAATTTGTTAAAAAAATTTACAAGAAAAGACTTTTTTCTGTCATTTTCTCTAAGAATCTTAATTGGCTGGTAATTTCTTCGTGGGTAATTAATTCCTACAAATTTATAAAATTTACAAGTATTTCCTACAAAATTTGTTGCGAAAAATGTTTTATAAAAAATATTTTGCAAGTAAATTAGTAGCAATTTCTTGTAAATTTTTTTTATAACAAAATTTTCAAGTATTTCTCACGAAAAAATTTTCAAAACAAAATTGACAGAAAATATGAGTTTTTTTAGTGGTGTATGGATTTTTTTTATTATCACATATAAAAATGAGATAATGGTGACAAAGTAATAAATAAATGAGAATTCTTCCTTTACAATAGAGTTGGAGTGTCATATAACAAGAAACTTTTTGTAACATATAAAGCATATATAAATGTTGAATCGTGCAATCAATTCACGTCAATAAAGTATCTCTTCAAGTATGTGAACAAATGTCGTGACCATGTGACAACACGAATCTAGAGAGGAAAATGAGGCCTTTGGAAACATTGTAAGTTTTGACATTAACAAAAAGAAAAGGGTTAAATATGTTTTTAGTCCCTTAACTTTAAGTCAATTTTGGAATTAGTCTATTTTGAAATTTTAGACCAATTTAGTATTTCATATTTCGAAATGCGTGGATTTAGTCCTTTTAATCAAATTTTGTTAACTTTATTTGACATTTCAAGCTCGTTTCATAATAGTATTTGACTTAACATTAAAATAAAAATGTGTCCAACTTAATAAACAACTCAAATACAATCCTGAAATGCGTACGAAACATCAAATAAACTTAACAAAATTTGATTAAAAGGACTAAATCCACGTATTTCGAAAGATGAAAGACTAAATTGGTTCAAAGTTTCAAAATAGACTAATTTCAAAATTCACTGAAAGTTAAAGAACTAAAAACATATTTAACCCAAAAAAAAAAATGAGACCTCAAGCTAGATGCTCTAATTTGGATGATGAAGAAGTAAAGAAAGTCCAATAATGGGTGCTTAGAATTTGAGATGAACCATTGTAAAACCAAATGATGGAAACATTAATATTAAAATTCCAAATGATTTACTAATATAGGATATTGTTGATCCAATCACTTTAATTGTGGATATACTTATCCTTCATTATTACAAAACATCATGGTGATATACTTATCTTTCTTCCTATCTAGAACTATTTTAGCTCCAACAAAAGATGTTGTACTCAACTTGAATTAATATATGTTGTTGTCATTAGTTTTTGGAGAAGAAATAACATACCAAATTTTGAGAGGTCGTGTACAAAAAATATTCATGGTGATATTCACTGTTAATAAATTAATTCATTTGAACTTCAATAATGCCTTAAAAGTTTAAAATTTGTGCCATACTGATGTTGTTGACAAACATTTATTAGTGTCCAAGTTTGTGCAATAGTATTCAAAGCAAACCACATTTTTAGAAAAAATGTGGACCCAAAGTATTCATTCCTACATTGTCTCATTCATTGACTTCATCAGAAAATATTCATTTTTTAAGTTCTACAGAAGAGAGTTTTCAGCTGGTGTATAGTTTGCAATGACTCAACAAAAAGTCAAGTTCAATCTTTGAAACATGTCAAAATGTCCAAAGTTTATCTTCTCCCATACACAATTATATATTGCAGTGTCTGGAGTCACAGTCAGAAGAGGATTCAAATTACTGATAATTTGATGATGAAACATATATATGAAGAAGTCTTCCAAAATTTAAATTAGATTACTTTGCAACTTTTTTTTTAATTAGCAGTTTTTATCAATTGTCATTATTATTTTGTTATTGATCAAATTATTCTCTACGCATTTATGTTCAATCAACTAATATCATATATCATTCTTCTTATCCACACATATTTTCTTTGGTATATTTGTTAATAAAATGTATTTACGATGAGCTTTAATTTTTCACGATAAATTCTTGTTTAATTTTTTTTTCCTTTTCATTCTTATTTAATATTTATTGTTATAACAAATTATACATGTATTATGGGACTCTTTATAATTTTGTGTCGTATTCTTGTCTCATGCATCGTATTCCTACGGTTTTCGTGAAAAAGAAAAATGCCACCAAAATGTTAAGAGAATAAAAGTAAAATTATATACAAATACAGTTACAACAATTTTGTTTCTTTTATATATTGGAATAGATAACTTTCTGGTCAAATTAAATACAAATTTATTAGATTATAAAGGGTTGAAAAGTTATAAAAGATTAAATCAAAACTAATTAGATTCTAAAATATTAAAAAATTTATGAATGATATCCAAATTTTGATCATTTATAGAAAAATGTATACAACATTAAAATAATAAGGATACTAAAAGTAATGGAAAATGATATTTTAACCCACTTTTTTTGACCAACTTTTAACCTACTACTTCAATCACCATTAGATCATTTATTTTAATTCTTTTTAATGATGTGATGTGATAATCTAATGATGATTGAAGTGGTAAGTTAAAAGTAAGTAAAAAAAAATGGATTAAAGTATCGTCCAAAAATAATAACCTCTTATGTAGCATTTGCCTCCAGCCCTCTTCCTCTTTACTTTTAATTCTTGGAAATATGTAAATGCATAGACGTAAAAGGAATACCTCCCTCTTTTTAGTTCAGTACATCATAATCTGATAAGAACAAGAAAAAATAATTTAGTTTCTCAATTTTATCTCTTTTATAAATATATATCTTTAAAATTTGTTTTAAGGTTAAATTATACCTTTGGTCCCCATTTTCGTAATAAAATATCAATTTGATCCCTCAATTTTTTTTATCTCAATTTGGTCCATATTTTGGGAATTTTGATGCAATCAAATCATTTCTGTTAGTAGTGTAGTAACCGTGTTAAATGGGGTGATACGTGTCAATTTATGAATTTTTTGAATTTTTTTGAATTTTTTTTTGAATTTTTTTTTAAGTTTAAAAAAATTAAAATTTTGTCACGTGTAAAGCTGACATGGTGTCACGTGGCAGTGACAGTGCCACATGTCACTATTATGCTAGATGTCATTTTCTCATTCTTAGTTTGGTCCCTGTATTTTAATTTTTGTCCCAATTTAGTCTCAATTTTTGTAAAAATTGTACAATTTTGTCCCCCTTCAAATTGAAACAAATTATATAAATGTTATACAAATATTTTTATTAAATTTGATTTTTTTTATTCAAATTGATATTTTTATTATATATTTTTAACAAAACTAAGTTTATTTAAATTTGTTTCACACTCAATTTTACTTAAAATTGTTTTCAAATTTTAAATTTATTTGTTTTTTATTGTTGCATAAACTAGTTAATTCTTCTTAAATTATATAATTATTATTTTTACACCAACTAAAACATTTGTACAAAAATTATTGAATTTTACAAATTAAAAAATATGCAATTATTTAAAATATAAATTCAAGTAAAAAACAATATTAAAGTATGATGTAATAAAATATCAATATAATTTATGAAATTTTTTGTTATTAGCATTATTTTCTATTAACAACTTTAAAACAATTTTAAATAAAGTTTAATGTAAAATATAAATTAAAATAAACTTAATTTTGTTAAAAATATTTACTTGAAATATCAATTTTGATAGAAATATTTGTGCACATTTATATAGAAATTAAATTTTGTTTCAATTTGGAGAGGGACAAAATTGCACAATTTTTACAAAAATTGTGACTAAATTGAGACAAAAATTAAAATACTAGAACCAAATTGAGAATAGGAAAATGACACCTAACATAGATTGACACGTGGCACTATCACTGGCACGTGACACGATGTTAGCTTGACACGTGACAAATTTTTAATTTTTTTTAAAATTTTAAAAAAATAAAAAAAATTCAAAAATCCAGGAACTGACATGTGACACCCCATCTAATGTCGTTGTTACACCACTAATGGAAAGGACTTGATTGGATCAAATTTCTCAAAATAGGGACCAAATTGAGATAAAAAAAATTGAAGGACCAAATTGATATTTTGTTACAAAAATGGAAACTAAAGATATAATTTAACCTTGTTTTAATTGATCATCAAACTTTATTCTATCTGTAAATAGGCGCGATAAATTTCAATTTTATTTCAGTCCATCTTTCATATCACTTTTTCAAATATATAAAGTTCTATGTATAGGAACAATATTAATTTAAGATATTTTGGATATTCTCCTTGTTTTTTTGTTTGGGTGAAAACGATAATTTTAACTGTAAGCAAAGTTGAATACGTACCTGATGTCAGAAGGGCTGCCAGATACAAGAAGCTCTCAGTGAACTAGTCGTGACTTTACCATGGTTTTCCCTCAACTATTGGCTAGGTTAGTTGACATTTTATACATGTTGAATTTCAAATTTGAAGTTTATCTTGTTTTATATTTATTATAAAAGGATAAGAAAATAATGGTATTAGGTAATCAAAATTGAAAATTAGAATGAATATCTCATGAAACTCATGGTTGTTAAATGCATTACTAGCGATGTGTTTCAAACATTGCAGCATCTAACACAATTAAGCAAGTGCCTCATGATAGGAATACAAAGAAAGATTAGATCAATATGCTTTACTTTCTCGTTATTGCTGAATTTCAGATCATTCATCACAAAGGCCGAAGAAGAACCAAACCTGGGAAGTAACTGTGTAAACACTACCCAACAGACTCTAAGCAGTGCATACCAAACCAACCTTGATAGAATCCTAACCTGGATGCCCTTGGATGCAGCCACAAGCCCTGGTTATAACCACACCACCATAGGCACCAATAGCTCTGTGTATGGCCTCTATGATTGTGGTGGTGACGCAGTTGGATACTTTTGTCAATTTTGTGTTTCCACTGCTGCAAACCAAGCCCCTCAGCTCTGCCCCAATAGGGTATCTGCTGTGGTGTGGAATGATTACTGCGTTATAAGGTACTCAAATGAGGAATTCTTTGGGAAAGCTATGACATCCCAAATATGGCATAGTCTTGGAACAAGAAACATATCCAATATAACAGAGATTCAGAAAGGTAAATATTTTGTGACAAGTTTGATCAGAAAAGCAACTAATGAAACCAACCAGTTGTACTATAAGGAAGGCTTCAATTTGAGTGCCACTGAGAGTAGGTATAGCGTGGTGCAATGCACCAGAGATCTCACAAATGAAGTGTGCAGACAGTGTTTGGAGGACATACTCGCTGAAGTTCCCAAATGTTGTGAACAAAAAGTAACATGGACGGTTTGGTCTGGAAGCTGTTTGATAAGGTATGATGATCATATGTTCTACCTTCTTGTAAACCAACCACCTTCAGCTCCCGAGCCCAATGCACAAGGTGAACCTGAATCCGTTTTTTTCATCAACAAATATTAGTCATTACTATATTAGCTTTTGTTAATGGATCTATTCCCTTCTCCCTCCTTCCAATTTTTTCAGTAAATCAACCTTATATTTTCATTAATATTTTATTTTGTCACAGATAAACACCGGGGTAATAACAGATCAATAATATTGATCATTACCTTCAGTGTGGTGGGGCCAATAATTATTCTATGTTTCAGCGTATACTGCTTCTGGCACAGGAAAAGACTGAGAAAAGGTAACTATCAAGGAAAAACGGGTGGGGTTAAGGAATCTCATTTTTTCAAGCACACATGGCTTGATTTTCGCCTAGTTAAATAAGACTCTTTTTCTCAGATATGAACTCACAAAGTTCTATTTGTAGAAGGGCTTCCTCTGCCTTCATTACATAAAATTCAATCAGAGGAAATGTGGAACGCAGACCTGCCTAGGATCCCACTAATAACAATTCTACAGAGTACTGATTATTTTTCAGAAGCATCTAAATTAGGAGAAGGTGGATTCGGGCCCGTATACAAGGTTGTAAAGATTCGGAGTTTAGGACATAGATTTCTTATTTCTTTACTATCTTTCTATATACTCTTATTTGTTGCAAACTTTTATCAGGGAACTCTTCCTGATGGAAAGCAAATTGCAGTCAAAAGACTCTCCCAATTTTCTGGTCAAGGCTCGGAGGAGTTCAATAATGAAGTAATGTTTATAGCTAAATTGAGGCATCGCAACCTTGTAAGACTTTTAGCATGTTGCTCGGAGGAAAATGAGAAGATACTTGTATACGAGTATTTGCCGAATAAAAGTCTCGACTTTCACCTATTTGGTATGTTTTCACATAACTCCAGCAGCAGTGTTCTATTTTCTGTAATTGTCTTCAGCAATCTCTAGTACAAAAATAGTATTTGTTTCCAAGTAAAATGGGGAAACTACGGGAACGTCGTTGTCCTGGCATGTATATAGTACTATTATATCATGCAGTTAATAATAATCTCATCATTTATCTTTATGAAGAAAATGAAAAATTCTTCTAGCATTCCCATTGCTATGGCCGAATCATAGAATTTGGCGTATTTCCTGTATTTTTGCTTCACTAACAGTTTTGTTGTTCAAATCTCTCTGTTGTTGTTATGTGGTCAGATGTTGAGAAAAGAAAACAATTCGATTGGAAACTAAGATTAAGCCTTATCAGTGGAATAGCAAAAGGTATTTTATACCTTCACGAGGATTCCCAACTGAGAGTAATTCATAGAGATCTCAAAGCCAGCAACGTTCTATTAGACCATGACATGAATCCCAAAATATCAGATTTTGGATTGGCAAGGGCATTTGAAGTAGGACAGAACCAGGCAAACACAAAACGAGTAATGGGCACTTAGTGAGTTTTACATATAACAAATATTTTTAAACTATCAGCGCATATTTCAATATTTTAATGAAATTCTTTTCTGTATACTCTTTGACTCGAGATATTGACAAAGCTCTATTGGTTTCCATTAGTGGATACATGGCTCCTGAATATGCTATGGAAGGACTATTTTCAGTGAAATCTGATGTTTTCAGCTTTGGAGTTCTTGTTCTAGAAATCATTTGTGGGAGAAAGAATGGTAGATTCTACCTGTCAGATGGTCAAAATCTTCTTGTATACGTAAGTCTTCACTCTAGTGTCCTCGAGAAATTATTCAACAATGCTAAGATAAGTAAGACTTGTACTAAAACTACAAATACTTGTGTAGGCTTTGAGAACATGGTATGAAGGAAAATGTTTAGAATTGATTGATCCAATGCTGAAAAAAGCCTTCATAGGAAGTGAAGTAGAGAGGTGCATACAGATTGGTTTGTTGTGTGTTCAAGAAGATGCAAGAGATAGGCCAACCATGTCCGATGTTGTGGTAATGCTGGCGAGTGACACAGTGGCCATTCCAAAACCCAAGCACCCAGCCATTTCAGTTGGAAGAACGGTCTTAGAGGAAGGCCCTACATTAAGAAGTTCCGAGAATCTTTCCATTAGTTATATAACAACTTCTATTACTTTACCGAGGTAATTTCATGATTGCACAACGGAATTGTATATATCTGTTCAAAATTGACAAATAAAGTTGTATTTATAACTGATTTGAATTAAGTTACTTATTAATTTCATATTAACATTTAAGGTAGCCATACTTTTTGATTTAGAATATAGTTCAATGTCCAATATAATAATCTTCCTTTTGTTGCCTAATATAGATCATGTTCCAAGAAAAAACTGCACAGACAAAAAAGCACACAAAATGAGCCCTTATATGTCCACCTTATGCAACCAAAGTTCATAAAACAAAATTATCATCAGAAAGCCAAAATATCTAAAATTGCTTGTGTGAGAAAACCATCAGAGTCCCTGTCAAAGCCAGAACAAGCAGAACCCTGTGTTTCTCCACCAAGGAATCAAGCCTGACTTATCTATCAGTTTTCTCATTAACAGAAAGAGTTCCATTATTTATATTCCACTCTGTTAAGTTATCATCTGTATGATAGGCAACACGCTAACATGGGTAAGGCAATGGGCAACACAACAACGAGTAAAGAGCAAAGCTGATGTGCATTCCTGAAACAGGAAAGTCACGGAAAATTTTCACAAATAAGCAAATATCCATAAATGTTCAAGTAGGAATTGGTAGCTAAATATATGTTTTTCTTTATCAGCAATAAAAAAGTATTATATATGATGGAAAACTTGGGGTATTCCAAATCTTTCCCTGTTTATTTACAAAGATAATCACAAAATACTACAAGGATCGTTAAATCAGACCATCTCATACAACTTCACTACTACCTGGAAGGGCCCTAAAACTAGTTAGTGACAAATACAGTGTGTATAACACCATTTCCTGCTTTATATTTCGTACACCCTCATAGAATTTCTTTTTTTGCTTCTTTGTGTTGCCCTCCAATGCTTCAGGTTTACTTCTCTTGCTTGTATCTCTGATTTGCATGTGTTGTTCTTGTTCTCCTGTGTATTCATATTTGAACCTGCTATGGTTAGTTAAGATTTTCTCCCTTCTAAATTTCTCCTGATCCTATCCCGTATCTTATTTATAGTCCCAAATTCTCCCCAGCATTCTAACTTTTGTAAATTCCCATTATAGATACCTCTCCAAACAAATCTAAACCCCAATTCCTTCATTCAACTATTGCAGTTGTTCTCCACACCATCTGTTTATATGGACTGAGTACTATCATCCCCAGTTACATTTTAACATAATTTTGTATTTTTTCATTTCATCGTGGGACTTACTAACAACAAATTAGAAGAGATTAGTGCAGTATTGGAAAAATTTACCTGATTCTTCTTACAGGTTCTAAAAAGCCAATTTTCCTTCTTTGACTTACACAGAGATGAGAAGATGGTGTGCCCAACCTGTTAGAAGTAGTTAATAATCTTTCTTGTTCCTTAATTGTTCTGCATAGGCCTCTTACGAATCAGTCCAAGGATATCAGTTAGCACTTCCCCATCGCCTCCCTAACAGCTAAAATGTTCATGTCTACTTGACAAGCTTTGAAAGTAAGTTATCACATCGTTTGCAACCTCAAGGTTAATCACAACAACCCTTTACATCAGAAAATATTAAGAGCTAGTATATTTGTTTCCAAATATTGAAAAGAAAGAATTGTTTGATAAGAACAAATAAGCTCGAACTCACAGGATTTGCCAAAATAACCCATTAAAAAATTATTTACAAAACAAACAAGACAAATTTACTCACATCAAATAATGCTCTCAAGACATGCTTATCTCCCAACTTTCAGGCGCAAAAAACCCCTATCATACATTCCGTAAATATCACCATATCTCTCCCACGCATTTTCACAAACAGGTCATGGCCGCCGCAACTCAGACTTGTTTGATTGAAACTCAAATAAGATTATTAATGTGTTAGTTCGTGTCAGTTTCAACAACAAAAAAAAGGACACCCTTCTCTCTGGGCATGCACAAATGTGCAGATTTTGTGAAGAAAATGGATACCATTATGATTACCACTAAGCAAAACAACTTAGAAAAAACAATAAATGCTAAGAGAACAATTTCAAAGAACCAATGCGAATTGAGAGGCAACTAGCGTACAGACGCTATAAATATACGTGATATTATATTAGTAGGTGATGATAATATAATGTTATTAAGTTCATATATAAAATAAAATTATATTTATTAAAAATAAAGTGAAATATATAAGAAGATATAAAAGAATAACTATTGATAAATAATAAAAAAAAAGCAGAGATAGACGATTTTATAAAAAAATTTGTAAAAGTAACGATTAATTTTCAAAAATTTAATAAATAATTATATTTTAAAGAGTAAAATTGATATTTTGAAATGTAAATACAAAATAATGAATTTCTTTATATATTATTATAGATACTAAAGAATGAACCTGGTATTGAAGAGAACGAAGAAAACGGCTATTGAACGTGGAGAGAAGGAAATACATGCTTGAATACCAGAGAATTTACATTATCAATTAGTAAAACAAAAAATGCTTATTTGTATGATAATATTTGTTACATCTAGACTTGTATGTTGGCGCCCGTATACGAATAAAATCATGGAAAAGGTTATATATTATTAAAAAAAGTTTTACCTTCATGAAAAATAAAATTTGTTGACAAATTATGAAAATGAGTTATGTTAGCCTGAGACCGAATTGAAATTTGTTATTAGGTGTAACAAATGTACACAATTTCATACAAAACATTTTAAATATTAATTTACATTAGTAATTTTCTAACATATGGATAGAAAATATATGATAAAACTATATTTATTAGCAAAGAATAGAAAATATGTTTAAATAAAATATTTTAAATAACATAAAATTACACATGTCAATTGTCATTCTATATGAATAAACACGGACAGTATTGCGTCTGTGTATACGCATTTTTTTTAATATGCATAAATTATTTTAATAGTTGATGATATTATAATGTTACTAAGTTAATAAACAAAATAAAATTATATTTATCAAAAATAAAATGTATAAACAAAATATGAGAAGATAATTGTTGATGAATAAGAGAAAAAAGAAAGAAATAAGTAAATAGTTTTATAAAAACTTGTAAAAGTAACCGTTAATTTTTTAAAATTTAACAAATAATTACATAATAAAGGATAAAGTTGAAATTATGAGATGTGAACACACACAAAAGAGAAAATCTCTTTATATATAGTTATAGAAAAAGAGAAAGTCATCTTTATATATCGTTATAGATATAGATAGATATAAAGATGAATCCATCTCTTTAAGCTCGCACCTAAATAAACCAGTACTAAAAACAAACTCATCTGTATAACACGTTACACGAATTTGAAACGGACTTTAAATTTTTTTCAAACCATATATAACTGATTAACTCGTACTCGTAAAGTTATACTATGCCTTTTAGCATTATTTTGTATAATAATTTACTTGATCTATTAAACAATATTCAACCAGGGAACTAAGAAAAATTGAATTTTAGATTCAATTAAACTTGGTAATGTAAGTTAGCGGTACTCATTTACTTCCACAGTTTTTCTACATTCACCAAATAAAAATAGAAGTTCACAACCGTTTTTATAAAAAGAACATTTAACCCGAAATGTTATAAGAATAAATGTAAAATTATACAATATATATACATAAACATTTAAAAAATTGTATTACAACGTTTTTTGGATCAAATTAAAATAAATATTTATTAGATTCTAAAGAGTTAAAAAAAACTATAGAACAACAAATGGAATTTTATTAGATTCTGAAAAGTTAAAAAATATGTTAAATGTAAAACCAAAATTTAATCATTTATAGAAAAAATTTAAACAAATATTGAAATTAAAAATAAGACCAATAAATGGAAGTGATTCTCTCCTGTAGCATGTGCCTCCAGCTCTCTCCATCTTTACTTTTAACTCTGATATGTCTAAATGTATAGATGGATTAAAAAGGAATACCTCCCTCTATTTACTTCAGGAAAAGATAATCAAAGCAATGATAATAATAAGAAACAAAATTTAATTCTCTAAATATAATCTCTTTTATAAATAGATATCTTAAATATTATTTTTATTTATTTGATCATTAAACTTATTCCATATGAAAATAGACACAATAAATTTAAATTTTATTTCAGTCCATTTTTTAACTTTATCACTTTTGCAAACAGATCAAGTTTGAGTGTTAAATGCAATTTTAAATTTGGTCCATACATATATCTAATGAATTCTTAATTTGGCCATTTAATGGATCAAATTAAAACTATAATATATAAGGATCAAATTTAAAATATAATACATGTGAGACGACCAAATTCAAAATAAATAGCATTCTACATGTATAAAACCGATTTAATAAATTTTACGTAAAAACCCAAATTAAAAAAAATCTCAGACGTAGGAACAACATTATTTAGAATATTATGAATATTTTCTGTTATCGCTACAATGGAAATGATACTGTTGTCTATAAGCAAAATTCATACGTACCTGATGTCAGCAGGGTTGCCTTAATCAAACTCATATGAACTAGTCATAATTTTACCAAGACATGCCCTCAATTATTGGCTAGGTTGTTGAAATTTTATATATGTTGAATTTAAAACTGCAACTTTATCTTTTTTTAATATTTACTGTTAAAAATGGTATTTTATTTAGCAGTCAAAATTGACAAATGAGAATGAATAACACATGAAACTCTTTGTTGTGAAATGCATTACTTGCTACATGTTTCAGCAATTGTAGCAAATAACATAATTACGCAAGTACTTCATGATAGGAATGCAGACAATTTGTTTTACTTTCTTGTTACTGCTGAATTTCAGGTCATTCATTACAAAGGCTGAAGAACAGACATACCTGGGAAGTAGCTGCAATAACACCACCCAACAAACTCTCAGCACTGCATACCAAACCAACCTTGATAGCATCCTGACCTGGATGTCCTCAGATTCAGCCACAAGCAATGGTTACAACATCACCACCATAGGCACTAACAATAGCTCTGTGTACGGCCTCTATTATTGTGGGGGTGGCTTGGCTGGATATTTTTGTCGAGTTTGTATTTCCACTGCTGCCAGAGAAGCCCCTCAGCTCTGCTCCAATAGAGTGTCTGCTGTGGTGTGGAATGATTACTGCCTTATAAGGTACTCAAATGAGAACTTCTTTGGGAAAGCTATGACATATCCAACATGGCATATTCTTGGAATAAGAAACATATCGAACATAACAGAGATTCAGATAGGTGAGGATTTTTTGAGAAGTTTGATCAGAAAAGCAACTAATGGAACCAACCAGTTGTACTATAAGGATGGATTCAATTTGAGTGCCACTGAGAGTAGGTATGCCGTGGTGCAATGCTCTAGAGATCTCACAAATGAAGTGTGCAGACAATGTTTGGAGGACATACTAGCTGAACTTCCTAAATGTTGTGAACAAAAACTGGCATGGAATATTTGGTCTGGAAGTTGTTTGATTAGGTATGATGATTATATGTTCTACCTTCTTAACACCCAACCACCTTCAGCTCCTGCTCCCAATGTACAAGGTGAATCTGAATCCATATTCTTATCAAAAAGTATTAGTTTTTGTTAATGGAAGGATTCAAACCAATGGCATATCCCTTCCTCTGTCCCGTCCTCTTTTATCACCAAATCAATCTTATATTCTCATTCATCTTTTATATTGTCGCAGATAAACAAGGGAATGATAAGAGGTCAAAATTATTGCTCATTACCTTCAGTGTGACTGGGCCAATAATTGTACTATGTTTCAGCGTATATTGCTTCTGGCACAGGAAAAGAGTGAGAAAAGGTAATTATCAAAAAAAGTGACGGTTGGCGTTAGAGAATGTACACATTCCTTGATTTTCTCCTAGTCAAATAAAACTAGTTTGCTAAGATATGAGCTCACAACCTTCTTTTTGTAGAACGGCTTCCTCTACCTTCATTTCACAAAATTCAACCAGAGGAAATGTGGAACACTGACCTGCCCAGAATCCCATTAATCACAATTCTAGAGAGTACTGATAACTTTTCAGAAGCATCTAAATTAGGGGAAGGTGGATTCGGCTCCGTTTACAAGGTTTTGATGATTCAGAGTTTCAGATATAGATTCCTTATTTTTACCAACTTTTTATATGGTTTTATTTATTGCAAATTTTTATCAGGGAACTCTGCCTGATGGAACGCAAATTGCAGTAAAAAGACTATCAAAATTTTCTGGTCAAGGCTCGGAGGAGTTCAAAAATGAAGTAACGTTTATAGCTAAATTGAGGCATCGTAACCTTGTAAGACTTTTGGCATGTTGCTCGGAGGGTTATGAAAAGATACTCATATATGAGTATTTGCCGAATAAAAGTCTCGACTTTCACCTATTTGGTATGTCTTCATATAACCCCAGTAGCAGTGTTGCTTTCACTGCAATTTGTTGTTCAGCATTCAACAGTACAAACATAGAATTGGTTCCCAAGAAAAGTGGGAAAACTAAGAGCATGAGAACACGATCATAGTAGCTAAAACAACCATACCATGTTTTCCTTTCTTTAAAATACACATTACACTAAATTCAGTTATATCATGTTATAACTCATCTTTAAGAAGAAATGATAGATTCTTTTGGTTTTTTCCCGTCCTGTGGCTAAATCATAGCATTTGGTCTATTTTCTACTTTTCTGCTTCCCTCACTGTTTTGTTGTTCAAATCTCTATGATGTTATTGTGCTTTCAGATGTTGAGAGAAAAAAACAATTTGATTGGAAACTTAGATTAAGCATTATCAATGGAATAGCAAGAGGTATGTTATACCTTCATGAGGACTCTCAACTGAGAGTAATTCATAGAGATCTCAAAGCCAGCAACGTTCTATTAGACCATGACATGAATCCCAAAATATCAGATTTTGGATTGGCAAGAGCATTTGAAGTGGGACAGAACCAAGCAAATACAAAACGAGTAATGGGCACTTAGTGAGTTTTACTTATAGCAAATACTTTGAAAGCAATAAGATTTATCAATGCATATTTTAGTATTTAATTATAGTAAAATCAAATTCTTTGCTATATGTTTCCTGACACGAGATACTAACAAAGCTGTACTGATTTCCATTAGTGGATACATGGCTCCTGAATATGCTATGGAAGGGCTATTTTCCATGAAATCTGATGTTTTCAGCTTTGGAGTTCTTGTTCTAGAAATCATTTGTGGGAGAAAGAATGGTGAATTCTACCTGTCAGATGGTCAAAGTCTCCTTGTATACGTAAGTATCGACTCTAGTGTGGTATAGAAATTATTTAACAGTGTTAAGAGAACTAAGGCTTAAGGTTATTAAAAAACTACAAATACTTGTGTAGGCTTGGAGAATATGGTATGAAGGAAAATGTTTGGAATTGATGGATCCAATGCTGGAAAAATCCTTCAAAGGCAGTGAAGTAGGGAGGTGCATACAGATTGGTTTGTTGTGTGTTCAAGAAGATGCAAATGATAGACCAATCATGTCCGATGTTGTTGTCATGCTGGCGAGTGACACAGTGGCCATTCCAAAACCCAAATATCCAGCATTTTCAGTTGGAAGAATGGCCTCAAAGAAAGTCTCTACATCAAGAACTTCCGAGAATCTTTCCATTCATGATATAACAACCTCCATCACTTTACCTAGGTAATTTCATGATTGCACAATGGATTTGAATATATCACTTCAAAAGTGACAAATAAAGTTGTATTTATAATTGATTTAAATCAAATTATTTTTTAACTTATCCTCTCATGTTAACATTGAATGTACCCATACTTTTTACTTTAGAATATAGTTCAATCTCCAATATAAATATCTTGCTTTTGTTGCATTAGAATATAGATCAATTTCCAAGAAAAAACTACACAGACAAAAACCCACATGCATCCAAAGTTCATAAAACAAAATTATCGTCGCAAAGCAAGATACCTGAAATTGCTTGGGTGAGAAAACCATCTCCATTAACCCTGCAAGTCCTTGTCAAAGCCAGAACGAGAAGCACCCTGTGTTTCTCCAACAAGGAATCAAGCCTGACTGAGCCATCAGTCTTCTTCTTAACTGAAATGGTTCCATTATCTTCCACTCCGTTAAGTCATCATCAGGAACCTGAATGATAGGCAACACGCTAACATGAGAGAGGCAATTGGCCACACAACTAACACAGCTGATGTATATTCCCAAAGCAGTAAAGTCTGAGAAAAATTTCATAAAGAAGCAAATACCCATAAAAGGTCAAGAGGGAATTGGTAGCCAAATCTACGTATGAACCAAAAAGTTCATGTCTACACGGCAAGCTTTTGAAAGTAAGTTATCACGTCGTTTGGCAACCTCAAGGCTAATCACATCAACCCTTTTCTAATCAGAAGACATTAAGAGCTACTATATTTGTTCCCCGAAATTTAAAAGAAAAAAAGGTTTGACAAGAACAAATAGCCTCAAACTCACAGATCTTGCCACCATAACCCATTAAGAAACTATTTTCAACACCAACTAGGTAAGTTTGCTCTCGAGACTTACCCCCAATTTTCGAGCACAAAAAAGATCACCAAAACTCTCACAGGCATTTTCGCAAACAGTTCATAGCCACCGCAACTTAAACTTGTTTGTGTCAGTTTTCAACAACCAAAAATAAAGACTCCCCCTCAGATTCCTTTGCTACGAAGATGGTTACCAATATCATTACAACTAAGAAAAACAACTTTAGAAAAACAATAAATGCTAAGGACACAAAACTTTAACCAGAAAAATGCATAGATACCTGAGAATTTTTCAGAAAATGTTAAGAATTTAATAATGAATTTTCAGCAGTGATTTTGTGTTTTTTAATAGATAAGAAGAAAGGGTGTAAATATCATAAATGCATTGTTTGAAAATATACTAAAACAATTTGAAAATCATATGAGAAAAATTGTAGGAAAATAAAGCTTGTTAACAAGTAAGAGCAATTTGAAACGCTAAAATTAAATATTTTCCCAATTATTTATAGAAAAAATAAACTTTCCGCATTTTTAACATTATACTATTTTATTTTAACAAGTTAAAATTTAATATTTGTATTAATTTTAATTTTTTATATTTCTTTAAATATATATATATATATATATATATATATATATATATATATTTTTTTTTTATATTTAAGGTTTAAATATACATTTATTTTCTATTTTCGTTGTATTTGTTTAATTTGATCTTCATTTTCATTGTTCGTTTACGTTCTCATTTTTGTCAAATTTTGGTCAATTTGGTCTTTTTTATTAATGGTGTTTAAATAATTAACAATTTTGAATACTACATCTCACATGCTAGCTCCTAGTTTTTTTTATTTTTTTTATTTTTAATTTTTTTTTAATTTCAAAAAATTGTCCATGTGTCAAGTTACAATTATGTCACATGTCAATGCTAGTGTCAAGCGTCAGTTTATGGTTATATTATTTATTTTTCTTCAATTTAGTCTCGACATTCGTTATTTTTTGTTCAATCTGGTCTTATATTCATTATTTTGTTCAATTTAATCCTACTTCTTTCCTTTTCAAGTTGAAACCAAATTTATTTTTTTATAAATATTATATATTTATTTTTAAAATTGACATTATTATTAATTATTTTTGAAATTCAATTATAAATTATTATATTTAATTATAAATTAAATATAATTTTAAAATTCAATTGTTAAATAGAATATAATTATTTAAAGTATTATTAAGAAATTTTAAAAATATATATTAACATTTGTAAAATTGACATTTAAATTTAAAGTATTTAATATTTTTTATTGCATTTTAAATATTAAAATCTAAAATATTTTATATTTAAATGTTAATTTATAAATATTAGTTTACTTTTTCTAAAATATTTCTAATATTTGAAATATTTTTAAATATCAATTTTAAAAGAATCAGTATCTTAGAATATTAATATTAGAAGAAAATATTTAATAATTATATCATAATAATATTTTAAATAATTGTATTCTATTTAACAATTAAATCTAAGAATTATATTTTATTTATAATTTAATTTCAAAAATAATTAATAAAAATGTAAATTTTAAAAAAAAATATTAGTATAATTTCTATAAAAGATATTAAATTTGATATTAATTTGAAATTGAAAAAATTGATTCATTTTAACTAAAATTAGGATAAAAATGAACAAAAATAACAAATATAAGGATTAAATTGAACAAAAATAATAAATATAGGAACAAAATTGAAAAAAAAAATTAGCACAATTACAAAATGACACGTGGCATTGACATTGACACGTGATACAATTATGACTTGACACATAGACAATTTTTTTGAAATTAATAAAACAAATTAAAATAATTAAATAATTAAATAAAAATAAAAAAATAAAAAAAATCAGGAACTGACATTTTGCATGTACTCTTTAAGAAGTTAAATATTTAAACAACGTTAGTAAAAAAAACCAAATTGACCAAAATTTGACGAAAATAAGGACCTAATTGAACACAAAACGAAAATGATGACTAAATTAAATAAAAACAACGAAAATAAAGACAAAATGTATATTTAAGCCTACATTTATATGAAATTTAAAATTTGAGCAAAAATAACATTAAAAATAATACAAATCCTAAAATTTGAATAAAAATGGAAAATATCACTAGTGCAATAAGAGCTTTTGGCCCCCATTATTTTTGTCATTCTGTCTCGGTTTTAGACCCAAGACATATTGAGATGAGCCTTTTGGTCTCAGTTGCAAAGGAATCGGAGCCATAGAGGGACATTTTTGCTTCGGTTATATGAGAACCGAAGCCATCTTCACGCATCCAACCATCATCTTCACACACCAACCTGCAACAGACGCACAGAACAGCAGCGTCGTCGGCGCGCATTCCACCATGGAATCATTGTTCATGCACCTAAAAATGCAGCAACAACACCTTCATCGCGACGCACCTGTGGCAGCACACCACCGCGCCACCATGCTTCACGGCATCTGCCACAGTGCACCTCACCATGACAACCACCGCATCAAAACCAACAGCCACCACTACCTTCACCATGCGTGAAACAACAACATTCAACACACTTTGACAGTCACCGCGAGCCTCCACGCGTGAGCCAGAAACAGATCTGCAGCAACAAAACACCATGGACCTCGCCTAAACTATGGTAGTGGAGAATGCAGCTACAGTCACAGCTAAAGCAACTAGTCATGGCAGCGAGAGCACCTGCACACGCGAACCTGCATCTGCACCACGCTCACGGAGAGGAGAAAAATTTGGGTTGGCGTAGAGAAGATGAATAGGTGCAGGGTTCGCAAATTTGGAACCCTAAATAAGGGCTATGGCCTCGGTTCCATTAATAACCGATGCATAAAGTCGTATAGGCCTCAGTCCTATTCCACCCGAGGCCAAAGCCTCTGCTGTTAGTGGCAATTTTGAAATTTTGGGAAACACTGACGAGTTATAAGCCTTGGTTGAGTGATAACCGAAGCATAAAAGCTCTTACAGGCTTCGGTTTGACGGGGACCCAAGGCAAAAAAGTTTGAAAATTTTCAAAAATGCCACCGCGTCTTTATAGGCTTCGGTTCCGCAGTAATCGAAGCCTATAGGCGAGTTAAAAACGCGATTCTGCATTAGTGTATGTATTATGTATACGGAGAGATTTCGTTTTGTTTGTATACATATTGTTTTTCAATAGTTATGTTTCTATTTTTATCTTTTAATGAAAGTTATTTAAATTTAATTATTTTATAAATTTTTTTTTTTATGTTTTTAATAACTGCTTTTTAAAATTTAAAATATCTAAATTATTTATTTTTATGGTTATATTTAATAAAAATTATTTTATAGATTAATAAACTTGTATAAAAAAATCAATTTCATGTTGCTAATGAACGAACACAAAAAAAAAAATTAAAAAAAGAAGAAATATT
>Ga0214544_1000371_pt1 | contig 79035 bp, 37 predicted proteins | sample CNSS3metaG_FD_160074 | JGI IMG/M metagenome (GOLD analysis project Ga0214544, IMG submission 160074) | Root nodule microbial communities from cowpea collected in UCLA plant growth center, Los Angeles, California, USA - CNSS3 | ecosystem: Host-associated > Plants > Roots > Nodule | place: USA...
TTTTGTTTGGTTTTTTTTTGTTTTTTTTTGTTTTTTTTTTTTTTTTTTAAGTTACTAGAATGTATTGATTGATTTATAATCATTATACCCCTCTGTTTCTAAATTCCATTTGTTGGTTAGTTTACTCAAGTATGCTTTCTGAAATTATTCCACTTCATGAAGGGTTTTGCTGCTGGTTTGATGCTCAGCATATCGTTCTTTGATTTGGCTCACAATGCTTTGAACTCACTGGGCTTCTTGAAAGGCAACCTTTGGGTAGGATGTGTGCTTCTGCCACCATCATAAAGTAGCAATAGTTTATTCTTTTGTTTTGTCTTCTTTCCTAGTAGTTCTGAGCAATTGTTTTATCTTCTCATTCATGTAGTTTTTTGCTGGGGTGATATTCTTTGGTGTTGTGGCCAGTTTTATCCCAGAGCCAACTCTTGCTCCCACTTCTGATGTCAAGGGCAGAAAGGTTTTTAATGAACTTGTTCTTACAAATAACTGCTGCCTCTGTAATGTTGATTTTGCAAAGTGGCATTGGGGCTGCTATGTATAATATCTACATAGATATATATTTTGATAGATGTGATGACATGCTTGAAATTAGAAAAATGGAGATGAAGGAGGCAAGGATACTATGAAAAAGCATCGCCGGCAGGTTTTATTCAGTGGAATTGTTACAGCCGTAGGTACGTTTGTGATGTGAACCCTTTGTCTGGGTACTTTCAAACCTATACTTTTCTTACAAGGCAGTTCTTTCTGGAACAAAAATATTAGAGAAATATGAAAATTAATTTTCTTTTTGAATTTCTCGGAGTTTGGTATTCAGTAGTTAAAAGTTCTTTGTGAGACCTGATCAACTTCAATTCAGTAGGTATGATTGTGATGTGAACCCTTTGTCTGGGTACTTTCAAACCTATGTTTTTCTTACAATGCAGTTCTTTCTGGAACAAAAATATTTGAGAAATATGAAAGTAATTTTCTTTTGAATTTCTCGGAGTTTGGTATTCAGTAGTTAAAAGTTCCTTTTGAGACTTGATCAACTTCAATTCTCACTTTTCTTTTTCTCTTAGTTTTCACTGTTCATTGAGTTCTCTGTTACTTTTTTTTTTGTGCATTTACTAGGCATAAGTTTGCACAATTTTCCAGAAGGAATGGCAGTGTTCCTTGGATCCATGAAGGTATATGAACTTATTGATTGCATGTGCATATTGATCTGTCACATTATATCATTAATTGTTGAAGCAATACTCATGTTACATCCTCCCTGATATACTTGTTAATGTCATGTCAATTTGATGTTTGTGATACGCTTTTTCAACAGGGCCTCCGTGTTGGCATCAACTTGGCATTGGCCATTGCTTTGCACAATATCCCAGAGGTATAAACTTTCTTTTTGTGATGAAACTTGTTTACTCCAGATACAGTTAAATTAATAACGAAGTAATTCCTTATAATCCTCGATGCTTTTTTTGTCTTTATATTATTTTTTCATTTTTTTTAAGTTTGACATCTTTTACTATCCACATTATAATCTGAAAAAAATAAATTAAAATGCTGTATATGTTTTATTGTAATTTATCGATGTTTTGTTTTGTAGGGTGTTGCTGTTGCACTACCTGTTTATTTTGCGACACAAAGGTAATAATGATCTTAAGGGCTCTTGTTGGTTCTAGTATTTGTTGTAATTACATTTGACAAATTACAGTGGTTATATTCAAGCGTAAAGGGTTTATGTCCTATATACTCTGGCTGAAAAATGCGCATGAAATATTGATTCATACATATAAAAACAGACACTAGAGGGAAAATATTGCTCTGAGTAGATGATTCTGGAATTGTTATCTCAATTTTTTGCGCTGATGTATATGATTAATATTTTAGGTTTATTTATTTATGTCCAGTAGTGGTCGTAGTGTCTGATGGTGAGAATAGAGAGGATGGCTATTTTTGTGAACCAAAACCTTTCATTTTGTGGCGATAATGCTATGTAGTTTTACGGTAGAAGGTTTTTTTTTTTCTGTTCACTTTCTCTGCAACAGAAAAAGAGACTAACCTAAGGTCAAGAAGCTTGAGGGTATTTTTTGATTTAAATGATAGTACCTATATATACAAATCATGATAAATTCTTATGAAAATTGGGTTACAGTGTATATTTGCAAATCTTGATGTCCTTCTGTGGTATAATAACTGCTGGAATAATTGCTTAATCTGAAATGTTGATTCTTGTTGCTATGTTAAATGAATTTGTGCAAATAACCATGTTAAATTGAATAATAACCTTTTTATTCTGGATGTATTCTAGTAAATGGCAGGCATTCAAATTAGCATCACTTTCTGGCTTTGCTGAACCCCTGGGAGTGATAATTGTAGGTATATCATCTGATGTATGTTGCTTAGCCCAATAGACTTTGATTTTCTTTTTAAAGAACCTGAAAGCAAGAATTAAAGTGATGTGGTATTATAACAATGAAGAAGCATGTCATGCTTCAATATTAGGGATCAGGTAGGGTATGCGTTACGCAGTTCAAGTGTTCGACCTTATCCATTGAATCTCTATCTGTACTATAGAGTTGGATTTTATGTTTTAATTATGTACATTCATTATATTGTTGGCACTCAAGATTTCTTAGATATATGTTTGAATTGTGTAGTCAAACTAATTGTGATGATTTATTTTCTCTCACTGTAGCCTATCTATTCCCTAGCAGCTTAAGCCCTGAGATTCTGGAAGGTTTACTCGGATCAGGTATGCAATGATACAGGATCTAGATGTCACGATGAGATTTTTAGAATGTACGTTATTGTCCAGATTTATTCTATGATGATTAATTACAGTTGGTGGAGTTATGGCTTTTTTGACGCTTCATGAAATGTTGCCTCTGGCTTTTGATTATGCCGGACAGAAGCAATCTGTTAAGGCTGTCTTTTTGGGGATGGCTTTCATGTCTGCAAGGTCAGAATCTCATTTCTGATGAAATAGTTTCTCAAGAGCTGAGGATATATTTTCTTTTATTATTGCTACGTAGGGAAGATCTTTAATGCATATAAGTGCTCACTGTCACATTTCTATCTATCAAAGAGAGTAAATTAATATGCATATTAATTAGCAACTCGTAATAAGAATCAATAGTGTTCTTGTGGATGTGCAGACAACAGTAGGTCTTTAGTATCTTCCTTTCTAAAATGTTAGTGTTACCAGATTTGGTACAAACACGTCAAAACATTATTTTTAGACCTTTTGTATCTCTATCACCTTTCTGCTGTTGAGTTCTTATCTGGTTAATATTGCTGAATGTGCAGCCTGTATTTTCTAAGTATCAGCTTACCTGAGGACTTGAGCTTGTAGGTGGGAAAAACTTCTTCTCTTTTCTGAATGTCACTATTTCAAGTCTCATTGTGACGTGTCTCATGATTCTATCATTGGTTGCAGCAAAATTCCTTCAGAAGGGGTCTGAGAGTGCGAAAGGAACAGTAATGCACAGTTAATCTGTCTAGGATAGCAATCAATCAGACATCAGTGTAGAGGGATGCATTCCACCTATGATTGTGGATTTTCCTATAGACTAATGTACAAAAAAACAAGAATAAGATTATCCCCCTTTGATTCTTTAACCGAACCACCTTGTATACTGTGTATCATCAACGAAGATTGGACTTTTAAAATTGCACAATTTGCTGATACTGTGTTGTGTTAATACATTTCGGCATTGGGTTACAACGCCCAGTCACAACATAAATTCGAATGTTAACGAGCACTAAATATATCATTTTGATATCAAGCATTTAATTTCTTAATTCTAAAGTAGGCTTATTGAACAATGCTAGCAAAATTGAAGCATTATATTCTAAAATAAGTGCTCCCCTCACGGCAAGCATGTATTGAGTAACAATGGTGAAGGACTTCACTCTAAAGGAAACACCATAGTATATGTACAAAATATACTTCATCTTTGTTTATAAACAAACAAATAAAATCAAATTAACTTACTATTTCTATCAATTCCTACATTACAAAATTTTATGCACAAATCACATTAATAAATATTTCCTTAATTTTTTTTTCTCAATTGATTCCTCTCAAATTCCCTTTCTATCCTAGCAAAATGCTAGTGAAATAAGATGTGAATTCCGTTTAGTATATCTCAGCTTGTGACCAGTGGTTGTGGAAACTTTTAAAACAAATACGATGGTTGAACCAATGATATTTTTAAAAGAATATAAATTACCACGTTGAGACTTTTAATACATGATATGCCAGAATGTAAAAACACAAAAAAACAAAAATCAAAAGTAACACTCATGATGCTTTTAACAAAAAAATGTAAAAAAATAATCCCTATCAATTTTTTTCTTCTTACTTTATAAAAGTGGAGTCAGGTTTAAGATATGATTCTAATTTTTATTATTTATTTTTTCTTACGAGAAGCCAAATTCTCTGTGAACTAACAAATATTGATTATTTTTAGGAAGAGTGGACCAAATTAAAAACTCATTCATGGTCCCTAATAGATTTTCCGCGAGGAATCTTTCACCATTTACGATGTTCCTTATCATATCTCTCTTGAGAGCAGCTTTTTTTCCCAATCTGTCATCTTTCTCCCTCTGCTTCATCAGAAAACTCAAGTCCGTTTAACAAAATGTTCTTTGTTTATTAGTATCATTCTCTCTTGTTACCATGACCCCACTTTTGAATTTAAAATAATACACACATCACCCTTCCCCAATATGCAACTTCGTCATTTAAATTCTTAATCGCTAACAGTAACAGAAAAATGTAAAATGATTCTCAGCTACTCTTGTTCATAATATTAATTGCAACAGGTAATTGAATTGTTTTGGACTAAGTTTCTTAATATATGCTTTCTTTTATTTGTGAGCAAAGATGTTAAGCAAAAATAAATATAGAATATAATAAAGAAGAGTTTATTTATAAATAGCATTTTTATATGGAAGTAAATAAGAGAATAAAATGAAAATATAAAGCTAAAAGTGAGTTCAAATATATATATATATATATATATATATATATATATATATATATATATATATATATATATATATTAGTTACTTGAAAATAATGACAACGAAAATGAATATGCCCTATTACCTTTTTCTTTTATGAGTTTGTTATATTTAAAATATAAAAGCTGATAAATCAAACTTATCATATAGATTAGATGAGATTAGGATAATAAGTTAACATATTAAGAAGTAATTCTTTGTTTGATTGGAGAACCAAATTTTTGTTACCTAAAATCAAACATCTTTTGACTAAACTCTGTTTGACAAGTGTTTTTCATTCTCTTGAATTTGAAAACTAATGTAGAAAGATCATCTATTAATGAGAGTAAAGTCGGTAAGTGAATAAAAAACTAAGGAATGAAAAATATAAATAAGGAGAGTGAATCTAAGTTGATCCTATATGAGCATTCTATTATATTATTTTGTGAATCAACCTCCTCATTATACAGCACCCAGAATTTGGTTAGTAACAGGTGTAATCATTTTGAACGATCATTCATTATTACTGCATACATTTGGATAGTTACAAACTTACTTAAAGAAAGGAGAATGAACTATAATAAACAGTGAAATTAAACCAATCTCCAAGTTACATTAGTTTAGGGTGCAGATTTGTGCCTGCAAATAACTCTACACCTCAAGATCCTATCCTGAACATAGAAGCCTGGCACCACCATGATCTTAACCCTGTTTGAACCTTGTGATCTCTGTCTATCAGCAACCAGATCTTCCATAAAGTGAGGATCAAAGCTTCTGTTCTCTTCAACCCTTAAAATTCCCAATGAAGGGTTGAAAGAAAAGGCCAACAAATGTAGCAACCATATGCACTTTGCTGCCACAAAGAAAGCCTGAAGGAGTTGTTCAGGCCAAGGCCTAGTCCAATTCAGTGTAGTGATGATGCAACTCATTTTCTGGTCACAGAATTTACTAAACTCTTCACTGTAATACTTAGTCCCCTTTCTCAGCACCTCGTTCCAGCTCAAATTCCTAAGTGCAACAAACGATGAGAATTGTGCTTGACGATGCTGTCGAGGGTCTAAGAATTTTGTGCAGCCATTCTTCTGGAACACACTGTTCTCAAAGTCTTGGTAGAAGGCCTGGTTTATGAAGGCTTCAAAATGGTATAAAACTGCCTTTGAGTATTTGGAATTCAAGGAGAGTCTATATGGTTGGAGGAGCAAGTTCAAGTTGTCCATCAAAGATTGATCATTTTCTTCAATCTGGCATATAAGGGTCTTGCAGAATTGCTTCACTGATAACCTTGATTCTGACACTATCTGCAAGAAGCCCTCAACCATAACATCCTCACTCACAGGCATCAAATTTTCCCCATTTCCATCAAAGGGTGTTCCTCTATGGGGAGAGTTGTTAAACTTTTCAGAATGTGTGGTTTCTTTGCTGAGAATTGCTTGCCTCAAAGCTTTCTTCAACTCTTCACAGTAACTCTCCAAGTACTCAAGCTTTTGTTTCAGGTCCCCCAGAGAAGATCTCATCTCAGAAACTTCCATCAAAGCAGCATCTCTACTCTCATTTGCCTCCATCAGTTCCCTCTTCAGTGCCTCAACCGACATTACTCTCATGTCCTTGAGAACCTGAGAGACTTCCTCAGATTCTGTTCTTGCCGGGGAACTCACATTCTTATGCTTCTTCTTGAACTTAGGGAACAACCAGGAAATCACACCTTTACTTTTTGGCTGGGTTTGAAAAGAAGCATGAGAATCTGTGAGGGGGACAACAATGTTGGAACTCCTATTGTTCCTTGTGTTCTCATATTCAGTAGTTATGACAGCAGGATTGCACCTATTGCAGGAAGACAAAGGCCTCAAATCCCCCGAACTGTTTCTCCTCCTGGATTTGAAGTAGTCATTTGCAGGCGATGTTTGAAGAACAGTGATATGATTTGTACAAGAACCACTCACAGATTTGGCATCATCAGCAGGACACATGTGAGAATCATGGTTGCCAAATCCAAAAGGTAGCCCCTTTCTTGAACTTGATTTCTCCTTGTAATCTGAGGGAGCCATGCTGTTCCCTCCATCTACACCATTCTCATCCCAACTTTCTGATACTGTTCTACTCCTTGTTGGGTTCTGATGTGCCTCGTCTTCATAACTCTGCCAACGATTCTATCGTTTAGAGACCAATTGTTCAACATAAAAGAAGAAGCTAGACAGAGCAAAAGTCCTAAAAAGTTGAGTACTTGAGGCACAATTTTTAATGTTTCCATGAAAAGCTAAAAGAAAAAGGTCAAACCCAATTCTCGTTTTATGTTTTCATTTCAATATATTTCATGCATAGTGTAAAAAGTGATGAATGCCAAAAAATAATGAAGCAAATTACATATTCTTACTGGTGTGAAAACAGGGTAATCTTGGGCAGAGAAGTGAGAAGCAGGGGAAGGTGAAGGGAATCTAACGTTGGTTGTGCCTGGGCTACTTCCTTGCGTTAATGCAGCATGAAGGGCTCTTAGTTCCACTGCTTTGGCTATGGCGGTTTGAATTTCTTCCCTTGTTATGTCAGGGTTGTTGCCGTTGACGCTTTGGTTGTTATGGCTCTGTAAACTTTTTGCAGTTGCAGTTGCAGTTGCAGCCATGAGGCACAACAGAGGAAAGAACAGAGTGGAGCATGTAATGTAAATGCCGAGAAGATAATATATGCACTATAATAATATTGATATCCTTGAAAATTTTAATAGACAAGTGAAAAAGAACAAAACGGGTTTTCAAGTGGTGGGATCCAACGGCTGGATTTGGTTTGATGGCTATTATTTATCTGTGGTAAGAATGAGATATTGGAGAAGCAGAGGTATACAAAGGGTCACGTCTCAAACCCAATGAAGTGAGCTTTGTCTCTGTTCTCGTAAGAAAACTAATGGTGAGCACATGTGAAGAGCAGAGAGAGATAGGAGTAATTTTCCTTTTTGGTACAAGAGTTTGAGATAAGTAACTTTTAACCACATAATCATGTTTTCTTATTTATATCTAAGGGTACATGATGTGTGTGTGTTTGGTTAAGCATCTTGAAATGTTGGTTCCATGTTAAGCCAAAAGTTACCATTTGTAGTTTTTGCATTCTTGGTTAGTTTGCTGTCAAAAAATTGAGAATACATACATCGGAAAAGTCAATCTAAACTCACTGATAAATTTTCATTTTTTGATTTTGTCACTTTGAAAGTGATTTACTTGGCATTGGTCTACACCAAAGATTACACCTTTTTGACTCTGGGTGCATCGCAGCACTGTGAATTGAGTTTACCTAAATGCCCACACGTTAGGAAAATTACCAGAAAGCTGAATTAGGTGGTAATGGGAAGTTCCATTTCTTCCACTATATATGCTGCCTCATCATACCTAAGCTGAAGTAGTGTTCAGCTTTCAATTTGGAGACTTTTTCAACCTAGTGTTGCTTTAACACTCATTTACCTTTCGAGTGTAATCGTGACTTCAATATGTTGCCTGCTACAAAGAACTGTTCAAAAAGCCATCAAACACTTCACTTGCTCCTTATATGACAGTGATGAGGAGTAGGTGAATGAAAAATTTAGCTAAATGTCTTAACCCCAGAAGAAGAATAGTGAGGTTAAAACACTGTTTAACATAATTAGGTAAAGAAGATTATATCCATTATTTTTAAAGTTTAGAAACGGATTTGAATTTGTCGTCCAATCATTTATTCCATGCAATCTTGGTGACCCTTCATGAAAATTAAGATGGTAAACCTGTCAATGGAACCAAAGGTCATTGGGAATTTTCAAAACTGGAAAACCAATAAGCTAATTCATGTGTTGACCTCAAATTTGAGCAGTTAAAGGTGTTTATGATGCAGAGATAGGGAAAGTAATGTTACATTATGTTGTGTATTTTTGTTTCACATTTGATCAGCATTAGAGAGTTGAAGTGGGTGAGGTTAATATTGTCCAAGCAGTGGAAGTGATATTGAGCCGTGCAAGGGTTCAGTTTTTTGGGCCAAAAGAAGGAAAATAAGCAAAAGGTTGAAAAGAATCCAAAAACTTGCAGACAAGGAATCCTACAAGACAGAAAGGCAGAGTGGGGACCAAGTGGTTAGCATCTTTGAGAAATGAAAATTACAGAATGCCCTGGTGAGGCCATATATAAGTACAAGTCCTCATAGGGTAGTTTTGAAATTGAAGAAGGTTTTCTTGGTTGGATAATTGGAAATGGAATTCCATGTAGGACAATTGAATTGTTTAATGAGGAGGAGTTCGTTGAGACAGTGACCACCCTTTTTCTTTCAATCACATTATTTTATGACAATTATGATCCCAAAGCCTAACCCAGCCAGGGAAGTTAGTAGGATTTGTTAAACAAACACATGCAAAAAGTGTCTTTTCTTGTTTATTTGATAGCATTAGCGTAGATGCCTGATTAAATTCTTGTATTTTCTTTGAGCAAGGAATACGACACAAACATTTCACAACCACTAAAGAAAACATAGCAGGTAGTTTAGCTATCCTTTGGAACACAGATGTATTTGGTTTTGACTAAGTTCAGTCTTCTCCTAACCACCAAATATAATGTTTGTTCCCACCCAACGAATCATAGGATGCTCTTACAACATTCAATAAAAACGGTGTTTTTTTTTTGTACTTAAAATTCGATTGGCTGAATAAATGCTAAATGGTTTAAGGTTTAGCAGACTGAAGTCAATCCATATACAGTTGTTGCTGAAGCAGCGGTTCAAGGGCCATGATCAAATATTTGTTTTTGGTAGCATATCATAATATATGAATTACAAAATTGAGAAAGACGATAGTTGAGATAAATAGTCCACAAGCAATTTTAGTCACTAATGACTAAGTTTGGATGTTGAAAATCTCACATCGACTAAAGATAAGATATATGGTATATGGGTTCAAACCATATCTTACAAGTTGGTTTTGAAAGGTTGAATTATGTTTAAAGTCCAGTTCTTAAAGGTTTTAGAGTCATACGAAAATTATACTAGTCAAATTTATTGTTGGTTGAACCCATCATCTCATTCACTGTTGAACCGCTATCAGATCAATCATTAATATTTAGTCTTACACTCGAGATATATTTGTCTGGACGTGAATGCGTTGAAAATCCCATCTTCTATAAAAATATGATTTTATAGAATTGAGTTAAATTTAAAGTTGATACTTAGGTTACAGTTCAATTAATTTTTTGAGTCTTGCAATTTGCTTTAAGTGAAGCTGGAGGAGATTCATTTTCAACCAGAATCCAATTCATAGTTGGTAGATTATGAACCATTGGATTCATTGGTCTGTTTATAATGATTCTTTGACTAATTTAGCATGTTTCCGGCGTAGTAAGGATTGAATGACAAAAAGTTTTACACATACATTGTTTCCTTTTCAAAATGTTACTTTGTCTCTTCTTGATGCTGTTTTTGTTTTTCATGGCTACTGAGAGTTTCTCACCGAGACACTAATTATTGGTGAGTTATTTCATTGGAAGGACCAGTTTTTACTTTTGGAGTTAAAAAATGGCACCTTTGTTTCACTTGCTTAATGCTAAGAGAAAGATGTTTATGATGTCACAATTTGAGTTGATTGGTGCAACAGATATGTGAAAAGGAACAACAAAGTATTCAGCAAGATCATATTCCAAATATTTTACATATTTTGTGTTTGAAATTGAAAGTTTAATAACTTACCATGCTTGAAAATAAACATCAAGGAGCTATCTTAGTACCTTTATTCTAATGACATATTTTACTACTATTTAACCCAAAACTTCAAAAAATTTGGTTTACAAATTTTTTCATTGTATTTAACTTTGTCATTTTTTTTAACGTAAAACTTAGACACCCTTAACTTATTCCTACCAAAAAAATATCAAAACAAATTCTTCTTGAGAAAAGAATTTTGAGACACTTATTATTTTAATATTTTGAGTTAAAAATAATATCTTTTAAGTTTTCTAGGTCATGTTTATGATTCATCGGTGTTGTAGAATCTTTCCTAATAAAAAAAGAAAATTATATTATAACAATTAAATTTTGACAATTTTATCTCACAATCTGAATTATCAGTTTTTAAGTAATTTTTTATTTTTTTATTTTTTTTATATTCAAAATCGACTTAAAATATGTCGATTCATATTGTAAGAAAAATTTGTTAGTATAGTATCATTATCCAATGAAAAAACCTAACAATTTCGTTCTGAACCATGGTCCTTCAAAAATGGATGTGAAATGGGACCAAATATGGATGAACAATGGCGTAAGGTTTACTCATGCAACACACACACCAGAGCACGTAGCTTTCGGTCTATTCTTCAATAATTGGCATCTTTAGCAACCATAGGAATTTTATTATAAAAGAGTGTGACAATGGCTGGCAAGATCCGAAGCTTGCACACAAAAGGGAAACCTCTCTCGACTTTCAGACAAAACACCACGGAACTGTGTCTCTCTGTCACAGACCCACACATACATTCATATTAACTTCACTACAAACTACTAATGCTTACGTACCACTTCAAACCTTACCATTTCCAAATTATTCTTTCTTTTCACTCATCCTCGCTAGCTTGAAAGAAACACATCATTCCAATTTCCTTGTCTCTTTATGGGTAAAAATTAAGGAATGAATAGTAAACACCATCTTGTTAGGTATATAGAGGAAGGGGTTTTACTGAAGAGAACAAACACCGATGAGACCTGAGTCCAACTACATAAAACATTGACATCACTCTCAACCCAAAACCTTTAGATTTATGGGTCTTTATCTTTATATAGTGCTCTTGGATTCCTACCGCTATCAGCCACCATTGCATGCTTCTTTTTTTGTCCTCCATAAAATCACAACAAAGTTTTATCCTTTTGTGTATCCCTTCTTCGGATTAACGTATTGTAAACTGAAGTAGCAGTTGCTACGAAGTTACGTTGTATATACTATAATAATACTATATAGTACTACCCTTGTCCTCCTCGTTAAATCATTTGTTCTTGTTTTTCCATGTTTCGCCTTAATTGTTGCATTCTTCTCTGTATAGACATGTGTTGCTTAGTTACCACTCAATCGTGTTGTCTTCAAACACACTGCATTTTGCTGTTTCTTTTACTCCTAGCAGTGGTCTTAGGTTTGTGCAGAAGCTATTGTGATTTGTATGATTGTGGATGAACCATCGAATGTAACAAATATGAAAAAACAAAATACGTGTGGCTTAATGGTGAAGTTCTTGGAACAAATTCACCTTCACATGGGTTAGTTGAAGTAGAGTCTCCCCAACTAGGAACAGGACGGGACAACTCGGAAACTTTAAAGTAATTTGGTTTGAATTTCGGACAAATTAAAGTAATTTCAAAACTCAAAATGAAAATTCTAAAGTAGAGAGTAAAATTAGAATTTTCAAGTGTACAGGGTGAAGAAATAAATAATGGAGGTGCAGAGAGAATCAGCCAGAAAAGTAACGTTTGTAGTTGTTTCAATGACAAAAATTCGAAGGAAGTATTTGTAGTTGTTTCACAATAATAGATATCACTGGGCCTCAACAATAATATCTAAACTTGAAAAAAAAAATTGAAGTAGCCCGCGCTCTCCGATGAAACGAAACAACAAACGCTACAAAATTAAAGTTGCCGCTTCAACAATCGAATCTCATTGGTTCATTTAAGTATACATGGATCGCAATTGTGACCGTAGATTAATTAAAAATGGAAGGCTCAGATATATCGTATCATCTATGTCGTGTGTATAAATCTTCCTTGGAATATAGTTCCATTACACTACAAACAAACAATTTTGGATCTGGAAGTGATTTTGCAGCTAAACAAGCACTAATTCTTCTCACCAATGGCGCGAACCAAGCAAACTGCGCGTAAATCCACGGGAGGCAAGGCTCCGAGGAAGCAACTGGCCACCAAGGCAGCCAGAAAATCTGCTCCGGCAACCGGCGGCGTGAAGAAGCCTCACCGCTTCAGGCCGGGAACAGTTGCGCTCAGAGAGATCAGAAAGTACCAAAAGAGCACCGAATTGCTGATCAGAAAACTTCCGTTCCAGCGTTTGGTGCGAGAAATCGCTCAGGATTTCAAAACGGATCTCCGTTTCCAGAGCAGTGCGGTTTCTGCTCTGCAGGAAGCTGCGGAGGCTTATCTTGTTGGACTCTTCGAAGACACAAACCTTTGCGCCATTCATGCCAAGCGCGTCACCATTATGCCCAAGGACATCCAACTTGCTCGCAGAATCAGGGGCGAGAGAGCTTGAGTTTTCATAATCTTCTGTCTCTGTTAGGATTGTTTAGACTGTCTTTAATCATGGATTCAGTTGCTTAAATGTAGATGAAAGAAAATGAAGGGTTTCTAGTTAAAATTGAAATTGTCTCCATTGATTATTATTTATTTATCTTTCCATTTTATGCAGAACTGTTATATCTTATTTATTGAATTACAAAGTTTTCATAGATTGCATCGATTGTACCTTTGTTTCATTTACTGTTAGAAATAGTTTTAACAGAAGGTATGCTTGAACCTTTAGTTCGTCTCAAAATAGATATTCTTCTCTCTTCATTATTGTATCTTATAGTGAATAGGTTTACAAGGTTTATCTACCCTAAACCCTTCAAAAAATGAATAGGTTTGTCTCATCTGTTTGGGTAGTCGAGTTTGTCGAACCTGTGTGGTCAAGTAAGGCTGATATGTGTTAATCGTCGGGTCTCTTCATTTTAAGCGTGACATCACACAGAAAAACATAATTTTAGGATTGTTAGAAACATTTGTAAGCGTGACATTTGTAGAAAAACATAATTTTACAAAAACATTGTGACAAAAATAAAAAATGTTACGGATACAAAATAAGACCATGAATAGTTTTAGGATTATGTGATGTGGTTGTATTCGACTAATAAACCTTTTCTTAATAAATTCTTACAATTTAAATAATCTTTGAACAAGTAATTAACTATTTTCTGATCGCCAAACACAATTAGTTTTGTTTACAGTGCACAATTTGCTTATTAAAATTATAATCTGATTTGAAAATTTATCTTTTGATACGAATACAATTTTACTCAATAATCAGTAATATAGATTATGGAAACCCAGCTATGTGGAAAGATATGATAAAATAACTCAGGTGAAACATTGACTAAGTAAACATTTCAAGAAAACCATACCTAAGTTTTACTCAACTTTGCTTTTCTCTTAAATTACTATATTGCATATGTTAGAAATAAAACGAATTTTTCGATAAAAAGTTTCAAGCACATTACAGAGCATTTCATAACCTAAAATCTGAACTAAACAGCACATAAACCCTATCCAAGTTTAGCCACATGCAAATTCTACATTTAAGCCCTCTCGCCTCTGATTCTGCGTGCGAGTTGAATGTCTTTGGGCATAATGGTCACTCTCTTGGCGTGAATAGCGCAGAGGTTAGTATCCTCGAAGAGTCCAACGAGATAAGCCTCAGCGGCTTCTTGAAGAGCAGAGACGGCGCTGCTTTGAAACCTGAGATCCGTTTTGAAATCCTGGGCAATTTCTCTCACCAGTCGCTGGAATGGAAGTTTTCGGATCAGAAGTTCAGTGCTTTTCTGGTACTTTCTGATCTCCCTCAGAGCCACCGTTCCTGGCCTGAAGCGGTGGGGCTTCTTCACTCCACCGGTGGCCGGAGCAGACTTCCGAGCAGCTTTCGTTGCCAATTGCTTTCTCGGCGCCTTACCACCGGTGGATTTGCGTGCGGTTTGCTTTGTACGTGCCATTGATCTCTCACACCAAAAACCCTTTTATCAAATTCTGAATTCTGCGCAAACGCTTGAGGGATTTGACGTTGGTGTAAAAGACTAAGGTGAAGTTTGGGGGTATATAGGTAATGAACACAGGTAGGGGGGAATTTTGAAATCTTTTAGGTTTGGGAGAATTAAGAGAATCTTTAAAACCTAAAATTCCAACCGTTGATGAGCATATGGATCGACGATTTGTGTGTTTTCTATTATCCTCGCACGGATCGCGATCCGCGCCACAATCCTATTAAATACATGCAGTACATTTCTGTAGCGGATTTTGTTTTCCTTCTGTTTTAATAATTTTCATTTTATTGTTTGTTTAACCAAATAATAGTTTTTAATTTTTTTTTCTTACTTTTATTTATTCTTTCTTGACTATTCCTGTTATTAATATCAGCGTAATCACTTTTTCATTGCACACGTGTGTTTACACATTTTAAATATGTGTAATATTATACTAATAGATGATAATATTATAAGTAAAATATATTAATAGATAATAATATTGTAAGTTAGTATATAAAATAAATTATATTTATTAAAAATAGAATGAAATATATCAGAAAAGATGAAAGAATAATAATTGATAAATAAAGTAAAATATATCAAAAATTTAATAAATAATTATATTTTAAAGAATAAAATTAATATTTTAAAATGTGAACACAAAAAGAAAAAATTCTTTATATATTTTTATAGAATATTGTATTACAAAATACATATGTTTATTTTAATACATATGAAATTTACAACAATTGAATGTTTTAATATAAATATATAAATGTTATATTATGGCTAAATTTTAATATATTTGAACAATTTTAGGTAAAATTGAATTTTGAATTTTAATTAAAATACAAATTGTTTTAAATATTGCTCATCTGTTTAAAAATTACTAAATTACAAATGAAAGCAATAGATAAAAGAAGATATGGGATTAACCTGCAAGAGGAGTAAGTTAAAAAACAAACTGTAAAGAGCTAGTCCATTTAGACATAGATTTGTCCACCCCATAACCATGTTAGGTGAATAGTTAATAAGCAATTGTATAAAAGTTTAGTGATATTAATTTTTGTATACTTTGTGATATGTACTTTAGTAAAGTTTTCTTTCATATTTTATTGTTGTATTTGATGTTTTCTTTTTACACAATTACCATTTAAAAAAAAAAAAAAACCAATCCAGTTCTTTCAATCAATTTTTAAGATGTTATAAAGTTTTGAATTTTTTTAAGCTAAACGCAAATTATATAAACAAAGCTAGTTTAGTTAAATATATTGAGATGTAGATTAAAATAAATTGACAAAAGAAATTAAGTACTTAATTAGTGAGCGAGAGTTTATCAATCTATAATAGAAAGTTTTATTACGGAATGATTGTTTAAAACAGATATTAAGCTATTATAATGTATTTATTTTGTTATTTGATTATTGTTTATTAACGTAAAGTTTAAACAAAAAAATAATCAATCTAATATGAGTAAATACAAATATATTGTCATAATTTTAATATTGATACTCTTCACTTTTGTGTTTGTGATTATTCTGACAGCCATAAAAATATTGTATTAAAAGTTATAACTTTAACGTTTGATTATTTAGATTAAAGAATCAAATTCTTCTTTCAGATATTGATTGATTAGACCTATAAACTATTTTAATAACATAAGATGAGAAAATAAACTGTATATTCTTCAATCTAATTACAATGAAGAACACATTTATAGTCCAACCTTTATATTTCAATATGACACCTAACTTGTCCAAATGCAGTCAACTGGTAAGTCGAAAACTTCTCCCTAATTAGTTCCATTAGGAACATGATCCAGACCAGACGCAATAGTGAAAGGCAAAAAGGTCATGATATATTATTATAATCTACCGTGAACAAGTTAATGTAGCAAAAAAGAAAAATCTAGAAGGCCTCAGTGAAGTCTAAAAGCAATGCATATTATATATTATATGTACAATAAAATAACAAACTACAATATCATGACATGAGGAATGAATGATTTAATATGCAACCACGTATTATATCCACATCATACCCAGTTACTAGACAAAGCAAAATCGTGGAATCTAAAAGAGAATTCCCCAGCCGTGTCTCTCTGAAGCCTTGAGAGGGAAATTTCAGTTGGAATATCAGTTGGTTCAGAAGGAGGAGGGGGCAATGGCAGTACATGAGTTTCGTTTGGAATGGGTGGTAGCTGAACTTCAGATGCATGTGATGGCAACACAGAAGACAGGGCCCTAAATCTGGTGCTTCCTACACTTGAAGAAGCCAAAGTCCTGTCCCAAAGGAAGACGTGCAGGAGAATAGGAACTCTAGTGTGTCGGTGCAAGGATAGCTTCTGGCTGAGTGAAACAGTGTCATAACACCGAATAGCTCCTGTTGAAGAAACCATCCATGGAAGGACTTTTTGATTTGACACTCTTGAAACCACCAATATCCTGCAAGTATCTGTTGCCAGTTTATACAGATTGCTAAGGCCTGATCGTGTGGCTGGTACATTTTCTTGATTGATGACTGATGAGATGAAAATAAATCCCTGTGAATTGAAAAAGAAAAATATTAATTGGCTGAAATTTTAAACATTGTGATGCGTTTTTAATGCAACCACACACACTAGCGGATCCAACACCCTGTTCATTACTTAAAAATAATGAATAATAAGATATTATTACCATATAATCTATAGATTTGATACAGAAGTCTCACACGTGACAGTTAACTCAATATCTAAATTAGAAGATGCAAAAGTTAGAAATTATATATATATATATATATATATATATATATATATATATATATATATATATCACATGTATTTTTGATAGTGGCCCAAATAAGAGTGAGAGTGGCCAGTTGCACCCCTCAGTTTTCTAAAATTACAATTATATACCATTGAACCAAATCTTCTATACATGGTTTCTTAAGTAATGATTGCACTATCTTTAATAAAATCTGAGTTTCACCTCAATAATTTAAGAAACAAAGTTTTAAAATTTGCTCTATAGGACTCTGCAAAATAGTGAGATGAAACAGTAACTCGAATTAGAGAATGGTACAAACAACATCTAAACATAAGTATATGGATATTCATGATCAAGATAGAAACCTCTTCAGTACGACTAATGGCAAAGCCAAGCTTTGAGTCTTCCTCTTTCAGTTTGATTTCAATAGAGAACTCTCCAGCAACCGGAGCATACCACAGGCGAACTGCTCGTACAACGCCAATGTCTATTCCATGGTAATCCTCAAACCCGTAAAGGCTTTCATTTGCCAAGTTAGCTAAGTCAGATAAAGACCCCGCATTCACAGTAGAAGAAGCGGTCTCTCCTGATATCTGTCACACAAATAAAAGACAAACTCCTTTGTCATATGGAACAAAGCAATACAGCACTAAAAAAATAAAAATAAAAAAAATGAAGATGGTAACAGTTTCGTTGCGTCCTAGTGTACTAGACAGTGATAAAATCTTAAATTGTGTCCTACAGTTTCTTATGACCAAACTGCGATATATATTTTGAAGAGGAAGCAAAAAATAATAACCCACTCTTACATCATATCGTGAACCAATTTTTCCATAAGGTTAAGCTCTCAAGTTCAAAGTTCAAGAAAGCCACAATAAGAAGTGACCATTTACCTTAGTAAGTAGGGACTCAGTCTGGATGTTCATGAAGACAATAGGGACCCCGGAAGCCTGACCTGCATTGAGCCATGCATTTGCCCTGGCCAGGGTATCCTCCAAATCATTGTAGCGAGAAGCTACCCGATCTGAAGCTTTGGGAAGGAATAATATGGAAAGAAAGTTGCTAGAATTGGGAACTGATAGCATTTCTTGCATCCTCCTCTCCCATGAATACGAAACATATCCATCCTGTAACTTGGTCCTGGTTAATGCATTTACCATCCTAGTGCCCCTTGAAGCTGCACACAAATATTAGATATGATACTCGAAAATAAAAGAAGGAAGAAAATTGCAATGCCATTGACATCGATGACCAAATAACTGCTGACGATCAGCCAATACAGACATAGAGGTTTAAAAAAAGACGCGAAATAACTTTCCCTGAATAATATAAGGTCATTGTAAGATGTATGTATTGACTTTTCTGGTTTTGTTATATACAGGGCTTTAAGTTGGTATAACCTCACAATTTACAGGACAAGCCATCGGCAGAAATCTGGAATACTTGGTTGCATTTCATCCATGTTATAAAAAAAAAAATAGTTATTAAGAGTATAAACTTTTAACTTGTACATTTGACAAAAGAGACACCAGTTGCTTTATCATATGTTCATATTGGCATTCTTGCAATAGAACGGCAACAGTTCAAAAATTGCTAGACCAACTTAATTGTCGTTCAACACTTTGACTAAAGTCTAGAGAGAACCCTCCAACTAAAAAACAAACAATATAAGACATATCTATCCAAGCTAAGTTTCAGTATTTGTAGTGACATAGGTATTGATCTTTATTAGAACAAATAAAGTAATAGTCTGCATCTGGATTCTAAAAGAAGACAGAAGACTAGGTTCAGGGTAAATAGATAGTTTCAGGAAACATTAAGGCTTTGCCTAAGATGCTTCCGGCCTACTGTTCCATTTTTACATCTGTCCGTTGGGTCAATAATACTACTGCTTATGTTATAGTGCCCAAGTTTAATTTAATTTACTTCTTACATTTTAAATGTAATATAAAAGAATGGTTCCTATAGCTGAAGAGGCTAACCAAGCCGCAGAGGTTATATCCAAGTTATCTTTTGAGTAGCATACTAAATCGGAGGAAACTGAGCATTATTTTTCTGTACTTCTAATGTAAAGATGTGTAGGCAGGGAGAAATTGGTATTTTCCATTTGCTCTATTTTTCTCAGATGGTGGATGTGATATGCATTTGACTTTGTTTTGGCACCTCTTGTGAAAAAACAAAATATTTTTAATTAAAAGTATTATCTTTGGCGTTTTATAGAAAAAAAAAAGCCAGAAAGGTGACCTCACAAGAAGAAGCACAAGTTTGAAATGAATCTAAGCAACTTTCATACGTGAAGTTCACCCAAGCAAATGGGAATGGAATCACAGAAAGAGATGGAATGGGCCATATACACGTGCACACTCAACGGAGTGTCAACTCATTGGCAACCCCACACACGTTACGTGTAAGCTAATTAGGCACAACGACATAAATAAACAATTATACCATAAGCCACCGTTTCCCTATTTTAACCAAAAAAAAAGTTGGTAATTTTAACACATGAAGGAATTGTAAAAGGTTGATGTTTTATTTTATATAATTAGACCATAGAATATTAGAAATGTCAAATTCAGATATTGATACTCCAAATTATATATTCTAATTTATAATATAACAACGTATTGTGATCTTTAAAACATCCTTTATCATTATTTCAAAATCAAATTTCAATAATTCTATGGAAAGAAATTTTAAGATTACAATTAAATTTATTATTACAAATCCAAACTATAAATAAATTTTTATTATAAATTTAATTTTAATTATTTTAAAAAATTCATCCTCTCCATGCTAAAAAATTCTTTTTTTTTTTTCATTTCGTACGTTATCGTTCTTTCAACTCTTAATTATTAGTATTAAACAAAAGTAATGCAAATAAATACACTTAACTAACTTTTCTTTAATCAGTATGAATTTGTTTTCTGAAATGGAAGAGAAGCAAAGGACCAACCTAAGTACCACATTCCTCCAACTTCCAACTACCCCAGCTTAATTCAAAAACAATTTATTATTTATTAATTTATTAATATTCAATTAAGAATTATTAATTATTAAAAAAACACGGAAGCTCAAAAGTCAAAAGGCAAACCAGAAAAACACGAGAGAAAGTTGGCCAAAGATGGCAAACCGTACCTTGAAGCTCGAAGCATTCTGCTTCGGTCCGATCCAAGAACCCGACCACGTAATTCGGGTCATCAATCGACCGAAGAACCAAACCCTTCTTCGCCGCGAGTTCGTTAGGCACGATGCACGCCTGCAACTCCGCCAACTCCTCCGAACCTCGTCGCACCCGAACCACAATCGACGTCTCCTTCTTCTTGAACGCCTCCTGAAGGATCTTCTGCACGCCGCTCCTCCCGCCCTTGAACGGCGACTGGTACCGGATCTGCGATTTCGCCGTCGAACCGATTCGGAGCTCCTCCACGATGTCGCCGCTTTGGAGCATGTCGCCGGTCCACTCGTCGGCTTTCGAGCTTCCTCTCAGACATTCGATCGAAAGCACTTTCGGATCTCGCGTCGGCGAATCGGAGCTGCTCTGCGATGTTCTATCCATGATCATGTTAACCTAACGCAATCCTGTGTCGCTGTTCGGATTGTCGCTTCAATTACACCGCCTTCACACTATCCAACACACAACGAAACTACAAAAAAAAAGGTTCCGACGAGTGACCTGTAACCAAACGCGCCTTAACTAAAACTAGGTAACTAACTTGAAGGAAAGTTTGGGAGGATGGAAATTTTGAGGGATGTGTGTGGTAAATGGTTGTTGAACTTAAAACTGTGGTTGTTATGTGAACTAAAATGAAATTTGAATGGGAAGTCAAAGAAGCTTGGTGGTGGTTAATAATGTGAACAATTTATGGTTTGTGGAAAAGTATATGATCCATGCTGCCATGGAGTTCTAGACTTTGACCATTTTCTTTGCAAGGCTTCTTCTTCCTCCAATCAAATCTTCTTCCACACATTACAAAATTTTAAATGTTATGTTACTTAAAAAACTTGATATCGCTTAACATGTTAAGATTAACAATAATTTAAACAGAGTTGAAGTAATTAATCTCATGATCAATAAAAGTTAGATTTGATTAAAAAAATGATTAGAGTGAAGTGGATATTAGATTTTGATTTTGAATGAGTTGGATTGAACATTATTGCCAACCAATTCTAAGTTGTAACTCCAAATATACAACCGTGTAAATATGGAGTCGAATGTTTATTGTATTGCTTTTGAAATTGTATTCCTCACACGCCATTTTACACAAACTCTTTGACTATCATATTTTTCTTTTTCTTCTTCACACAAAGTCAAAGTTATGTTGTTGAACTAAGCTGAATCAGTTGGTCGGAACCAGCCAAGAACTAAATTGTATAAATTTGTTTGTTTTGAATAATAATCGTGTATATGTTCTATTTGAGTATCTAAATTAACATTAATCTATTATGTGATACCCATGTGCGCCTGAGTTGTACCCGATCATGAAGTCCGTTAAGGATGATCCAAACACGCCCATTTAGTATTAATCAACGGGAAAGATACCATAACGTTAAGTTATCCCCCACAAAGCGGATGCGACGGGTGAGATACCACAACGATAAGTGATCCCATAAAGCGGAACCATCTCGCCATGTTACCGGATTTTCAAGTCGGTAGTCCTAAAAACTGACATGCTTTCTCGTATAAAATGGCACAAAAAACATTAAAGATAACATACATAATTTTGCTCTTGTTAGACATCTAATCGATTAAAAATCAAACCGAACTCAGCAAGATCATATTCTTATTCAGAACAATGTTGTTCTATCAAAATGGAAATGAAACAAGTAAATTAACATTCTTTTATAATATTATTACGACAAGTAAATTCCAAATATTTAGTGGTTTTTTCTTCTAATTGAAAAAAAAAATGTATCTTTTTCTAATGAGTGTTTGAAAAATAGTTCAAAAGATTGACTCCGATAACTTTAAAGATATTTATTTCCATTTTTTCTATGAAAAAAGCTTTTAAAGTTGAATTGATTAATTATTATCCAAAGTATATTTTATTATTATTTTATTTAATTCTTATAAGAATGCTCAAAGAGTTTATTCTCGATTATTAAAATATTAGAAATCTCACGTCAATATTAACGATTACAGTATATATGATAAGTTTTAGGGTTAAATATGTTTTTAGTCTCTTAACTTTCAGTGAATTTTGGAATTAGTCCATTTTGAAACTTAAGACCAATTTAGTCCTTCATCTTTCGGAATACGAGGATTTAGTCCTTTTAATCAAATTTTGTTAGGTTTATTTGATATTTCGTACACATTTTAGGATTGTATTTGAATTGTTTATATTGTTTGACATATTTTTGCTTTAATGTTAAGTCAAATACTATTGTGAAAGGCGCTTGAAATGTCAAATAAACTTGACAAAATTTGATTAAAATGACTAAATTCACGTATTTCAAAAGATGAAGGACAAAATTGGTTTAAAGTTTCAAAATGGACTAATTTCAAAATTTATTTAAAGTTAAGGGACCAAAAACATATTTAACCCTAAGTTTTATATCAAAAGTGAATTTTATAATATTAAAATAAACTTAAAATTAATGTTTTTAAAATGATATTAAAGTTTATTATATATCCCATAAAACCATTACGCACAAAGTTAGTCTTGGAAGTAAAGAATACTGAATTAGAGATGACACACTAATTAAAAACATTTATACGCACACAAAAATTACCTTTTAACATAAAAAATCTATAATTTAAATTGGTTAAACATTATTTAAATTATTATAAATATTTGATTTTTTTATTATCTTAGTGTTGGAAATGATGAGAGTTGAATTTAGAAAGTGGGGAATGAATGGAGAAAAAGAAAAGGCGCGTGCATAGGTGGACTGAAGATGAGTGAGAGTGACAGAATACAAACGTAGGAAAAGTCGCTTTGATCAAGGCGCAGCCAGGGCATGGCATTCTCCAATCGTTTTCCACATCATATAATTTATTTTTTAATTTTATTCACTCTTCTGCTTATCCATAACAAGTATTTTTCTTGTTTTCTATCTTTTTGCCATGTATTTTTAAAAGAAAATCATTTGTTTTCATTTTTAATTTTCCTGTTTCTTTAGTTTTTTCTGTTTTGCTTAATCTAAATGATATTAGAAAATGGGACGGAGATAAATTTAAAAATATTAATACTAAAGAGATCAAGGGCAACATAAACCATTCATATGGACTAATTTTCAATCAAAAATATAAAGTAGGAGAATGTTTCTTTTTCATATCGCCTCTATAATTTTTTTTCTTCTATTTATTATCATTTTCATAATTTCTTCGTGCACTTGCATATGTTTAAAAATTTCAATTTTATTCTCTTCTCATTTCGAAATACATAATTCAAAAATACTACAGATTGTATAATTCATAACAAAAGTTTATATTTTTATCGTACATTTCAAAATAATTACAAATTTTGTATTTTAAATTATACCTTTTGAGATACAAAGTAAAAAAAATACATTTTGAATTAAACAATTTAAAATATAAAATTTATTTATTTTTTAAAATATATTATATATATTTAAAATAAATTTTGAAATATAATATAATATATTTTGAAATACATGATCCAAAGTATAGTTTTTGCATTTTAGAATGTATAAATCAAAATACAAAATAAAAAATACATTTCCAAAATGGCAGGAGATGGAAGAATGGAGTCGGAAAAACAGGAGTGTCGTCAGTGCTGTTGTTGAGAGTGATGTAAGGGAGCAGTTGGTGAAAGGATTGAGTGGAATGAGAAATTGTCAAAGGGAGGAGTCTCATTGGAATTTTATATACGAAATATGTTTAGGATGAAACAATGGAATCGAATCACATTTTATACATACAGCATTCATCCAACTTGAATATTATAAATTGTCTTATTATAAATTATAAAATGATCTTATTTCTAATGGACATGAAACTTGGAGTAACCTGTATAAGAAATTTTTATATGCCGAAAATTATTACTTTTTTTTTTCAGAATTTTAAATTACGTAACGTTTTAAACAGAAATGATAGAAAAAGAAATTGTGGTTTCCTTCGTTTCTGCTTCATTAATCACCTGAGAAAGATACCCATCGATCAATCGGATTTTATGAGTAAAAATCCATGAAGTGAAGGATAATAATAAACCAACTGCTAGAAAGCACTAACAGATTTGAAGAAAATCCCTGCCTCTGCGTTGTGGTCTACCAGTCTAAACCATAATGTGCCAATGTTAAAGTATTTAACTGATATATAAGCCTATAAAGAATTTACCATCTTCTGTTTGCCACTTCATTCCCGTTGAATAGGATAATTGCATGGCATAGGACCACAGACATACATTCCAGAAGAGCCTACAAGGAGAAACGAAAGCGAATAAACATATGTGAATATCACCGCTTAATCTAAGACGAATACAAAATATAATCAGAAACAAAGAAGAAATATTCATGGCAATAGCTGGTGCCCATTTAAATTGTGTTTTAAACATGTTAAGAAATTTGCTGATGTATAAAGAGCGTCTAAAACTTTCATGCAAGATTCATGACTCTCAACTAAACGATTGAGAATCAAACTAAAACTATAAAACACAAGTTGTAGCACAAGTAAATAAAACTTGTGAATTTTTACCATGACATTCATATGATTTTAGATACTTACTATTATACCCATCTCTTGTGTGCAGTCGTACTCTTGTCTCCATTAAGAGATCGTCTTCTAGTCTTTTTCAAGTCTCCACGAGCTGACAATTGCTTTTGGACTGAAGAATAATAAGCTGCATTAGATTTTTGGCTACTTGAGACTTCTTTACGAGGACTAATGGATCGAGACTTCGAGTGGCGTTCAAAAACTCTACCTGATGAGCTGGATATTTTTCTTGGTGTAAGTTTCTGATCAATTTTGGAGGCAGAATCTTGTTTCGAGACAATTTCAGCGGAAAGATTTGATTCTTTGACAACAGAGGAACTATCTGAATCAGAAGACGAGGAGCTAGTGGTGCTCTCCATGTCATAAAGAAGGTTATCTATCATAATACGCGGCAACGGACTATCATTTGAGCCACTAGGAGAATAGGAGGGTCGACGAAGTCTTGTAAGCTGCACAACCTGTAGGTATTTGTGAATGAGTCTTTTATATACAAAAACAGTTGAAATTTGTAGATACGAAATCGTTCTTATTTTGGAGAGTTATGCTGACAATAGTCTAATGTATATTCATATTTATTCCATGTTAATTTAAATTCCTGGCTTGGCTTCTTATCATTTATAAAATAAAAAAAAACCAAGGTGGAACATCCCGGTTTTTTAAATATACCTTACTATATGCTATCGTGTTACCTTTTGTTCAAGAACTGACATGTCTTTCTTTAATTTTGTGATTGTTGTATTTTTCCTCCGTATAATGTCTTCTAATTCAGCAATCCTCTGTTTCAAATGACAGTATTATAAGTAATGAGTGAATTAGAACAAACAAAAGAGTTATAAATTTTAATTTAAAAATGTCAATGTTACCTTGTAATTAGCAACCTCGTTAGAGTTTAACACCGTTGTAAGCTCCTTTATTGTGATATCCTTCTCTTCACAATCTTTCCTAAGATTATAAATATCTTGTTCTACAGCCAAATTGTTTAACTGAGGATGACAAAAGACTACGTGAAAAGTTATCCAAAACAATACGAAATAAAAAAGTATATATGCGATTAATATCAAGAGATAGTGGAAGGAAAAAAATGGAAAAAAACTTAGCAAGAAAGTAGAAAAATATAACAATTAACTTCTTCAATTATAGTTAACCACCTAATAAAATATAATTAAATGATTTCTAATTATTATCCTGGTTAGTGAAAATCAGGGTCGGGGAACGCAAAGAACAAAAGTGTCTTATGAGCCACCATTTGCTCTAGTTACAGATCGTGTCAAAGTAACCGATGCTAAGATTTATGACCCACTTGTGATAGAAAAGTAAAGATCAAATTGCATAGACATATAAAATCATTCCAATAATTTGTTAAATCGAACATCAAAAGTTAAACATTTACAAAGTTACATATCCTATGCAAACACCATTCAACATCCATTGAAACTAATAAAAAAACACACACACACATTTTTAATTGTGGTTTTGTTTGATTGTCATCGATTATTATCAAAACTAAACCGAAACGAACCGATAATTACTATATTTATACTAATATGTAGCATTATGTAATAGCATTTTGAACATTTGATGCCAGTAGTATGTGATTCTAGGTGTTTTGGATATTTTGTTATAGTCACATGCAAAATATGCAAAATATATGACAGTAAAAAATAATAAGAGGTTGTAATACAATTATTATCACGTGTGGTCTTTCATTGATTATTTCTTATAGTTATGTAAATACAATTTTCAAGCCATGTTTGTCACTCATTTTGAATTAACTTTTGTTTTTAATTAGTTGTGAAATTAAAAAGCAATCTTCACTGCCACAATAAATTTAAATTAAAAAAAACACTAAACAAACAAATCACTGAAGATCAATTGATGTAATTCAAATTTAACATTTCACTCAAACCAAAGTTATATTATCTTGTATTTGGTTTATATGATTTTTTTATCTGAAACCAAATCAAACAACTAACACACCCGCAACCAAATTGTGGTTAAATCAAACATTGGTCCATTTACTCTCTCAGGACCCTAACAAAGATGAGTCCCAAAAAACAGTACCTGGATATCAGCAGAAGATGTAACACTTGACGCCCAATCTGACATGTCAGACATCCTTCGTTCTTCTTGATCCTCATTAGGGAAGGGAGTCTTATATTGCAGCACCTCATTTGCACCGGAATTTCTAGCAACTGAGGCACCCTGAAGTCCAAGTCAATGAGTGATCAAAGCCAATTAGACACATTATGAAGAAGCATAATTGTAATTGCACAACAGCAATAAAAATAAACAAACAAAATTTCCACCATTACATCATTAAAGAAAGCAGAGTGCTGTTCACAGTGCCAACAACCGCAATCAACAGGCTTAACTTTCTCGGTTCCAAAAGTCTCATTCAATTGCAATTCCACATCCTTGTCACACGACTTTTTCGTTGCTGAGTATTCTTTAGAATTGTTAACCAACTCGCAAAGAGTGTCAAGCTTCTGCTGCATGCTAGACAGCACCTGGTCCTGGCAAAGTACGATAAAACCACAAAACAAAATCGTAACAAAAAATCATAAAAAGAAAATCAGACTCATTCATAAATAAACAAGCAGAGAAGTAACGAATTTGTGTCGACAAACACATTAAAAGAGAGAGCATAATACATTACTCATTTACACATCACATACAGTAGATTTGAATATTAATTCTGAAAGCGAAAACGGTTACGAATTTGAACAGGTATATAGAGAAAAGCACGTTACGAATTGTACCCTTAGTTCAACGGATTTTTCCAGGTGACATATGCGAAGGTCTTTCCGGGAGCGTGCAACGGCGGCGCCAATGACGGCGACTACGAGGAACCTATGGATTGGAGGGAAGAGGTTCCAAGCGAGGGCTTGTTCGGCGCTTAAGCCGCCGCCAATGGTTCTCGCCGAGCTGGCCTCGTCGGCGTTAAGGAGCCGTCCCTGGAGCGATAACCACGCCATCGGCTTCTCCGACGAGACAGGGCGGCTCCGCTCCACGAAGCTTGCGGAGAGGCGGCGGCGAGAGGCGGAGACTCCGGTCACGGACACGAACAACGGATGAGACGGAGCTCCGTCACCGTTAGCAGCTGCGTCCATGGAAGCGTGATTGAAGTGAGACACAGCGTTTGTGTGTATTCAAACTTTTGAAATTGAGAGGGAAAGAGTAGAATAAGCCATGGTGATGGTACAAGACAAAGTATTGAAACGGTATGAAATGGTGCATCAGGACAAGACAAACCTTACAAATAAATTAAAATCCCTTTCACGCGATTCGTCACACTTTTCTGTACCCTATTTTCCTTCTTTGTGTATTTTATTCAAAATTTAAAATAGGAGGATAATATTTTAAATATTAAAATACCAATGATCAAACTTTATCAAGAAAATCATCTGTATGTTTTCTTAATAGTCTGAAAATAAATATATAAATAATTAATGATTGTATTACTCCTTGTACAAATATTCTTTTATTGGTAAACTAAAAATACAGTTTAAATTTATTGTATACATATAAAAGAATTATTCACGGAGACTAAGAATGTGTGTTAACATCTAATAATATACATTTAGAGAGAACAAAATAATAAATTTATAAGTTATATGATGTGATAAAGAAATAGAAAAAATTAAGTGTATAATAAATGTATATGTTATCATTGCTTTTCTGTGTTGATTAAATTATATTTTTTTTTAGGAAATGACGCGTCATATATAAGGAAAGTATTAATATTAAAATAACATTTTCTAAATAAATATAAGATGGAGCAACTAAGCGTTTTGTATTTAAAATTACAACTCTAGCTTATCCTTTCACAACTAATAATAAAAATTATATTTATGTTATTTTGTATAATATTTGTAAAATTAAGGAAAGAAGAAGTTAATGAAACAAATAATAAAGTTGTAAGGAATTAGCTCAACTGTGCAATGATTGACAGAAAAGTTTTCAAAATAAGTGTTGTAAGAAAATAGTTTAGAATAATTATCAAGGTAAGGTAATTTAAGAATAATTAATGATTTTAAATATTTTAAACACAAGAAAAGTGTTACCCGATGACCAAAATTTGTATTCTGAAAAATAAATAGTTAGAAATATCTTGCTCTGAAAAGAGTTGACTGAACAAACTAAGAAGGTGGGGTCATTAAATATGCAGATAGATGACAGTGCAGAACAATTTTTTTTCCTATAATGTATTAACAAAATAAATGTTTAAAATGATATAATTAAAACATATTAACTTTTAATCCCCCAAGCCCTTTAGTAATTCAAGTTCTAAACTTTTCAGTCTTGAATAGTCGATGTTTGTCATGTGATTTAACATAAAACTCTTTCACAGCTTTCTTGGAGAATTTAAAATAGAATAGTTAAAAAATTAAACGAAACCTGCATTAGATCTTGGTTGTATTACTACAGAGGTTTCATGCTAATTAGATTACCTAAAACCAAAAAAACTTAAAGTTTAAAACATCGATATATTTAAGCTTAAATATACATTTGGTCTTTATTTTCGTCAAAATTATTTATTTTGGTCTCTATTTTCGTTGTATGATCAATTTGATCCTCATTTTTGTAAAATTACATTCAATCAAGTCCTTTTAGCAAACGACGTTAAAATTAACAACACAGTGACAACGTGAAACTGTTTCGGGTAGGTGTCAAATTTTTGCACTGACGGTGGCACTGTGTTCATTTTTATGGTCATTGTAGGTTTTAAAGAAAATGAAATTCAATTGGGGAAGAAATTGAATCAGGGTTTAAAGGAAATTTGTGGCTAGCAAGAACGTGTACACAATCCACTTGGTGAGTTTAATTTGTGTTTCTGAGGTATGTCTCGTCATCATTTGTCTTCCTCCTCTTACTGTAATAGTTGGGGACAACCAAGTTGTAGTGGGTCTCATATTCGTGGTTCCAAGGGTATGGGTTTAACCCAATTTGCAAATGTGGAGAACTTGCAGTGATTCGAGTGACAAAAACTTCGAAGAATAATGGTAGACAATTTTGGATTGTTCTAAGTACAAGGTTAGATTGATGTGCCTTAAAAAACTCATTCCAATGGATCACACTACTTCAAGACAAACTTCACCAACGAAAAAAGCATAATCTCGAAGCGCAATCTCCAATTGTTCTTGATTTCCCCTCCCTCATATATTCTTGAGCGAGTACTCTCGTTGGCCAAGGAATGGTAGGTTTACAATAGGGGATCACCCTCGAGAATGGGTGGGTCATAACACCTTTCTCCCTCCAGGTTGTCCAACTTGGCCTTCAGCACATGTAGATCAACTTCATGTTGTTGGTTCAACTGTTGAGTTAAAGTCTCAGTTTGGATTTTTATAGTGCTTCCATATGCTTCTTTGTATTCATCAAATTGGTCTAGTGTTGCCTCCTAGGCTGCTCGTTCTGGTCAAGCAGTTGTTGAATTTGGTTTTGGATAGTGTTCATGGGGTTCAGATCCATTTGTCATGTTTGTTATGAATAACCTAGGTTAGTGGCAGGGATAGACAAGTGAGGTTAGAGATAACTTTATCAGGCTCCATGATGGACACCAAAATTTCTTACCTTGCTATGATTTGTTTCCAAACCCTTAAGAGGTCTCTGACATGCAGGTCGGTTAAGACAAGACAGATCCTAGTGCAAAAGACTTTCTAGTGATTAAGTAATAAGTGAAAAAGTAAGAAGAATGATTCAATGAGTGATACTTTCCTTTTGAGTTCCTTGTATGGAACTATAGGAATACGAGAGTTATGATTCAACATCTTGGTAATAATGATAAATAACCATATCATAAAATGACTACAAAGACTATATAGATACTTAAAACTTATTTCTTAGATCGGGTATGGATACATATGTACAGTTCTATTTTTATCATATTATGATATAAATAATTTATGAGTAATTAATTAAAAAAATAAAAAATATTTTTAACTACATAAAAAAGAGAATAATTCTTTTTTTATCGACAATTACTTATCCTTAATTTATCTTTTATAATAAAATTATTTATTTATTTTTAAAAACTAACAATTGTGTTACAAAATTTCTATATATCTATTATAATATTTATTTATTTTTATTCATTAATAATTATTTTCTCTTCTTTTATTTATTTATTGCACTTCATATTTACAAATATTTACTTTGTACGTTAACTTAATAATATTATACTGTTATCATTTATAAATATAATATTATATATATATATATATATATATATATATTTAAAAATTGTTTAAAAATTGTGAACACAACTGTACTTTGATATTTTTACAAAACATATATTTACTTTATATATTTATTACAATATTATTACCTAATGTAATATCACATGTATTTAAAATTTTATGCTAGTATGATTTTAAATATATATAATCTCATAAAAATAATATTAAAAAAACTATGTAACTATTATTTTTTAAAAGAGAATTGCTTAATTATTTTAGAATAACTTTTTTTAATTAGATGAATAAATTATTTTTTTTATTTGTTGAGAGTAAAATTATCTCATTATGAGACCAAAGATAATGGTATCTCTTTGTATAGTGGTTCTTGTTTTTGTTATCTTTCTTGAGAGTAGAACTCTGTAATCATCCACGGATAAACCCTAATTTGTTTATCAAAGCCAAATTCAGAAGAAACATATCAGGTTACTCAAGCACCTGGTTAGGGCTTGGATCTGCGCGTATGGAAGCAGGTTTCTCGCATCAAACAAAAAACAGCAGGAAAAGGATTCGACTGGGAGTAAGGTTACCTCTGCTTTCTTTAAATTTCGCTTAATCTCTGAATTTTTTGGCTTCAATTTACTTTTTATGCTTCCTAGTCGTACAAACCGGTGTTAAATAATTGGGAAAACCGCTTCAGTTTCTATAAATGATAAATTAATTTATGTTCTGCTTAAGTTCTGTATGGTTTTAGCGTCGTTTGATACATGTTCAGACTTCAGATAGATTAGTCTAATTGAGTATATGCATTAACTTTTTAGCGTATTAGTGTGTTCAGTGTTCCATTTAACACCTACAATGCAGTTGGCTACTTAATCATGAATGTGGTGTGAACTACGCGAGAGCCATTTCGCTTATGTAAATTAATGAACAATATATTTGAAACTTAAGTGGATAGCTGTGTGGAAATGTCTTTAGTTGTTTTGTATTGTTTATTTTGATTGTTTTATTTGAAATCATGGGACCTTCATTTCTTTAATGGAAATTGTATAATTATATCTAAAATAAAGTTGGTTTACTCCTGGCACAATTCCTCAACCAATGAAGCATTTTCCTTCCATTCAGGTACCACCTTTGCTGGATCATTGAGACAAACCTTTGCATCTTTCATCTGTGTGATACTTTTGGACATGTGAAACAACATTTTCGGAAGTGAACTGGAGCTGAACTCTGAATATTGCTGCAATAGTTATGGATTCTTCTGTCGTTGTGGGAAGCTCAATTTCCGAGCCTCATCATGATATGGAGTTTGAATCTCATGAAGCTGCATATGCATTTTACAAAGAATATGCTAAGTCTGCAGGGTTTGGCACTGCTAAGCTGAGCAGCCGGCGATCTAGGGCATCCAAAGAATTTATTGATGCCAAATTTTCATGTATAAGATATGGTAATAAGCAGCAATCTGATGATGCAATTAATCCACGCCCTTCTCCAAAAATTGGTTGTAAAGCAAGCATGCATGTAAAGAGAAGGCAAGATGGTAAATGGTATGTCTACAGCTTCGTGAAGGAGCATAATCACGAACTTTTACCAGCTCAAGCTCATTTTTTCCGGAGTCACAGGAGTTCTGATCCACTAGGTAATGACGTTCGAGTGCGTAGGCGGAAAACCTCAAATGCGGTTTCTAAATTATTTAGTGCATATCAGAATGTTGATTGCTTAGAGAACTTTGTGAAACATCAACACGATAAAGGACGGAGTTTGGTTCTAGAAGCAGGACATGCACAATTACTTCTTGAGCTCTTTATGCACATGCAAGAAGAGAACCCAAAATTCTTCTATGCAGTTGATTTGAATGAAGAACATCGACTAAGAAATGTGTTCTGGGTTGATGCCAAAGGCTTGGAAGATTTTACGTACTTTTCTGATGTTGTCTCTTTTGACACAACATATTTTACTAGCAAATATAAAATACCGTTGGTATTTTTCCTTGGAGTAAACCATCACATTCAACCAACATTGCTTGGTTGTGCATTGATTGCTGACGAGACAATATTTACCTATGCTTGGTTACTGCAAACATGGCTGATAGCAATGGGGGAGCGAGCACCACAAGTGCTTCTGACTGACCAAAATGACGCTATTAAAGCAGCTGTTGCCAATTTGCTTCCAGGAACACGCCATTGTTTTTGTTTGTGGCATATTTTGGAAAAGATACCAAAACAACTACAAATTTTAGGCGCATGGCATGATAGCTTTATGGAAAAATTTAACAAATGTATATACAAATCATGGAATGAGGAGCAATTTGAAAAGAGATGGTGGAAGTTGGTTGACAGCTTTAGCCTTGGAGATGTTGAATGGGTTCGATCCTTATATGATGACCGCACATATTGGGTGCCAACATTTATGAAAGATATTTCCTTTGCTGGCTTGTCTACTAGTTCTCGTTCTGAAAGTTTAAATTCATTGCTTGACAACTCTATCCATGTTGATTCTTCTTTGAGAGAATTTATAGAACAATATAGAGTGATTCTTGAAGATAGGCATGAAGAGGAAGCCAAAGCAAATTTTGATGCCTGGCATGAAACACCTGACCTGAAGTCTCCTTCCCCTTTTGAAAAACAAATGCTGTTAGTTTATACACATGAAATTTTTAGAAAGTTCCAGGTTGAGGTGTTGGGTGCAGCTGCTTGCCATCTTAAGAAAGAAAGTGACGGCGTGACTACTACTTATACCGTGAAAGATTTTGAAAACAATCAAAACTATTTGGTAGAATGGAACACGTCCAGCTCAGATATATGCTGTTCATGTCGTTTGTTTGAATATAAAGGTTATCTCTGCAGACATGCTATTGTTGTTCTGCAAATGTCTGGTGTTTTCAGCATTCCACCAAAGTATATATTAAAAAGATGGACAAATGCTGCTATGAGCAGGCATCCTATCGGTGAAAAGTTGGAAGAGATTCAATCAAAGGTGCGGCGATTCAATGATTTGTGTAGGCGGGCCATAATATTAGGCGAAGAAGGTTCTTTATCACAGGAAAGTTACTACATGGCCTTAGGTGCCATCAGTGAGGCACTAAAACAATGTGTAAATTTTAGCAACCCTGTTGAGAGTGGTATGAGACCTGATGCCTCAGGTACCCATGTTGTTTGTAATGTTGAAGAAGAATATCAATCTATTATTACATCTAACAATAAAGCCCCTGATCCGAAACTGAATGTGGGAAAGAAAGCTGTGAGAACTGGTGTAGCTTTTAGGAGTCAAGGAAGTATTGAAAACAGTGGAGGCGATAAAGGAAAGGTCAGTTGTTCTGTTCTTTAATGATTGACCTCCTAGTACTTTTTATTAAATGTAACTAAGTTTGTTCCTTTTATGCTATAGGTATCTCTCGTCGAAGCAGGTAGTGGGAAAGATGGTTTTCAACATATGGTATGCTATTCCCTGACTCTTATGATTGCCATCATACATCTATCGTTATATTTTCTATTATTTTTAATGAATGTATTTTGCCATCATCAAATTCCATGAAAGACTTGTTTTTTGGAACTGAGCTCTTGACTACATTTATTTTGGTATATCTAACAGAACAGAATATGATATCCTCAAGCAATGGAAAATTTAAAATAAATTAAATAAAATTAGAACTAAAGAAACAGGGATGCTAGGAGTGCAGTGGAGCCGCGGAGCCCCTTTTGCATATTTAATAAGACAGCAACATCCCCTCAAAATACACCATTAGCCACGCTGTGGAAAGAAGCTAAGTTAAAAAAAAAAAATCTGTCCAAAAGTGGAAACATAGGGGCAAGGGAGGAACGTGTGTTGTTCTGTTGCAACTAGTTTGCTGTTTTCAAGCTAGATTTATCCGTCACTGTCTCTCTGAGAGGGAATCATGTGAAGCCTTTAGTCTGTTGTGTCCTGTTTTGGTGATTTTGACTGTTTTAGATGTTTTAACTTTTCAATAGACCGTTGATGGAGAATAACGCTCGTTGAGGCTGTTTTCATTGAATATTTTATCATGCTAGTGTGTTATGTGATTTGGGGACTATTTGACTGTCCGTCTTTACCTGTGCCTGATAATAACCAATGACAAATGCATGTTTAGAGTTTGTGTTCAGAGGGGGAAAGAAAATGAGAGCAGGGCGAGTTTAGATTTTTTATTGGATGATAAATTATGCAGATTTTAGCCTTTGCATATCATGTACAGAAGGAACTGATCCGTGTATGTAATCTTGCATCTGCGTATTCATTCATGTGGTGTCAATGCCTACAAAAGTTCAGTGTCTATATTCTTGATGAAACAATTTTATAAATCTCATTCAAGTATTAGTGAAAGAACGGGGTCTGACATGGTTTAAAGATTTTAATTTCTTTATTTGCATGTTACAGGAACTTACTGATCCGAGATCACAGGGTGTCATGCCAATGCAGTTTCACAACGTGGTACCTTCTCTGTTCCATAATGTTTCGGCCCCATTTCACACTGCACCTTCACCTCATATGCATGAGAATCCTTAGCGTGATGAGAATTTACTTTTAAATGGATCTGGAAACCATGCACAGGGCTGTACATAAGTACTGGCACTATTGGAAGGCACTATACTTCTCACTTTATATTGTGTTGCAGAGAGGCCAGGTGGCAATTGAATGTGAGTTAGTGCAAACTTGAGTATCCTTATATTCTTAAGGTAGGCTCAACATCAATGGTCAATCTAGTTAATTTTTCTTTTTTATTTTTTGTTGCTAGGTTCAACTTTGACGCATTGGATTTGTTAGCTCAATATTATCTTAAAAGTTAAAATTGAGTAAAAAAATGTATTTCCTCTACTATTGTTAAATCATTTGTGATGAAAAGAGTAATATATAAAATTATTCTTTAGAATTACAAACAAGAATCGATTTAATTATTGAATTTGTGAAAATATTATTTAATTATAAAAATAATAAAGATTGAGCATTTTAGTATTTTTTTTTCATTTAAAAAATTAAAACAATAATTTGACAATCTCACAAATTAAGATAACTGTAAGTTTAATACTTAGGAAGTCAAGTGATGCCGTTGTGAAAATTAGAGACTACATAGATCAAACTCGTAATCGAAGTGTCTTCAACCATATTTGTTCCCCATAAATAATGGTGGTGCCTTCTTAAGCTTAAAAATAATTTAGACTTCTGAAGGTACATAAAAACTCTGGTTCATTGATGCATTGTGGATGAAATTTTCATGTTTTTATGATAAATAGTATAATGATGAGATAAAGAATGAATAGAAAGATCGAGTTTATAAGGAAATGGAAGTTAGGTGGAAGAGAGAAGGTAGATGTACGTCAAATATCTTACTGTTTCCCAGGAATCTATTACCAACCATCTGAATGAAGATTGTTTTCCACATGGAGACACATGCAGCATGTTGACAATCATCTTACCGTAAGAAATGGCAGGATCATGGGTTATAAATCGTTTAGTCAAACTAAATTCAAACTGGGCAACAGCTTCGTGCATCTTTTGTATTTTATTTATTTACTATTTATTTATATCAAATTTAATGGAGGGAAAAGGTTTGTGTGCCACCTGACTGTCAGGTTTTGTGCGAAATCTTAGTAGAAACAAACAAGATAAAGAAAACTAGTTTATTTGACAATGTTTCGTTATTTTTTTATGCTTTTGTTCCTGATTCCCATAACTTGGCACAAAATCTTGCGGATAATGTTTCTGGACACTACTGGCCGGTCGGATTCTTCCTCCTCAATGCAAAGTCAGTGAGGTAAAATAATTGAAAAACTCGCACATGGACAAACTATATTTTAAACGAGTTATTGCATTCACTTTTGGCTTTCTTGATTTGACAGATAAAAATATACAGTTTTCGTTCTCCAAATCTGATACACATGAAAAACAAAGTATGTGTACAGAAAACAGAACAGCAGCACATATTGATTGATATTGCAATTATTATTTGGTGCGAAGAGATCGTTTAACAAAGGAAAAAAAATTATGATATGATGGGGCTGTCCTTATCGACAAGCGGCAAGGATCCATATGCAAGTGGGTCATTTTTCAGTGTGTGACCACAAAAAGCTAACTGGATTAATTAGCTAGTATGATACACCTTCTAATCAGGTTCACGTACATAGATTCTGATACCGACAACAATAGTTATTTTTTGCGGCATATTAGGTTAAACCAAGTGCATTAATTATGGAATTAAACCTCCTTGCCCTAAGTGCAAAATAAGTAGGGAGACAAAGATTTAGGTACCTGTGGGGGCACATTGCATTGTACTAATAGTATTAGCAACACTCGTCAATAGGTGGAACATGACAGCATCCTAAGTCCATTTACCTAGGAGAAAAATTTGAGAGTTTATAATATATTTTGGCCGCATTGAATCACACAAAACCAATTCTATTAAAATCCACAGTAACAAAAATGAACATTGCATTTATAGATGTCCACTCTAATTAAAGGACTTCACTTAAATGAACTTTCCGTAACTGAAAAAACATATACAACACCAACAAAAATACTACAAGATAAATGAAAAACGATGCGAAAACGTGATTGCAGCATTTGGTTCTGAGGAAAAAAAAAAGCACAGTAATAATTACTGCTTATAATTTGACAATAAATGAGAAGACAAAGAGTTTGAATTTAGAAGGTCCCAATAGAAGTGTGAATGATAGGAGTACATAGAATAGAATAGAAGGCTGAAAGTGTGATAATTTAGTTCCTTGACCTTTCTCGTCTCCACCATGTGCATGCTCCAACTCTAATCTCCATCTGTCACACCATTTCCTTCTACCCACAAGCTTATCCCATCCCTCCCATGTTCACGTGTTCCTCCTAATATTTCTTCATATTATTTAAAAAGAGAGAGAAGAAATTTTATCCAGATCACTTCACCGGTTACAGACTCTGTAAGGGGCAAATTCGTCATTCCAAGAAAACTTGAATCGACACTATAAATAAGATTGTCAGAATCCCAAGCTCCCATGCAAGTAGCCACACAAACACACCTCACCGTTTTAATAACTTCACTCACAGATAGATATATTGTTTTCACGACATCACAGCATATAGTATAGTGCAAACACCGCAAAATAAATAAATAAGTATTCACGTAACCAACTTCCACCGCAACCAAAATGGGTGGTGCTGGGTTTATGACGGGGATGGTGCTGTTACTCATGGCACTCAGCTCCGGCGTGCGGTCGTGTCCGCCATCCGACAGAGCTGCGCTGCTGGCGTTCAGGGCGGCGCTGCACGAACCCCACCTCGGAATCTTCAACTCGTGGACTGGCGCCGACTGCTGCCACAACTGGTACGGCGTTAGTTGCGACCAGGAGACCCACCGCGTCGCCGACATCACCCTCCGCGGCGAGTCGGAGGAGCCGATCTTCGAGCGAGCTCACCGGACTGGCTACATGACCGGCTACATCTCTCCGGCGATCTGCAAGCTCCCGCGTCTCTCCAGCATCATCATCGCAGACTGGAAGGGAATCTCCGGCGAGATCCCCCGCTGCATCACAACCCTACCGTTCCTCCGCATCGTCGACTTCATCGGAAACCGCATCTCCGGCAGCATCCCCGCAGACATCGGTAGGCTCCAGCGCCTCACGGTGCTCAACTTCGCCGACAACCAAATCTCCGGCACGATCCCGGCGTCGCTCGCGAACCTCACGAGTCTCATGCACTTGGATCTCCGTAACAACCTCCTCTCCGGGCCCATTCCCAGGAACTTCGGTTCTCTTCGAATGCTGAGCAGGGCCTTGCTCAGTGGAAACCGCCTTAGTGGGCCCATCCCGGGCTCTGTTTCACTCATTTACCGTCTGGCAGATCTAGATCTGTCTCGGAACCAACTTTCTGGGCTCATTCCGGAGTCACTGGGTAAAATGGCGGTGCTATCGACGCTGAATTTGGACTTCAACAAACTTTCTGGGCCCATTCCCGTGAGCCTGTTTAGTTCCGGGATCAGTGACCTAAACTTGAGCCGAAACGCATTGCAAGGTAACATACCCGACGCGTTTGGGCCAAGATCTTATTTCACTGCTCTCGATCTGTCCTACAATAATCTGAAAGGGGCCATACCCAAATCCGTATCCTCTGCTTCCTACATTGGACACTTGGATTTGAGTCACAACCATCTCTGTGGCAAGATTCCCCTTGGATCTCCCTTCGATCATCTCGAAGCGTCGTCGTTTGTCTACAACGATTGCCTCTGCGGGAAGCCACTCAAACCTTGCTAATCTTCCTCCAACCATATTGTACAATTAATTAATTAATTAATCAATAATTACTGTTGTTATTACTTGTTACAAACTCACTCTCCAAAACTATATATTCGTAATTTGCAATAGGAAAATTAGATTTGTGTGTACGTGCATTACTCAACACGCAGAATGATCGTGTGTTTGTTCTGTTTTTTGATGTGATATATGTTTGGCGCTACGCTAAATAAAATGCGAGTGTTCTTCCCTCCGGGCACGTCCTTATTGCATGAATTTTGTATCAACTTGTGATGATAATAAACGAAGTTTTACGTCGTTCCTTCTATTCTATTCTTCGCTTTCGCTGCAATCATTTCATCGTTGATCGACATCACAGTGGAATATCGAATATCATAATCGTTGTTATCATTTGATTGGGTTGATTTGATTTGATGAAAAGGTAATATGGAAGGGAGTAGCAACGAAAGAGACCCTCTTTCATGCTAACCAATTTAAGAGATTCAATAAAATAAAACCTGATGAAATATATGTGTTTTCTATTCTATACCAATTTCAACTACCATTTCGCTTCAGGAATGCGATGAAACAAAAACAAAAACGACATTTTACCAAATATTGGAAATGTTATAAATGCTGAAAGTAGGGGCTTATAGGTTGAAAATAAAAAAGATATTGAGAGAAATGAAGTGAAAGTACGATGAAGGAAAAAGTGAAGACATAATGATATAAAGTTATTGTTAATTTAAGCAAAAAGTTTGTTGTAACTCGTAGGTTGTTTTTTTAATTTTTAATTTTATGTTAAAAAGTCTAATGACAAAAATATCTTAAAAGAAATAACTAAAGGATAGGAGACTATTCTTATGAGATTTAAATCTTTCTAGATAATCTTTGTTCTTTATTTTTTTAGTATTTGTTTTGTTCGTTGTTTTGGTGGTGTTTTGTAATAAAAAGATATTTTGATGTTTTTCTACGTGAATCTAATAAAATCATAACATGTAACATTATTTTAGTTGATAATTAAATCTCATTTAATAACAGGAGATGAAGATATTATGTGTTACTTCCACCTCTATCACCATCGACTACCTAGTTCTTGTCGGCTTCACCCTTCGCACCCCACCTCCACCATGCCTTAGCTTCCTTTCATATTTGTGGTGCAACTTCACATCTTTGTCCATCTTTGCGCTTCTATCCATCTTTGCGCTTCCGTCCATCTATGTTACTATTGAACAAGACAACAATTCATGGATATTGAATGCAATTAGAAAAAACCGAAAATCATGATGCCTCTATGCATCTTTGCACACATTCATGCATCTTTGTGCATCTCTTCGACTGCTTTGATTGAACAATGCAACGAAGAATCATAGGTATTGAAAGACAATTGAGAAAGATTGAAAGTCGTCGGCATCCACAAGGTTTAGGTGGTCAACATTAGATTGAATGACGGGTCACACATTGTAGTTGCAGAATGGTGATAAAGGTAGGTAGTAGAACCTAGTCTCTTCATCTTTTATGACTTAACGAAGTTTGACCATCAATTAAAATAATATCACATGACATATTTCATTAGATTCACGTAAAAAGATATCAAAATCTCTTATTTTAAAAGAACATCGAAGCAATACTCATTTGTTTCTAATATCTTTTTAGTTTGGATATATTATCTGAAAAGATATTTCAATGTTAAAATCATAGATATGTAAATGTTGAAAATAATTTTAAGTGTATGTCTAAGTCCTATTTTGAATAAAAATATTACAAAGTTAAATTTAATGTCTTGAGATTTTACAATGTCAATCTTTCTAAGAATTAAACTCTCATATATATATATATATATATATATATTTTATATTTATATTTATATTTATATTTATATTTATGACTGCCTTATGATGAGATCCCACTGATGAAAAGCTATGTCGGATTCATGCACCGAAACGCAACGTGACTTTGAGGTTGCAATGGAGAAATTAGTTTCAATCATTTGCTTGTTGCCTTATTAGTTAACACCCTTACAGCTTCAATCATTGAATTTTTAAAAAATTATATTTCACTTTTACTAAGCTTTATATTAAGATACTCGTTAAAACTTCACAGTAAATTTTTTATAATACTTAATATTATAAGTATATCTTATTTCGTAACTATGAATAAAAACACGTTAGCGAATCCTCTAATCATTATTCTTAAAATAAATGACAAAACATTATTATATATAGTATAATTATAAATTAATTGAACAGTTTATGGACCTAACATTATTCAATTTATTAAATCTTTTTAGCAAGCCTCCTGCATATACAAAATTCATGGAAGGAATACATTATAATTCTGTTTTGGAAAATTAACGTGAGAACAATTATTAAAGGAAAGTCAATACTATTTTTTTTTTCAATTCAACTATTTGCAAGTAGATTAGATGTTCACAAATTTATGTTATTCCCTCTCGTTATTAAAGACATTTTACTACACAAATGTAAAAAAGTTAGATTTTTACTCGCTTGAAACATATGGTTTATCTTAAATTATACGCATTATTTTCTGTTTTTATTTAGTGAGTAATATTTGTTTTTTATACGAGTATCTTCCTTAAAAAAAAAAACTTATTTCACATGCCGTCAATATTAAGAGTGGAAACTTTATCGGTTTATTTAAATTTTAAGTCTATCACAATAAATTTGTATATATTTTTAATTAAGCTTTTATTAATTTTTTTATTATATGTTAAAAAAAATATTTATCAATTTAATATTTAGTAGAAAAAATAATTAATAAAAAATATATAAGAAATTTTAACCTAATTAAATTTATTAATTATGTTATTTTTCTTAATATATACTCTTATTCTAATAAAAAAATTGATAAGGAAAGTCGTATTTAGAATAGAAAAAAAAATGTTTTTTTATTATGTAAAACAATATCAACTGTATTTTTTAATTTTTTGGATATTTTTTGAAAAAATAAACCTCCCCATTTTCTTACGAACAAAGATAGTAATACAATAAAAAATAACTAATGTTATTTTAAATTTTAAACGTAAGATAAAAGGTGATACACATACAACATTGTACACAATAGTTCTTGAAACATTATATTTGTGCTTAAATCTCCACCCTCAGGACATATTGTATGAATTGATATATAAACAACACTTTTCATAAAAAGAAAATCTCAAATACAACTGTTAAAAAAAAGGAAAAAAAAAAACAAAGGAAAGTGAAACTAATATTGCTACCGTATCTTTCTTTTTTATGAAAATTAGTACTGCTATATATCTTGAAACATTGATTGTGAACACTGGAATTGAATGTGTGAGTGTGAGTTTTATTAATCTGGAAGTATTAATTAAGAAGAATAGTTTGGTGAAGATTTGATTAGTCCAAGGTTATTAATTACTGGGAAGAATAATTGTTGAAAGTTTTGTTAATCTAGGGTGTTATTTATGAACCGAAAAGAACATAGAATTGGTGAGGAATGGATCTCAAAATGCATATATAAAGATATAAAGAAATGATTAATGTTAAATTGAATGTAGGGACCAAACGAGTGGCTGAGAATGAGAGACGTAAAACACCACACGTGGGGATAATAAGATTCTAGGTGGATGGAGCATTCAATTTGAAGGAGATGAATCTGAAAGTGAAAGGTGGTAGGGAATAACTTATATTTCGTATATTCATATTTTTTAAGAACAAAATAAATATCAGATAATTAATCACTTTTTTTCAATGATATCATCACATAAATGAGTAAAACACTAATGAGTATCATCATGTTTCAGAAAGAGAATGGTCAGAAGAAGAACATTGATAATTGTTTGGAAGAAGAAATTGAGAACGTTTTGCATATTATATTATTATTGACTGGTCTGATTAAGGTCGTAAAGAGAACATTATAGTTTGCAGACTTAATTGAATTTAGTAGTAAAGAGATTTAGCGATAATTTTATGTAAATTTTTTTAGGTTAAATATGTTTTTTGTCCCTTAAATTTAAGTGAAATTTAAAATTAGTCCTTTATCGAAGTTTTTGACTAATTTAGTTATTCACCTTTAGACATGCGTGGATTTAGTCATTTTAATCAAATTTTGTTAAGTTTATTTGAAGTTTCAAATGTGTTTTATGATAATATTTAAGTTAGCATGGAAGCAAAAATGGTTCAAACGAGGTAAACAATTCAAATAATATCATGAAATGTACTTAAAACGTCAGATAAGTAACAAAATCTTGTTAAAAAAAATTAAATCAACACATTTATAAAAATAAAGGACTAAATTATCTAAAATTTTAAAAGGAATCAATTCCAAATTTTCCTACAACTTAATAAATAAAAAACGTATTTAACCCATTTCTTTATCTAAATCGCTGTGAAGAAAGACATTCATTTGTCTTAACTCGTCAATATTCCAAATTTTACATTATTTTATTGATTCCGTACCTCTTTTTTAATTCATTAAAAATTTTCTTAGAACAGTTTATATCAGAATTCCCAAACACTAGGAGTTATCATAATTCTAATAATGTAAATAAAATATAGGAAAAGAAAAAAAATTCATCACCTAATTTGAAATCTCAGGTCCTGAAATTCAGACAGGCTTTTGCCATTTTTTTTTTCCTGAAGCACAATACCTTAATTTGATCGAATGTAAACCGTACTGGAGAAAATAACAATGTAATTATGTTCTTAAAGGCTTGAATTCGAAATTTTTGAACATAAAATTAATGATCCATGTTTCTCAGTGGGTTCCTTTTTGTTTCTATTGGACTTGTACAAGTACAATTCATTCGGCTCAAAATTATTTTGTACTCTCTAAAACTTGTTATTGTGTTGTGGCCCATATTACGCCACTCGCCGCAACCTGAACCATGTCATATACAAGACTCAAAATTATGCTAAAAAATATTATAAATGATTGATAAATAAAAAAAAAAAATTGTCAAGTTCTCAAACTCTACAAAAGCAAAAAAATAATTACTTCTTCTACCTATCAGAATTTTTCTCCAGTACCATCAAAATGTTTCCAGAAAATATTTTCAATAAAAGTAAAAAATGTTTGCTTTCCAAAAAAAAAAGAAATCTAGAATTATTTATCGTGTTCCGAAAAACAAATTCCTCTGCGAAGCGAAGATTCTAAGGGTACAAATTCAACAGTAACTAACTGCTTATGGTTATTGACATTCTATAAAAAAATTACATTTTAAAAGATTTATAAAATATAAAATGTTGATGTTGTACACTGATTAAAGAGTATTTTAAAATACTAGCTAAATATTTAATAAATGAAAATTTTGTTCAAAATTATAGTAGAATTATAGAATTAAAAACCACTGTGGTAACAACACTTCTGAAACTTAACAAAAAAACCTTTGACACATCGCAGAATTGCAACATATGCACATTTTTTAACAGAATGTACATGATGTGTAAATTAAACAAATACCAGTAACTACATTAAGAACACTTTGATTGTTTTATTAGTTTTATTTACAGAGACTACTACATTTTACAAATTTCTTATTCTGATGCTGTTAAATAATAATAACCTTATACCATTCTCTCATTTTTAGTACCACAACAGATGAAACTTACACTTATTTTTCAACTCCTATATGTCCTAAAAACCTATGTCATGTCAACCTTTAATGTTGAAATAAGCTGTATAAGACTCATCTCTGAAGGCCAATAACGGTTCCAGAAGAAAATTCTTGTTTGCTCCTTTGGCCATAAAGCTGATAGGATCATATTTGCTCATTCCTCTTTTGGCAATAAAACTTGCAGATTGTTTAAATGCAGCATCAGAAGAAGAATTGCAACTGAGTTTCACTCCTCTACCAGAATGCAAGCCACTATGCACAAAGCAACCATTATGGCTTTTGGATTCCAAAGATATGGTTTCCTTTCGTCCATCCAATCCTGGAACCACAACAAAAACACAAGAGGAGCCACCAGAGGAAGAGTCTGCTACTGTAAGAGGATGCTCCATTCCTTGGTGAATCACTCGCATTCCCGGATGATCAAACGGTTCTAGCATTATTGTTTTGCCAATAACATCTGTCAAAGTGGTAAACTTTGTGGAAGATTTTTTTCCTTGGATAACTCTAAAAGTTGCATGAAGAGCCAAATCAGTTCCGAGCACAGGTAGTTTCTGCATTGCTATTGGATGCTTGGAGTTTGTGAAAACATAAGTTGAGTTGGCATAGGCTTGGGAAAAATAGAATAAGTGACTGTTGTAGCTGGCTGGAATTGGAGTGATCCAGTCTTCTATAGATGCATTTGGTGCAGCTTTGATGTCCCAATCACCAGTGGTGTGACCAGCAAGAAGATAAGGACCATAAAGAATTGCTTGAATAGAGGCATATTGAGACCTGTCATCTGTGTTTGATTCAAAACACTAGGTCAATAATGTGAAATATATGATTATTTTCGGAGTTAAATATGTTTTTCGTCCCTGAAATTTGAAGCAAAATTGGGATTCGTTCATGTCCAAAACTTTAATGCATTTTAGTCTCCAAATTTAAAAAATAATAGATATAGTTCTTTTAATCTAAGTATATTGAATTTTTTTGATGTGTCAGACAAGTTTCATGTTAGCATTCAAGTTGTTTATCCTGTTAAACACGTTCCTATTTCAATGTCAACTGAGAAATGCATTTAACGGAATTGAGTTTAAAAAGTTATATCCATCTATTTTTAAAGTTTTGGGACCAAAATATATCAGAGTTTCAAACATGGACGAATTTCAATTTTGCGTCAAAGTTTAGGGACTAAAAACATATATAACTCTTACGTTTTCTATCAGATATATACCAAATGCACACTTTGACAGTAGAGAATGGTAATTAACATTCAACACAAATGGAATCAATATCTACTCAAGCTACCTTTTATGGCCTCAGTTCTAAGGGTAATCGGAAATTGAAGGCTTAGCTTGTCACCAGCATTCCATTTTCGGGTGATAGACAAAAAATTTCCTACATTTCCAGAAAGTTACAAGCGTTAGTTTCTTTCTTAGTATGTATCAATGTATGTAACAACACTGAAATCTCATCTTTTGGTTCTAAATAGACATTCACACACCTGGGGTTGGCAGAGATAAAGACTCATTATTCAAAACGCCCTGTGCACCATTCTTATGCGTCCAAGTTGGTAGCCTGAAGTTAAGTGTAGACAAAGCACCATTTTTCTGCATAAGTAGATACGTTTTAGAAGACTGAGACAGGGGTTTTACACCTGGTAACTTGTTGGTTTCTTGTGAAGAAGGTTCAAACATGTGAACCTAATGCACCTAAGATGAATGTTTTGGTTACATGAGATGCAGAAAAAATGTAACAAGAACCTTAGCTGGAGAAAATGTAAATGTCACTCGTAGGAAAGGATCCCATGAAACAGCTGGAACAACTGTCTGATTAACAATAATTTGCCCAGACTTCCAATTGAAGAAGCTTGATATGTACTGGATAATGTAGAGAGTAGGATTTTTCCCTCTCTCTTCAAAATAGATAGAATCTCCAAGCTTTGAGAATGATTCAATTCCTAATAAACAGGGAAACAAACTTAAAACATAAAGTGTATGGAGAAGTACAGAAATGATATGGTGTAGTTTAGTTTAAAACTTTGGTGCAACTTGGGAAGTATATCACTATAAGTATACCAACTTGCACCAACAACCAAAGCAACAGAACTCTAGGACTCTGCTGAAGACATGTTGATGCCTTTGCTGACATAGTATCAAAAACACAACTTCTCCTGACAGATATCATTTTCAAGTATAAATCTACATCAATTTACCATCACAAGAACACAACTTGAATTAAAGATACGTTTTTCTCCCAATCTTCTGTTCCAGAATGAACTGATAATGTTCTCTTAGTCTCACTCTCTTTTTTTTTTCTCTTCTTGAATTTCTTCCTCTTGAATATTGTGCTTAATGAATCTTTTCTGCTTCTTGATTCTTCTTCATCTTGAACCTTTTTCTTCTTCATTCTCCATCCTGACTCTTCTTGAATTCTTGTTTTTTCTTGTTCTTGAATTTTCTTTTTCTTGAATTCTTCTTCTTGAATATCTTGTTGAATCTTACCTTCTTGAATCTTGTTTTCGAATTCTTTTTGTTGAATCTTTAATCATCTTCTTGAATTCTTCCTCTAAAATTGTCTTAATTCTTCTTGAACTCTTGTCCTTGACTTTATTATTGTTCTTCTTCTCGAATCTTTTTCTTTTTTAGCTTCTTGAATTCTTGTTTTTCTTCTTGAATCGTCTTGTCTTGAATTTTGTTTCTTCTTCTGCTTTTTGAATCTTCTTGAATTTTACTTGTCCTTCTCGAATATTATTGTTCTTGAGTTTTCTTCTTCTTGACAATTGTCTACTTGAATCTTCTTTTTTTCTTGAATGTTTTTTTGTTGGATCTTTTTCTTCCTGAATCTTTCTTTTCTGAATCATCTTCTTTTTGAATTCTTTTCCTTCTTTTCCTTGAATCTTTAATCATCTTCTTGAACTGTTCCTCCTCTTAAATTCTTTAAATTCTTCTTCTTGAATATTTCTTCTTGTTGTTGTTCTTTTTCTTGCATCTTGTCTTCTTCAATCTTCTTGTTCTTAATCTTCTTGAATCTTTTTCTCTTGAATATTTTTGTTTTTGAATTCCTTTTAATGAATCTTTTCTTCTTGAATTTCTAATCAACCCTCTTCTTAAATTCTTTCTCTTAAATTATTTTAATTCTTTTTCTTGAATCATCTCCTTCTTTAGGTTTTTTACTTGAGTTTTTTCTCTTATAATTTCTTCTCCTTCAACTCGTGTTCTTGCATTTTTTCTTTTTGGTTTTCTTGCTATTGAATCTTCTTGTTCTTGACTTTCCTTCTTCTTCTTCTTCTTCTTTAATCTTCTCTTGCTTAATCTTGTGTTCTTGGATTCTTCCTTTTCTTGAATCTTCTTGTATTACTCACCGGCTCTTAATTATTTCTTTTATACAAATAAATGGTTAAACTAACTGTTATATATATATATATATATATATATATATATATATATATATATATATATATATATATATATATATATATATATATATATATATATATATATATATAATGTTCTCGAACCTAGATACATTATATTCAATTTTTTAATAAATCTTATATTAATAATTTTTTTGTAGTAACACCTTGAAAATGCCTCTCTATTTAAGAAAGAATCTTACTAAATATTTTTATAAAAAATTTATTACTGAAGAGATGTTAAAACATTTTTAAAATTTTATATTTTTATTAAATAAATATTACTAAAAATATCATAACTATAAAAATGTCAATAAAAATTATTAATAATATAGAAAATACTTGACATCTAATATAATGTTACCAAACATTTTTTTTTATAATTTAGTAACATTTTTGTATTCTGCCAAATCATCATATATGTAAGATGATGAACACAGACTCACCTGTTCCATAACAGCACCAGAAACTATCAAACTTGGTTCCCCAACCAAGGCCAGTTTTCGCTTTGGAAACCCCGCGACCTTGAGGAAGCATGTATATCATCACTCCAGCTTCTGTTCCTCTTTGAATGCTTAATACACCATTTGTTAAGGCACGCTCATAATAATCTGCATATGATACCTTTTTGGTCCATCTAAACAGGTGCCGTGAAACCTGAAAAATTGTTTCTTTTCCTTGTACTTAAAGGAGGACAATATAAAAACTGCATAGGAAATTGTTTATTTACACTCATATAAGCACATAAATCCACAAACACAAACTAATGTAACACATCATGTGATAATAAATCTACAATTTTTTATATTCATTTTCAGCTTCCCAGGTATTCCATGATGATTGATGAAGATTGGCTGTACCTTCAACATATTGTAAGTGGTGCATGATTCCTCATTGTCGGTTGATTCTAGGGTGTCTCCAATTCTCTTTGGATCACTCCTGAGGAAAAATCGAAGCAAAGCAATTTTATTTTAGAAATAGTAGTAACAAGAAAACCTGTGAATACATATTAGCAAGAAGAACCAGAATTCTTGATTTTATAGATACAGTTGTTTAATAGATAATTGAACTGCATATGAAAAACAACAGAAACTAAAACATCTTGATACCAAAATTCATCGACTGATGTCCCTCCAGTTGCATAAGTATGAGAAGAGTTAACAATATCCATAAAGAATGTTCCTATTTCCTAACACCAAAAACCAAGAACATGAATTGGGTTTCAAATTAGTAATAACAAATTTCAGTACCAGTAACCTACATCACACATGGAAATTCACCTTATAGAGTGGATCACCAGTGACTTCATACCGCATTTGAGATCCAACAACCACTGGGATATGTGTGTTAGCATGAAAATTAGCTATATCATTAGCCTGCATCATAGAATTTCAGAATTCAAATGCCTTGAAAAAGATTGAATACAATATCTAAACTAGAATAAAAGCCCTGAGTTCATCATAACGAAAATTTTGACAGTATGAACTTGGTGGTAATTCTATCATAATGAAAAAAAATAAAAATATTATCACTACCTTCACTGCAAGCAAACCTAAAAAGCATGGCTTGTCAAAAAGATGAGCTAACAGTAGATGCCTCTGATCTCCCTGCATTAACAAGGCATCTAAGTTTACAGCATAACAAGGTAGCATGAACAAGAAACTAACACTTTGTCAAATAAACTGAAACAAAGAACTGAAACTAGAGTCATACTATGCCTAGGAGTCAACAAAAGTAATGTTAAAGAAACGAAATGGACCAAATTAACGTACCGTTATGCTGTATAGCTTGTAAAGGACATCATTCATGCCTCCAGTTTCCTCATTCAGTGATTGATAGTGTCTGTTTATACTAAATTTTGTTATAACATTCTGCACTCTGTTGTAAAAGTAATCTACCATCCATTTCACCATATTTAGAGCTTGAGGATTTTTAGCTATAGAATGTTGATCCAGAAGACCAGCCAGTATCTGCCAAAATACATTTTTGAGAAAAAAAAAGAAAAAACTGAATTAAAATTTTCCAAATATTAAAATTAGTTTTTGGATATGTTAAACGAAAGAATACCTTTTGAGTGTACCTTGTGAATGGTGTAATAGGGAGCCCAAACATGCTCAGTAGCTTCAAATCGGTCAAAAAATTCAGATGGAAATGCAGAGAGATATCCTGTACCAATTTTCTCTTGACAGATCGCGAGATTGGCAACAAGGGCTGTCATTTTCTTCTTCAAGATATCATTATGTGTGCTGGCCCACATTAAAGCTGATGCACTCAAGTAGTGCCCTTGAAAATGTCACAACAAAGGAATTGTAGTTAACCATGAATAAATGAGTTGCAAAGAGGTCCTGACCAATTTCCACTTGATGCATACTTGAATTTTTCATTGATGACTAACAATCAATCAAACTTAACCATATATTATGCAGACACTGATGGAGAGTATGATTATCTCAGACTACATAATAATTTCACTAGATGTGAAAAAGTGTAATTATGATGATGAAAAAACCAGATGATGAATGAAATTAAACTAACCAACAAAATGACCTCGAAGCTCTATTTTTGGATCTTCCCACCCTCCATATGGTGTTCCAGGAGTTGGAAGACCAGATGTTTTCCTAAAGCTCCAGAGTAACCTGTCCACATCCAACATCAACAGATATTCTAAGTTTGTCTGTTGTGCCCGACCATGGACTGAACCCTCATGTAATCTCACATCATGCAGAGACACTTCTTTCAGAAAATCTTGGTGGGGTGGCTTCAAGACACTCACTTTCTCAGTTTTTCTTAACATCACATCCCAATCATGTTGGTGTTCCTCTTTCAACAACTTCCTTGGTAGCAAATCAGACAAAACGTGGTTATGTTCATCCTTTGGAGCCAATTTATAATGCGAGATTATGTTCCAAGTTTCATTCGTTGATGTTAATAACTGGTAACGGTAAGTATGTGATTGAGCAATATTGTTTGTGCACTCTTTACCCTCAGCGCAACCCCACAGCACAATTGCAACAAAAGCAAATACAAAAGCCATCCACCTCCTGAGAAATTCAAATCAACATGACCCTTAAACTCTCGGCAAAAATATGGGAACAAATTAAAAAAACATGAAGCATGGCAGAGTTAGCATTACCCAACAGACAACATCAGTTCTGGTGGAACACGTGAATTAAGAACTTCAATGAGCAGAGTAACGGAGTGTCAAACATCAACCACTTAAAACAGCACAGAGACATATCAGTGGGTCTATATATATAAAAGCAAGCTAAGTATTCTTCATGAACTGTGTTTAAGAAACTGATTTTTCAGATAAAATTCAAGCACTTCTATGGATAATCAAGAAATGTTACCAAATTGAATTTACATTTTAAGGTTAAAGTTATAATATCGCAAACAAAATATCAAACACTGCCGAAGTAATCCCATTTCATGTAAAATCATGCTGAAAAGTGAGGTTAATATATGGAATCGTAGAGAGCAATGTCGAATTGTAAATAATAGTATTAGTATCGCTAGAAATCACCATCTGGTAAATAAGAGCACAAAGGGCATTGATAATTTCTGGTGAAATTTTAAAATTTCTTTCTTTTTTGGTTTTGTCCATATATTTTTTTTTTTGTAAGAGCAATCTTAATTGAAGCGTTAAGCATGGCCATCCGCGTCAAATGGATTCATTCGAAAACTTGTAAGTTAAAGCAAAAGGTTGCAGAATTTCTATCAAAACTGGTAATTATTTTAAATCTTTGTGGATCATATCATCCTTTGACGTGAAGTGATGAAGTGACGTTACCTTTGGCTTGCAAGTTTCAGAGTTGGAAGATAACACTAGTGATCACTGAAAAGTATGTGTTGCGGTGTTTGTGCCCTCTTTATCCGCACAAAACCGCACTGCAAGGTGGTAACAAAAGCCAACTGAAGCCGTTCTATCCCTCTGAGAAAAGTTAATAATAATATCTAAAAGAATATATATTTCTTAAAGGAAAAATTAATTAATTTTAAATAGAAGGGTAATGGATTTCGATTGAAAAGTCAGCCCCCATTCAGGCTAGGTTAAAAAATATATACTTTTCTTTAATGTGAGTAAAGTTAATTTAATTCTTTTAAGACTTACCACTTTCTAATGTTTAATGTGAGTAACTTCTTAATAACGATTCATTTTTATTATTTTTTTATATAATTATTTACTAAGTAGGTTTATAAATTGATATTTCGAAAGATTAAAGTATTTAACAATTAAAATATGTAATTTATTTTGTTATCGTGTATATTCTACAATTTTCATTTCATATTATTATAATAACATTTTATTGATGAAATAGTAGATTTTGTTTTACTACATTATGATAAATATATAAAATAAATTATATTATGATAATACATACTTAAATATACGTGACTAAAGTTATAGTTATAAAAGTTTTAACTCATAAAAATAAATGAATAAATAAAATTGTGAGTTGATATAACTTACTTTATCATCTTAAATTAAAAATACTAAAATTTAAGAAAAAATAACGAGTTACATATAGGATTATAGTCCATTTATAAATAAACAAACCATTCATGATTTTTTACTCTTCCTCTTAAAAAAAATCAAGAAGGATTCTAACTTCAGGTGCTCTACAATTAGTTGAGAGATTATAAAGTTTCGATTTATGTTATTTTCCATATCAAATTCAGGTATTCTTCTAAATACTGTTCATTCTGCTTTATAGGGTTTGTTGGGTTTACTCAATCAACCTCATTTGTTATTTAACTTTATTAGGTGCTTTGTGCTTCCAATGATCATATATTCTAATCTGATTTTCCCTCAAATTTTATAAGAATCCTAAATGCGAGATTTAGGGTTTTTCTTTCAATTTTATTTTCAAAAAATTTCAAATTTCGAACTGTTTGACCTGCTTTCGAATCCCCAATTCGCTCTCTCCTTTCTCGAATTCGCACCCATGGCGCAACCATCTTTCTCGCTGTGGAGGAGCAGCTGCTCGCAAGCGGCAGTGGAGACTCGCGACTTCTTCTTCTCCCTGGCGAGGTGCGCAGGGCGGTGGATCTGGGAGACACGCCGGGAGTCGCGATGGTCACCATCTCCGTCGCGGTGGCCTGCGTTTTCGCGCAGCAGACGCGGTGGCGTCGGAGTCATAGGCTACCACCTGTTTTCATTCGCGAGCCCCACCGTGTTCTGCATTTGTGAGTCTCGGGGTGCGCCATTTCCGATGAGACTCCGACGAGCCTTGGATGCACACGCTGTTCTCGTTTAAAGTACGCATAAGGATACAGCAGTTCCCCTAAATGCATGTGTGAGCCTTTTTGGACATTGCGCATCTATTTCTTATTACTTTTTTTGAACAACATGTTAACAGAAATATACTTTTTTTTATAGTCAAATATTAATAATCAGTAAGTTAATTTTTGTTAGGGAAAATTTTGAATCCAATAATTAATTTTCTTTTTATTACATTTTCAATACAAAAGTTACTTGATTAATAAAAACTTTTATCACTCTATTTCAGAAGTAATTAATTTATCTATCATCGACCATATAAAAGTTCAGAGGGTTATATACATATCCTACGAAGTTATATTTATTGTTGTTGTGAGTGTTTGTGATTGTGAATGAATCGTATAACATGACTAAACCCCTTTTATATGGGTTGAGCTATTATTCTTAGACAGCTTCTTAACAAATAAGAAAATGGTGTGTTGGTAGGGAGAAGAGAATGGTCGACAGAGAAGGAAAGTTTATTTAAAAAATAGTGAAAAAAAAAAAAAAACAGTGAGTAGAGTGCAAGAAAAACATAAACCAAATCTATCATAAAAAAAATAAAGAAAAACATAAACCAAATCTACCATAAAAAAAAAAATACTTGCATGAGTGAGACGTCAACTTCTAATGATGATACGATCACAATGTTAAGCATTTTCATTTTTATTTATTATTATTATTATTATTATTAACTTAATTTAAGATAGTATTTTTAAATCACCATTTGAAATATTATTTTTTTTAAATTTTTTACTTGATTTAATATTAAAAATAATTTCATGCTGTTAAAGAAGATTCATAATTACTACTCATGAACATAAAAAGTTTTGAAATGTTACTGGTGTAACGTAACAAGTCCTCTTAATAAGAATTAAGTAATACAAGCAACATGCAATCTAAATCTAATATTTAAATCTCAAATAGGGTCCAATAATATAGTTTGTTTCCTGATTTTATTCACAGATATATTATATATTTGATTTTTTTATGTTATTATCAAATATTCATCAAATATCAATTTGTGCATATTTTTTCTTTTTCATGATTCATACATATCTAACATACTTAATTAGGATATTATTATTATTATTATTATTATTATTATTATATTACTTAGTTAAGCAAGTGAAATACACCGAGAATGGTTAGAATTAACATTTAAAATGTTATATTAGTGTTCATTTTCACTATCCAGAAGCACAAGCATCTCTGAAGCCCAAATTCATTGACCCACAAGAAGGCTTTTTCGAACCACTTAATTCTGAAAGCATAATTCGGTCTGATGATGTGTAGGAAGAAATTTCATGGGCTGCACGAAAAAACACCTCTTGATGTTAAGTCATAATAATAAATTTGGACTCAAAAGAGAACATCCCGATAAGTAGAGGAAAATTTTGATTATATCATTTTCTAAAAAAATTATTAAATAACAATTAAAAGATTATTAGTTATTATATTAATTCATTTAAACATATTTTAAACTAAAAATTATTAATATTTAACATAGTTTATCTTATTAATAAAAAATTATAATTTGTCTACATTAAAGTTTTAACTATCTACTATGAATTCAAAATTAATAATATCAAATACTAAGAGTAACAACGCGGTGGGACGAGGATAAATTTCAATATTTCATCCTCATCTTCTCTTCTCATCATCATTCATCCCCATAATTAACTGATATAAAAGGTTACGAATATAATCCATTTTCTTTCTATTTTTATATCAATTAATTAAATTTTATATAAAATTAAAAATATTAAGAAATGAAACACAATATTACAAATATTTAAAAATAAATTATAAATTTTTTATTTCACCTGTTAAAACGAGTTAGATAAATGCTTACTTATTCTCATACGGAAGAGGATTTCCAATCAGAAAAAATTTAAACAACTGGAACGAATTTATATTTTTGTTTTGACTACAAAAGCAAATTGTGAAAACCACATGTTAATATATTACTTAAAAGTTAAAGGTAATCTTTCCCTCAGAAAGGCTTGGACCAAATTCTGCCTAGTTATAATTATACAAAGAGCTTTCGGCAACTAATCTCTTCAATTATGTAATATTATATATATATTATGGTACAAAAGAAGACATAATAAAGAATCATGTCAATTAAGGACAATACAATATAAGAGAGAAGATTTCAAAGTTGTGAGATGCAAACCATAATTCATCACTCACCATTTGTTACCAAAGACACACCCAATGGTGATGAAATTAGTGTCAGGTTTATAGAGGAAATTTCACTGGGAGATACAATATCAATGAGATCTTCAACTACATTGGTACACTTCCTTCCTCCTTATCCTTTTCTGTATCCAGTTGGTTTTTTAAACTATGGGTTCTGATATCACTTGTCAAGTTTATAGAAGAGGAGGTTTTACCGAGGAGAACAAATACCAATGAGATCTAAGTCAATCACATAAGATATTGACACCACTCTCTACCCAAAACTTTAAGACGATAGATTTATGGATCTTTATTATTATATAATGCTCTACTTTTTCATTTTTAACCAATATAAAACTTAGATTCACACTTGAATTCCTAATAATTAATGCAAACTACCTTAAATTTCAGTGAGACAGGATAGCAAACAAATAGGTACATAGGTTAAAGAAGCAAGAAAATGTTATCTTTTCTAATTCTAACCAACTTTATACCTTACATGAAGCCAAAATTGGCCGACACAACAACTCTACTTCGTGTTAGTGCTGTTCTACTAGGGAACCTATTCCTAATCTTAGTATATATCTTTTCAACACACACCACTACATTCTCTACTTCACTTCACTGAACTAACATTACCATTTTTCTCTCTAATCCACCAATTACTCATCATTCAATTTTTCTTTTGGTGTTAGAGAGAATCTCGCAAAAATCTCAATTTTTAAACCATGTTTCCACAGATTTTTTATTTTTCAAAATATATCACTGTTGATGAATTTCTTTGTTTACCTCCTCCGATCTTAACCTCACAAGATAATTTATAAGGTGAAAATTTGCACATTGTCAAGTGTGTGCAAATTTGTCATCTCATGAGTTATTCTCGTTCTTTTTGTTTAATATTTTTCTTAGCTTTCTGTTCCATATACATGCTTCTATTGACTTTCTGCATTAATTAAAACTGCCAAGAAATACTTTAAAGATATGAAAAAGGTTCTTTTTTTTAGGGGCAAGGGAAAATTATGGTGACCATACATTTATAAATTATATATAATATGAAAATACCAGCTTGCGCATCTATTTGTGCATAGTTTTTAGACAGAAAAGCGTAAAATAAGAGAGTTGCAGGATGAGAAGAGAACAAGGTGAAGAATTATAAGTAGAGAAGTTGATTACGTGTAAAGACTTGAGTTGATAAGAAATGACGAGTCTTCACGAGATAAACAGTGTTATTAATTATCCTCATAATCTGTCTTTGAATAAGATGGTTTTTGGCACTTAGAATCACAGTAGCAATTGGTCCTACAACACCTTTTTCTTCTCAAAAGAGAGATGCCTTTAGTACTTTTCCTACTCTAACAATGTTTATATATCAATAAGTCATAATGTCACAATGTACCTTAAAGATTCTACTGAATACAATTATAATTCTATCTTTTGTCGAGATTTATTGAATTTACACGTAAGTGTTTAAAATCTTATATATTCAATCATTAATTATACTTTAATTATAAATGGAAAATAAATTAAAAAATAATTATATTTTTTTATCAAATTTATAGTTTTAAAGTTTTCAATTAATCATTTTATAATTTAAATGACGTAATAATCAAAATGATTAATTTATAAACCAAAATGTAAATATAAATTTTTTAATACGTGTGTATATAAGTATCAAACCTAATACATATGAATTTGAGGCGAGTAATTATATATTCATTTTCATTTGTCTTTGGTTAAAAAAAATAATAATAGCTGCATCTAGTGAAAACAAATATATCAATATCTGCAAATCAGAAACTATAGTTGCCATCTTAATCACATGTGAATATCAATAACACAAACTATTGTTATATCGAATATTTGAGGGGGCAAAAATATTAAACTACTGTTTATAAAGCATAATTCTTGGGAGAATTTTTCTTTACAAAAGAAAGAGGAATATGATGCCTGTACTTTTCAAATAATATGGACCATGTTATATTTACATTCACCCTTTTTCGTTTCTATTTCACAATTCTAAAAACTATTATTTTATTTTAAGCACTATTTTTTTTAAAGCATAATAATAATAATAATAGTGTTAATTAAATATTAAAAAATAGTAATCATGAATATTTGTTTATGTAGTTAACGGAATAATATATGTTTGAATCATTTGTAATGGTGAATATGAAGATTCTTGAAAATTAGATGTATATCAAAATTTAGTAGTGTGCTAGAAAATAGTTAGGAGTAGAGTTAGTATCTTATGGAGTTTGAATATTTTGTTATTAAAATATAAATTTTATACATAAAAAATCAATTATTCAACTTTTATTTAATCACTATCTTTTTAAAATTATTCTTTTTATTTATTTATTTATTTCTCTTTAAGATTATAATATTTTTGTTTATTTTTTGAAGATCAAAATTTGTTATAAAAATCTTAAAGTTGAGTAGAGTAATCCTTCCGGATCCAAAATTTCATTAGTAAATTTATCTTTATCATGTGACTTGGTTCAAGACAAATATGTATTTGTTTATGATTGTTAAGATATGATTAGACAGTTGAATTGTGTACAGTTATTGTATCTAAGTTCTTAAAGCTCTTTTAAAGTCAAAGAATTAGTGCAACTAAGGAAAACTAAGTTATTTATGATAAATATTATAAGTTAAATGATTTTATCGTATGAATGATGTGGTTCCCACACTTGATTTAAGCTTTTGAAGTTTTGATGTTTGTTCACTGTATTATATATTATATTGAACATGAGATGCTCAAATTAAATATTGTTGTGTTTTGGAATTAGTGAGTATTAGAACTAAATGTGTCAAATCTGATACGAGAAAAATATAAAAATGTATAGTTGAAGTCTTTTCTATAAACAAATATATATGTTAAGTTTTCTAAATTATATAGTCTCCTTAGACGAACTTTCCTCTCGCTGAACAAAAGTAATATCATATCATTCGATTAACTATTTTGATAAGAAGAATATATAAATAAAAAATAGAGAAAAATATACACCAGGAAATAGATTAATTATTCACTGATGTTAGTAAACATGGCTTCACATAATAAATTTGTCAACTTTTATAACCATTACTACAAGAACAATATAATTGATAATATTTGTAAATTGAAACATAAAAAAGAAAAAAACAAGAACACACTCACAGTATAGAACCTATCTTATACAATTATTTAATAAAAAAATACTTGAAGAAAAAACACAAAATCATCACTTAACATAAATTTAATTAATTATATAACTTTTTTATAAATAATAATTTTTAATTGATTATGAAATATGTTATCGTTGTAATTATGAGTAATAAAATAATTATATTAAATATGTTATCGTTGTAATAACGAGTAATATATTAGAAATATAATAAAAGATAAATAGATTTTATGATATATTTCACTACTAAAAATTTTCATATTACATGGGAATTTTCTTGCAAATTTGTTAAAAAATTTTGCAAGAAAAGACTTTTTCTTGCTATTTTTTCTAAGAATGTTAATTGGCGGGTAATTCCTTCGTGGGTAATTATTTCTTACAAAATTATAAAATTTGCAAGTATTTCCTACAAAATTTGTTGAGAAAAGTGTTTGGTACAAAATATTTTGCAAAAACATTGGCAGCAATTTCCTTCAAATTTTTTTTTCATAACAAAATTTATAAGTATTTCCTACTAAAAAAAATTCAAAACAAAATTGGCAGGAAATATGAGTTTTTTTAGTAGTGTTTTAATTATATTGGATAGAAGAATATTTACAATCTTACTCTTATACTCTTAAAAGAATAACATTGTAGATGGGAGGGAGCGATGTTCATGCATCTGAAACAAAGAAATATTTGACATATAAACAACAATATCTTACAATTGTATATGTAGTATCTAACTATACAAAGGAAAAAGGTTGTTTGTTACCTTAACAAAAGCATATGATAGCAGTAATTTCTGAGTAACGCCTTTACTTTGCGTTCTACACCGTTATTCATTCCCCAATATAGACAGAAATTTAAAGAGTTAAAAAGAATAGCTAGCTAGGTCTACCACCTCCCACACGTGCATCAGAATTCCGGTAAAGAAACGTTCTGAAACTCACACGACGGTGACGGTAACGGCGAAGGGGGCAAAGACGGCGGAGATTTCAGGCTCTGAAAATATCCCCTTACGTCAAGTCCATCGGCGAAAGGTTTCGTAACGTCATCTCTTGAAGGAATAAACGGCGGCCGCATAACCTCCGTTAGTAGGTCCCACTTCACCCCTCTGAAGAACTCGTGCTCCTTGATCTCGCTGGCGCCGCGAACATAACCCAAACGCTTGGAGGGGTCCTTTTCGAGCAACCGAGAGATTAGGTCCGTCAACGCTGTTTTCTTCCCAACAAACTCGGGCGTCTTCAACAACACGTTGTGGAACGTTTCCTTGCGATTCCTTCCCTTGAACGGCGTCGTTCCGTACACCATCTCGTGGGCGAGGACGCCGAGGGCCCACCAGTCGACGGCGAAGCCGTGCCCCTCGCCTCGGAGGACCTCCGGCGCGATGTACTCCTCGGTGCCCACGAACGAGTTCGACCGCTCGAAGCTCGGCGCCGCGCGGCGCGCGGCGGGGGTGACTCGGGCGGACTTGGGAGCCTTGGTGAGTGGGACCCAGCGGAAGTTGCGGCGGGGCTTGCGCGGAGCGGTGTCAGGAATGTGGGAGTTGGAGGGAGAAGTATTGGTTTTGGTGGGACTGAGAGTTCGGGAGAGGTCGAAGTCGGTGAGGGTGACGTGGCCGGATTGTTGGATGAGGACGTTTTCGGGTTTGAGGTCGCGGTACACGATGTGCATGGAGTGAAGGTGGTGGAGAGCGCAGAGGATCTCGGCGAGGTAGAAGCGGACGACGGCGGGGGAGAATACGTGATCTGTTTGGCGGTAACGGAGGAGGTTGAGGTCGCCGCCGGGGCAGTAGGGGACGGCCCAGCCCATTAAGTTGTTGGACTCGAAGGAACCCAGTAGGGTGGGGAGGAAGGGGTGGGATAAGCGAGAGAGAACGCTGATTTCCCAGTGGGCGCGGCGAGCGCCGTCGTGAAGGGATGATGATTTGTCGACGACTTTGAGCGCCACATGGCCGGAGTTGTGTTGCACGAGAAACACAGTGCCCATGGCTCCTTTACCTAAAACTTTCAGAGCCTTAAGGTTGTCGAGGTCAAGTTCCTCTGCCATTTCGTTACAAGAGAGAGAGAGAAAAAAACCTGGTCTGTGTTTGTTTGATCCACCTTGCTCCTGCTATTAGCGTTTTATAATGATGTTGTTGTACTGTTGTATGCGGATTTACTTTTGTTTTTTCTGTGCACTACACTGTTACTCCCATGACAAGCTCTTTTTATCATTATTTCTTCATTGTTATGGCAAGAAGGTGATGGAGGAAAACAACATTCACAAATGTAAATGGTCTTTATGGTGTCGGAAAACTGCTTAAACCTGATTAGCGAGATTCATTAGATATTGATAATGCGCTTGATTTGCGTAGCATAAACTGATAAAGCATATGGTCACACGTGTGACGAGACATAAGCAAACAAAAGTAATTTAGGGAAAAAGACAAAATGAATTAAGCCGTACGGTAGTCACATGGGAGCTCCTATATTGTAAGGAGAACGTGAAGCTATTGCTTCATGTTGGAACCTTGTCACCTTCTCATTTACCAATCCATTTTTTCATTGAACTTCTTTCTTTAATTAATGGAGCATGACATTTCACTCACCCTTCCTCATGCTCCTCTCAATTATTAATTACCTATATCTCAATAAATCACACACTATATCTTTCAAATATACGATTTGCCCTCTGTATTGCACTTATCAAACACATTTCACTTTCCATTCATCAAATTTAGGTACATGTACGTAGTTTATTATCTTTTCTTTCAGTTAGACCCGTTGTTTTGCATTGTACTCGTAGGCTTCATTGGAATTCAATGTTCTTTGTCGTTTTGAAATCCATAGATCTTTATCAGAAAACTGTTGAAGGACTATAATATTTTAATCATCAATTCCGAATTCCGTTGTTTATGTTGGCATATGTTGAACTGCAGCCACATAAATCAGAGAGGACAAAGCAATTAATGAAGTTTCACATGTTAAATATTAGTGTTCCTTTGTTGTGTGAGATTTAATGTAGGACAAGACAGTGCACGAATCGTATATGGTCGTATACGTACCTTAAAAATTACTAAAAAATGTTGAGTAAGCTTGACCCTGTTGATGATGAATTAGGTGGATGATGCTGAATTAATTAGTGATGGCTTCATTGTCAAAAGTGTAGGCTTTGTGGCAACACAAAAGATGGCATATAAATTAGAACCAAGTCTATGGTTGAAACAGATGAAGGGTAGACAAGTGGAGGACAACATCATTATGCTTGCTTTAACATTGAATTGACACTATCCTTTTGATTATGCAAATCTTGTTGTTCAAATTGTGAACTTGAGATGAAAGATATTTATTTACCCAAAGGAAACCACACGTATGAAACAAGTAACTAAAGCATCAAAATTCCTTTTTTGTAGTTCACCGATGACGACTTACACAGCAACGTTAAATCGTGATTTGGTGATCTTCCCTTCAATCATATCCTTCATAACATCACCCACCAACTACTAAAATAATGTTTTCAAAGGAAAATAGGAATGTTTTACAACTTCTTGTACTAACTCTTGAATCTGTCTCATAAAATTCAAAGTTTATTATCTTTTCATATAATTTTCTTGAATGAGTTTAACAACTATGTTAGTGGGAAGAATGGATTCACATTTCGCTCGCATGTTGCAGACGTATATATTCTTTAGTTATTCTCTTATAAATTATAAAGATGAGATTATGATTCCAAAGCGATTTATAACCACTCCTCTTATATCATGGTAGATGCTTTCTGGAATTTTCGAACATTATTAATGTTTTGGCCTTAAAATACATTTTCTGAGATTCTCTACCTTAACTTCCTCACTTTCGATTTTGCTTAAAATCGTTTTGAAGAGACCTGACTAATAGATCATAGTATACAGGTTGTTTGTAAACCTGAAAATTTGTAATTGGATATGCCATTTTTGCGGATGAAACGTGTTTTTGTGATATATTTACAATGAGTACCAAACATGGTATAACATATGGGACAAACAGGTCTGGGCTAAATCAGTCCATTATTATACAAACCTATACTTTAAGTGATCTTAACCTATTCATTTGTGAATAAATCAAGATTTTTCTTTCTTCACTCCCACAATTTCTTGGTACCACCCCACAATTTTCAAAATGATAATTTTACCCTTCATAAATTTCTTGAACATGATTTTCAAAAGGTATGAATTGCATTATGGTAGGAGCTTTCTGTAGCATGAGTTCTGACATGCTCTTTCCAAAATGTATGAAATGCAAGTTTCCCAAAATGAACATTTTGGAACACATGAAATGTGTTATAGAAAGGACTCGTCCGGATGAGCCTTTTTTTCTTTTTTTTCACAAGTCATTCTCTTTCTTTTCTTATTCTTCTACAACCTTCTTTCTCCACAGAAAGGTAATATTAAAATTTTATTTATAGGTGTATGTAAATTTGAGGAGTCAAATAAACTATAATAAAAAAAATACTTTTATTTGTATATTAATTTATATATATATAATTGTGGGTACAAAATTCCCCATAGTGGTCATGAAACTCCACCATTGACAGCGATGATGTGATACAATACGAGGATGTTTTAGTCTTCTTATTGTTAATATGACTACAGTCAGTAATGGTGGAGATGCATAAAGAAAAAGCCCAAAATTGTTACTGTGCAAGCCCAAACCCACAATACCCTAATTAAGTTGTATTTGTAAAAGACCTGTTTAGTTATTATGCAATGTAAAGATGGCAAAAACATTACTTGGACTCAAGCCCAGCCCAATCAAAGAATCCTCTAGGTCTCGCCGAACGGTGTAATTGAACTTTGACCAAAACACGAAATGAAATCTGTGGGCGGTGATACCGATGGCCACTACAATTTCCTCAAAACCTCTCATTAGGGCAAATTCACAACCGTTTTAATCTTTCCATGGTTGCGCACTCAATTTCTGCAGCATTTCTATTTTCCTTATTTGGTAAGCTCACATCTATTATCACTTCGCCGAGTTTTTCATCTCTTTGATCGCTATAGCTATGTTTTTTCACTATCTGCATTGTTTGTAATAAGTTCGATATTCGCTATTATTCAATCACATGTTTTGATTCTTAAGCTTTTAATTTGATTTCTTTGATGCTATTCACATCTGAATTGAAAAAGTTTGGTGGATTGATTAATTGTTCATTTCCCATGCCAGATTGCACTGCTAGAGTAAAATTCCCCATAAATTCGCAGCTAAACCCTAAATCAGAATTTCAGTGTGGTGAGTGTTGACTTAATTGAGTGAAGAGATAACATAATGGTGAAAGCATACAGACAGGAACACGTCTACAAGCACCCTTGGGAACGTGTGACTAGTGCATCTTGGCGCAAGTTTGCCGATCCAGAGAACAAACGCATATTATCCCATATTCTTGATGTTGACACATTGAACCATAGTCTTGACCCTTCAACAGGGAAGCTTTGCACAACTCGTGCCATCACGATCCATTGTCCTGGACCCTGGTTTGTCCGCAGAATTGTTGGTCAGGATATTTGCCACTGTGTGGAATCCACTGTTGTGGATGCACAGTCGCGTTCCATGCAACTGACCTCTCGGAATATCAGCCTCCAGAAGTTCATAGAAGTGGAAGAGAAGATCCGGTATGATCCACACCCGGATAACCCGAATGGTTGGACGGTTTGCCAGCAGGAGACCCGAATCCGGATTAAACCATTGTCGGCCCTGGCATCCATGGCTGAAAAGGTGGAGCAGCGATGTGCTGAGAGGTTTCTTCAGAATAGTGTTAAGGGTAGAGAGGTAATGGAGAGGATCTGTAAATATCTTGAGGCAGAATCTAGCAGCCTTGCCTTGTGATTCTGTCTTCTCTTTTTAGTTTTGGGTTTCTGTAGTTTAACCATATTTGTAAAATAACAGAGGAAACATTGCAACATGAAAGGCAGGGAAGATGGTGAAGCTTGTATCTCTTCCCTGGAATTTAAGAACTAAGAAGGCTATTTATTTAGATCTTCTCCAAATTTTGATCAGTCAAATAATTTTTCAAATTGCTGTAACACAACTTAAGGATCATTTGAATATCCTTTTCTTCTGAATCTTACTCTGTTATTTGTTTGTCACCTTTCCTTATTTTCTAAGGCACTTGGTCACAAGCCTTTGTTTTGCATCTTTATCTTGAGATAGAAGTGATTATCCATACATAGATTTTCTTTTGGGCATGCCTAGGTGATGACTGTGATAATGTTTTTTTTTCTTATTCTTTTTATTACATATGGTAGTTTATTGGATGTCTGCCATTGAGGTTTGTTTTCATGTCAGCATTAGACATTGACAAATTGAAAATGAAGTTACAGGTAATTACCAAATATAATATATTGAAGGGTTCAATTTGCACGGTAGCATTTCGAATAAGTTCTAAATTTCAAGTCATTTCTAGCATCCACTTGCATTAGTGGAGAGATTTTGTTTTTTGCATTTTCTTTGTTGGTTTTGATGTGTTTTTTTGTATGGTAAGATGAACTTTTGAGTTTGGCTTGTCGTTGGGAATACTGAAATATGGTTTTAAAATTCTCTTGTCTAACTTGCTTGTGAAAGTGCAAAAACTTTTAACCAATGTAGTAAAAACAACTCTAACTACATTGAAGATAATTAATTAACAGACACTGTAATTTGCGTAAAACATTCATGGTTATTAAAGAAACTAGTTAATTTGATTAATAATATTAAGTTTTTCTGAATTTTGTATATTTTTAAAATTTTATTGTAACGTTAATGAGACAGTTTTATAAGATCGTCTATGTGAGCTCTTATTTCACTTTATAAGTTTTGCTTCGATGGTAATGTTTTATAATGTCCATAAATATTTTTATTTGCATTTTATCTTTTTATAATTTAAAATATCAATTTAATGTGATTATAATGATATAAACAACAAGTGGCAATATAATTAAATAAAAACATGATATTATAATATAATCAAATTAAATGTATTATTATTACTATTACATTTTAATTTAATATTATTAAATACAATAAATAATATTTTTATATGAATGAAAATATACTTTTTGGTGATGGTTTTTGGATGTTCTTTTTATGTCACACTTGTAAGTTTAAATTTAAGACTGATTAGAATAGTTTTACGGTAGATATATTAGTGGTTGTTATTTATTTATTTTTTCATAAATTTTTTATTAACTTAATTTTTGAATCTCTTTTATTGTTAATAAAATAATTATTTTAATTTTCACTAATATCCACGTGAAGATTTCAAAATTGACTAGAGTATTTTTTTCTAAAAGAAATATAATTAATATAGTGGACAACTGAGCCAAATATCTAATTAATTTAATGAAAAGCTTTGAAAGGAATATCATATAATAAGTTTCTTCTTTTTTAAAATTATTAAATATACACATTGATAAGTATTTTTGAGTTAAAGTTTAACTTTGAAAATTTAAATATTCTTAAATAAAAAAATTATGTTTAAAAATGATTGTTTCTATCTAAATAAAAAATTTAATATAAAGAAATTTAAATTATCTTACACAAAGGAAAATGTAATTAAAGTAATCAAAGTTCATATCGTTCACAAAAACACAACCTAATATTTCTTACATCTGGTTTTCTACAGGCATTTTAACAAAACAAAATAGGTAATGACAAGTGAAGTGGGTATTAGAGTTGAACCTCATCGGCCTATTTTTTCTAGAGCTATCAAATGGACTGGAACCTGCGAGTCAATCCGGCCCACATTAGGTTCAAGCCAAGTTGGGTTGAAATTTTTTTATAAATTTCAATACGGTTGATTTTTGACTCGACTCATTTAGAATCCGGCTCATCCGGGTTAAACGTGTGATGAATCGGGTTGGCTCACCAACTCGCAAATAAAGGGTCATGTAAGTGTTTTTTGTTAGACTGTGCATTTGGGTCAGGTTAGGTTGTTTTTTAGCCAACACATAAATAATTTAGTATTTTGTTTTTATTTTAGTTTGTATTTGGATTGTATTGAAGTTTATTTAAATTTTAATTATAATTATAATTCAGTTTTTACTGAAAAATAAATAAAAAAAATTTGTAGTTTTTTAATTAAGTGAGCCCGCGAGCCAACCCATTTAATCCACCAACCCGTGCTGGGCCGGGTCGGATTCAAATTTTTTGGCTCGCTAATAAGTAATTCGGGTTGAGTTGGCTCACTAAGTAATCAATCTGTGGTGAGTCGAGCCGGGCTGGGCCAAGTTACCCGTTTCTACACCTCTAGTTTTTTTCTAACCCTAAGAAATCAAAGTATTTGAGGTGTTCCGGTTTTTATATGTATTGCACCTATCCATAATGAATTTGAATATGGCACTTTGGTGTATTCACCCAATTATTTAATGATTAAGATATGGAATCATAATTGGTTGACTATAGTGTAAATCCATATTATTTACCGAAGAGTTATAAGAAATTCTTTATTAAAAAAACTAGGATTCTTCTTCCTAAGAGGGAGAATGTACAAAAGACAAAAGGAAGTTATAAATGCACCATAGCTTAAGAAAAAAAAAAATTGTGAATGCTCTTGCTAGGATCACGAGATCCAATATAGGGTTTGGCTTCGACATTTCCAAGATCCACTTAAACCAAGTGTCTTACAAAATCACAAAAACCAATCTCTGCAATTTTCAGTCCTTACATTTCTTCTTTTTCTTCTTCACATAAATGCAAATTCATTGTTCTACGTTAGGTTTTCAGTCAATATTTGAACTCCACAAAAAACCAATTAGTTTACTATTTCATCTATTCTAACAGCTAAAACATGATTTATAAATATTTTTTTTTTGTGAATTTTGGAACAAGTTATGGTAGTATTTAAATGATTTGATATTTCCAAAGGAACAAGTCTAACATTTCCTAGGTTTGTAAGAGATCATGCATGAGGATTTGAAGGTTTACACACATGAATTCTGAGATTTTCACATTAAATATATAAATGAGAAAATTAAGTAATATATAAGAAAAATATATCTATTAATGAGTCTTAAATTTTTATGTTGAGAACGACGGTCTCACTTAACTTCAAGAGAAAATTATAGGAGATTCAACTTTTTATTCAGTGATACAATATTTTCTAAAATGTTGAGAATCCCAATTTGTTTCGTTCAAATTAGTTATGACTTCATATAAATTTCATAATTATTTTTGCTCACGTGAATAAGTTTGACCAGCAAACCATTTGACTCAAATAATGTATGATCAACAACAACTTAATATTTTTAAAGTATTAACCATGGGATTTAGTATACCTAAGTTTCATGATAAAACCAAGTTGTGGAATTGAACTTATGTGAATAACTTAATTTGAATGCGAGTGAAATGTAAACTTTGAGAACTTCTAAAAAAACTAGTTCAAGTATTGTGAAAATGGTTAAGTTTGATGTTTGATAAGTATCCAATTTACTTGATTTGACATATATGATCATGAAATTGATATAAATTTTAGTAAATCAGATTCTTTTAATTTAGAAACTGATAATGAGAGTTCATTAATTACGAGTTTAATTAAAATTTTATTGAAAATACAACATTTTTTCAAGAATAGAAGAACTTGTGCAACTAAATTTTTGGATTATTGATAGTTATAAACACGTTATGGGCTTAAAGACCTAAAGTCAAACTAAAATATGCTTAAGACATAAAGTTGAATTAAATATGTTCTACACATAAAATCAAGTTAAATATTCTTAAACTGCCTTAAGGCAATGGATTTATGAATTTTTATTTTTATATAGTGTTCTACTTTTTCTTCTCTAACCAATGTGAGACTTAGACTTACACTCGGATTGCTAACAAAAAAAAAAAATATATATATATATATATATATATTTATATATATATATATATATTCCCAACTATTAACTTTCTATTTTTCTCCAACAATAATAACCGTACTCATAATATGCATAAAAAACAGAAATCTCTTGTCTTGCCCTACATGCATGCTCCAATTGGCCTAAATACATTGCCAAGTTCCTGTAGCTAGTTTGGTTTGGAATATCCAAATTTTCATTTCCAAAACTAATCAAATAATAATTTTCTTTAAAATGCAAAAATTATTTACGATACTTTAACTAAAAAAAGTATACATACTATTTTTTATTAGATATTGAAGAAAAATAAGTAAACAAGAAAGTGAAGTTATAAAATTAGGAAAAAAAATTGATACTAATAACTATAATTTGACAACACATTGTAAAAGTAAAATAATCTTAAAAAGTAAATTTTTATATGGGTTAAATATGTTTTTGGTCTCTTAACTTTCAGTAAATTTTTGAATTAGTCAATCTCGAAACTTTGGATCAATTTAGTCATTCATCTTTTGAAATACGTGGATTTAGTCCTTTTAATCAAATTTTGTTAGGTTTATTTGACATTTTAAATGCATTTCATAATAATATCTTAGTTAACATTAAAACAAAAATGTGTCAAATAATATAAACAACTTAAATACGATCCTGAAATGCGTACGAAATATTAAATAAATCTAACAAAAATTGATTAAAATGATTAAATCTACGTATTTCAAAAGATGAATGACTAAATTGGTCAAATATTTTAAAATGAATTAATTCTAAAATTTACCGAAAGTGAAAAGACTAAAAATATATTTAATTTTTTATATTTATAAAAGATAAAAAGATGGAATGAAAAATAATATCGAACGCAACTAAAAACTTTGAGTGATAGAGTATCACTATGTTATAAAAATTTTCCTAAAAATTGAAGAACCAGCTAGAATAATTTTGATAGAACGAGTCCAATGTCAACTTTATTGGATTAATATATAAAAATAAGACTGTTTTGGCAATGGTCCCCAAAGTCGTGATATTTATTAGAATCTGAGCATTGCAGTGAGGAAAGGGAAATCGAAAATGTATACGTAAAATGTATCATTGAATGCTTATTCTATCACATTGTTGCGGCAAGTTTTTGTTGGTAATATATATTTATGCAATAAAAGAAAAGTTGATGATTCGATGAAGAATAGAAGAAGGTGTTGTTAAGGTCTACAAGGTTCCATCACATCATTCTTTGTTAAATCTGACAGGTTTGTGGTGATTGGGGATGTTGTGACAGATTGACGTTACACTGAACAACACCATCCATATTCATAACAAGAAAAGAATCACATAATTAGTTATTATCATTTTTTCACTGTTCCAGAGAAGGAGACAAGGAACGTTAATGAGGGAAATAGAGTGAAGTGTGTGTAGCTACAATTCATATACTGCTTCTTCTTGTACTTTGACATGACATCTCAATGAATTGGTTTTTCTATCATAACATTTCTCTCATACAAAGCTGCCATCACCATCCAATGCATGCATTCCTTCCATCTTCCACTCTTCAATTCCCAATGTTCAATATAAATGCTTCTCTTTGCATCTTTCTACCCAACTCTTCTTACTGTTACTGTTACTGCTTCATCTTCATCACCTATTAAATCCATCTTTTACTTTCATCAAACAAATATAACACTGTTGAATTCGTAATTTACAGATTAACGTACTTGAACCAAATGAATGGTGTACATTTTATTAACAATAAATAGGTTTACTTATTTTTTTTTATCTTTGTTTTTGTCGAAAAGTACTAGTTTTTTTAAGTTTCAATTTGTTTATAATTTCTTAAAAGTTCACATAATGAGATATTTTTTCGTTTAATTTTCTGAAATGGATTAAAGATATTTTATTAAGATTGAAGTTATTAATAATGATGATTTATTTTATAATGTAATTAACATACTAATAATGTCAATTTCGATAAAAAATTATTGATTAATTTTAATAAATTTTAAAAAAATCAAATTGTATAAATTTTAAAAAAATCAGAACTAAATTGAAATTTTAGAAAATTAGAAGACCAATTTGACAGTTTTAGACAAAAACAGAAATAAAAAGAGTAATTAAACTCAATTATGATTATAGGTAAAATTTCATTGTGTAGTTATATAAAAATGTTGTTGTTCAACTGATAAGTAAGTTGTAATAGAGTAATGCTTGTCTCTTTTAATTAATAATAGAACCATATATATGATAATTTTCTTATAAAAACATGATTTATTTCTTTTTTTAAATTTTGCATAGGCCTAATTAATTTAAACCAAACCAACCCTTTGGTTAGGTCTGAATTTGTACCTTTTTTGAATATTTAAATCACTAAAAATTTGATTAATTTAAAGTTTATCTTTTTCCTTAATTCGATTTCAACCGACCCATGGACAGCTTTATCTTTACTCTATTTACAATGTTTTTCATACTTTTTATAATTAAAATTTTATGTGAATAATTTATGTAAGGTTTCTTGTACTTTCTTAATTATTCATTTACATTCCAAACGTAATCCGTTTTCAAGATTAAACCAGTCAATAAGTAAGGAGAAGACATTATATTATAAATTATTGTGAAACTATTATGGGACTCTAGATATATGAAGATGATATTAATATATAAAAATATTGACTAATTATATTTATGATTACATAATCAATTTTAGTCGTGTTTTTCTTTCAATTTTGTATTTTTTTTTTCCATCACAAGTTTCAACTTTATAGTTATGGAAAATAGTCGAAAAAAAAGAGAGAAAAGAGACATTTTTGTTGAGAAGATAATGATTTTGATGGAAATGATTATGGTGAGTGAAAACATAGTATTTGATCGGTTCATCATGGTGGACATAGCAAAAGGGAAATAGCAGCATCATATGAGTCATAAAGCTGAACAATCACAGACTCAAAAGCTTCCCTTATCTGCATTTGAAATTATATATATATATATATATATATATATATATATATATATATATATATATATATATATATATATATTTACCCTTTTCCCTTTTTGTTTTTCTTAAATAAAGTTCAACGCGCACCTTCTCTTTGTCTATTAATTATAAACGTAGTACCTTAGTTTTGAGAAACTTTTATTTATACGCGTTGTAGTTTAAATATAATAACAATATTGTTTCCTTAAAAACTGAATAATTACCTATATATAATAAAGGAGAAATGTCATTGTAAAACTACAAATCTTGACAGAAAAGTTTATTCAAATTTAACATGCACGTGATCTTCTTTGCATATATCACAGTCTGCAATGATTAGTAAAGTGTAGTTTTTAAGTATTAAGTTAAAAAATGAGGTGTATTAGGTAAGAAAGTGATATAAAATTTGAACATAGAAACCAGAAGCAAAATGAGAGAAAAGAAGAAGTTACAGAAATTTGATTATGCAGAATGAAGAAACAAGAAATGGTTAGAGAAGGGAGTGAGACAGTGAAGAATTTAATATCAGTTTGAAAACATGAGAATCCTCAAATGTGACACATCAACTATGACTAGAAAGTAAAGATTCATTGACATTTTCATGCTCAATTTCAGAGGCAGCTTCATCGTCCTGGTCAAAACAATCGATTCCAAAAGCTTTATGTCCATTCCCAAAAGCCTTGATATGATCTTTGAGAGAGCGTTTGTGCTTGAAATCAGAGCCACAAGAGCAATACCATAACTTGCCACAGTTCTTCTCATGGGTCCTCCAATCACCCCTAACAGCAAAAGCTTTGCAGCATTTTCTGCACATGAAGGGCTTGATTCCATGCTTTCTCTTGTAATGAGTTTGGAGGGTCCTAAAATCTTTGAGTGGCTTTGCTCTTGGATGATCAATGTTGTTCTTGCATTCAGGTGCACAACAATAGCAAGGAAGTCTAAGCATTGCTGTTGGTTGAGTTCCTCTCAGAGACTCTGGCCCCTTTCTATATTGAGATCCATGCCCCCACATATGCATCTGCAAAGGTTAATTTTTGGAGCAACATCATCATCATCATTCAACACCAAAACAGTTCAAAAGGGGTGTGGTGAAAATCATTCATTCACTCACTCACATTCACATGTTAAATATTTGGAACCATCGATACAGTCCAAAAGCCTCACTGTGAAATCGCATTCCCTACAAACACTATCTTTGTTTGTTGCATTGCATGTAACATTGTTAAGATTAAGAATTATTTTCCCGAACAGGCCAAGATTTTGAGTCAGAAAGCCTAAGGATATATATATATGTAATCAAGGACCCGCGTCTTTTTCAACATGTTTCAACACTTCTTAGTCACCTATATGGTCTAGGAGTAAAGAAAAAAGGTAACAATGTAGGGCATCCTAATAAAGTAGTAGCTCGGAAGCCCAACAAGGGAATATTGGACAGCTATTTTTGTTTATGTTTGTAGAGATCAAAATAAAAACTCACTCCATGCGTGTTGTACTAATAATGAAAACTTAATTTATTGATGTTGTTTCACTTTATGTCACCTCGTGTTGTTGGTGTTAACGTTGTTGTTCTCTCTATGTAACATCTTTAGCATAAGATTTAAAATAAGCCCTAGATATCAATAGTTAGTCCCTGCCGTTTTCTGTTTAACACCAGTTAATAACACTTTGCAGGTCCTCAAAATATAGCCTTAATAAATAGTACTGATCTTTCATTGGAGTGGGATTTTTCCATTTTCGTCTCTTCGACTACAAAAGGGGCATGGTAAAAAACCTTTGAGATTGATTGATTAGCTTAAGATAAAAAAATAAAGGACATGCAATAGTTGTTACAAAAACCCTAAATTACACAAGTGCTCCCGTAAGGAATTGAAGACAGCATAGGTTATAGGCTAAAAATAATTAAAAGTGATGATATTTACAAATGGAAATTTTCTTTTCAACAATTTTCCACAAAAGTAAGATCTGGGAAAGTATGTGGTAGGACTATTGTAGGAGTGAAAAAAACAATAATCAAAAGAAAGAAAGTGATAACATTCTTTTTCTTTTCCTTCTATATATGAACCATCTTGAATGAATGGTTTGATGGTTTTTAAGTACCTGCATGTTGTTGTATCTGTTGAAAGTCTTGAAACAAAGGGGGCAGGAGAACTGTGTTGGACCGATGAGAATTTGAGCAGGGGTAGGGATCCAATACTGGCCCTTGTTAATTCTACTGGGAGAATACTCACAAGCTTTTTCTTTGTGTGGTGAGTATGTGTTTGAAGATGAATCAGCAGAAGCAGAAGCAGTAGTGTTTGGAAGCCCTAAGTGCAAAGCCACGGTGACAGTTTCATCATCCATGGAGTTGGAGTTATTATTGGACGATATGCTTGCTTCTCTCTCCTTCTCTCTGTTGACTTTCATGGCACTGAAGGAAGATTCAAGATCTTCACCCCTTGCAGGGCTAAGGTTAAGGAGAGGAAGTGCTTCTTTGGGGGGAGAAGAAGATTGATTGTGATGAAAAGTAGAAGGAAAATAGAATGGAGGGTTGGAGCAAGGTGATGAAGAAGAAGAAGAAGAGAAAAGGAATGGAGAATTGAGGTCAAACCAAGAATTGAAGTGATTGGAGCAAAAGGGGTGAGTCATGATGATGATGAGAGTGTAGAAAGGATTAGGTTATTATGAAAGAGAGAAGAGGTAGTGTGGTAGTGGTGGTAGTGGTGGAGGAGGAGTTGAGGGAGAGGTAGATAAATAAAGGTAAGCAAAAGATAAGTTTGAGAGTTAAGAAAATAATAAGCATAATGGAAGAGTGAGGAAGAAGAGGAGTTAGAAATCCAATGTTGGTAAAGCAGACCCAATAAAGTAAAGAAAGGGGAGACAAGAAATCACTTGCGAAGTGTGACATAACAAGGGGCAAAATAAATATACAAAAGAGGTAGAGAGAGTGAGAAAGAAAAGAAAGAAAGAAAGAAAGAAAAAAAAAAAAAAAAAAAAAAAAAAAAAAGTCAGGTCCTGGATGATGAGATTACCTTGGGACTTGAAAGAACGTTTGCAAGAACAGTGATCAAAAAAAGGTTGCACAGATTTTGTATAAAAAACTCTTTTATATACGTAACATGTTCATTAAGAATAAATATGGTCACAACTCTACCTACCCTTGTGTTTGTGGTGGGGAATAATGCCAAATTCAAAGTCAGTCAACGGAGCTTAACCTAGCTTCTCTCTTTTCACACCACAGTCATAATAATCATTTTCTTTATGAGTTTTAATAGTAAGTTTTGTTCTTAAATGAGTGTGGGATTAATATATAATTAAGAAAGAAGAGTTTGGTTGAATGGTTGAAAGGGGATTAAGAGTGTGGAGTGACAGTGGTGTTGGTTGTGAAGATGTTGGGAAACAAATAGTGTGGAGAAAAAGCAGCAAGTGCTTTGGGGTGCACGATGTGGTCGGGTTTGGGTGATCTTAGGAGCAGAAAGACTCAGTGTGTGTCTCCGCTACTGTTCTCACCTGTTACATGCAAACCTTCACTGTTGGATCTACCTCTCTTTCTCTTCTGCTCACATGTTTTTCTTCAGTGCCATTTTTTTGACTTAAGGGAAGAACACCAACATTAACGTTTGCTTTGACCTCACACAAACACTTACACATAATTACTGTTTATGGCTAACTGCTATCACTGACCACCACCTTGTCACCCACATGATCAACACAACAACACCCTTTTTCTCTTTTCTTTATCAACAATGTCTATGAATAAAATACTAAAGATTTTGATATTTCATAACTATTTATAAGTTTGAAGCAATTAAACAAAACCCGTGTTACATATTTCTTTGTTTGTTAAAAGTGGACTATAAATTTAACTCAATCCTACAAAATCGATTTGTAATGTGAAGTTTGTATCTCACTTGTATACTATAAAAAGATAATTAACACGAGACTTTCAACATCTCGTTAATCATAAAAAAGTACGAGAATGAAAGTTTTGGCCACTGCTCATTTTTAATTAGTTGGGAGGTCTCTTATTTGTAACTTTATTCTGATGAATATGCGTAGTTTGTATTTCTTTACATAAAGTAATGAAATTTTTTTAATTATAAAGTAAAGTTGACGTACGACTAAAATCTCGTTACATTCTGAATTGATCAGGAATCACAGAGTGAATCTTGGCACACAACTTTACCAGTAAAAGGTTCACCAAAAAGAAAGGTGAGAAATTATGACGACAAGTCAATAAGAACTATATGTTAAAAAATTTAGACGGTCAAATATTGATTTCAGCTGTTACGAGTATTGACATTTCTTCAATATGTATCCATTTAAGGAACAAGAAGAAGAAAAAGATGTGACTAAGCTAGGTCTAGGATTGAATGGTTCGATTTTTTCCCTTAAAAGAATGTTTTTTTTTCCACTTTTTTTGTAAGTTAATATATGGAACTCTCTTTCATTCAATGGTTAGCTTTTAGCAATCATCTTTCAGTTTCCTCTCTGGTTACTTTGCTTTAACAAGGTTGTTCCTTTCTTTCTCTCTCTATAGATTCATCATTGTTGTTGTTTTTTATCTTTTGATGTTTGTGTTTTTCTTTTTTTTGATGGATCTTCTTTCTAGAGTGAGTAAATGATATAGTACTAATTTGGTAATTGATCTGATGGCTGCAGCACATACTTTGATGAGCTCCAATAATACAGAAGATGGTGAGGAACACTAGCTAGCTGTACTAGAGCCTCAAAATTGCTCTGACATATAACCAAATAGTTACCCTTTAAAGAACATTACTTTACTTGCTTCTTGGATATTACAGAGGAAAAATGAAGGAAAATATCTCAAGATTTTTTTATTTAGTTTATGACTTTATTGTTCCATTAATTGTACTAAGTGCGTGTTTGTTTCTTCATTTGAAAGGTCTCAAGTTCATGTTTGTTTCAAAGACGCTGTCTTTTGTTGAAGCTTGTCTTTTGTTGAAGCTTTGTAATGTAAGTTTACTAAATATGATATAGAAGGAGCACATATTATTCAATGATCATTGCATTGTTTAAGAATATGTATTAGCCTTGGGAAATATTGAACTTTTCTCTCATTTAACACATCTTTCAATTTTTTTCACCAGTTATGTTTTCATTAGAAAAATATTATCATGCTAATATTTCCTAATTTCAAATTATCAAGGTTAGGACATTATATTTTAGAAATTAAAAATGGTGATTAACCACGATGCTGATAATAAAATGTGATTCATTTTGAGAGATATTCAATTGCACATATTATTGATGGAATTTAATGACAAATTTATAATCCTCTAACTTATTGATGTATTTTTGTATTTGTTGATAAACTTTACTGAAAATCATTTAATTAACGAAATTTTATTAATCGATAACCTGTCAATGAATCATGTTTACCGACTAATAATAATCATAATTTGCATTTTTTTAGTGTACTATTATCAAGTTTAATGTTATGTTTCCACATTTTTTACAACTTTGTAATGAATAGAACACTATAAATATCACATATTTTATGGTTTGGATTATCAAATCTCTTATCTTTTATTATAACAATACTACACTATTAAAGTTTTAAAAAAATAAACAATTAAAACCGCATAAATACATTGAAAAGAAATATCACATATCTTGTTTCTTATCTGTCTTCTAAAATTTTCTAATTTTTTTCTATTATCTATGTTTGAAATGCCATAATAATAATAATGTCATTCACATTTCTGTGTATACTCCGGATGAATAAATAAGTTTATTCGTTTGATGTGATCTGTATTACCATAATGAGTGTGTGAATGGAATTGTATTTTTTGATGAATTGAGGTAATAGAAATGGAGATGATGAGACTCACTATCATAGTTGTTGTCTGCAAAAAAAAAGAAATTAGTTTGTGCTTATGTTATCCACTTCAGAAGAGGTACTTACTTTGCTTCCTACAAATGAAGGAAGTAAAAAATATATATATTTGTGATGATTTAATAAGTATAATAATTTAAAAAGAAATTATAAATCATATAAAATTCTTTTTCAACTGATTTTATGTTAGTTTTTTCATACATATATTAAAAAATTCAAAATGTATTTCCTTATAAATTTATAAGTTCATTTTTTGTTTGCATAAGTATTAAAACAGACGATAAATAATTCATCTTTCTCTTTATTTATTAACAATACTCTCAAAGTAAACAAAGTATTAAAAAATTTGTGATTTCTGAACAGAAATATAACAACTAGTTGGGACTTTTCTCTTTAGTTATGGATTATTCATCGTTTTGTAGGGTAATTGTAATATGATATTTAGTTATTAATTATTCGTGCATGTTTGGAGGTGCGTTGAAATGTTGAAATTTTATATTTTTTTTAATCAGATTTCATGGACGTAGAAGTTAATATTTCTAGATTCTCATTGAAAGTGAATTTTTTTTAGTTTTAAATCAATTTTAAAATCAAACATAGATAGATTTTGTGTTGAAAATTCATAATCACATCAATATGATGCTAAATCAAACATTCACTTCATCAATATTTTGTGGGATGATTGTAATATGATTTGGTTTAAGGCAGAGATAATAACTATTAAGAAATAAAAATTAAGTTGTAATATATAGCGGGTAAATGTTTGAAAGAAAAATTAAGGTGTAAAATATAGCTTGTAAAGATGAACCAAAAGTAAAATTATGATGAGCTAATGTTAATGTTGATTGTGTAAGAATGATGGATCGGTGGTTATGTTTTTATCTGGTTAAAGTCAGATTAAAATCACCTGAGGTTCAGGAATTTTTACGGGTGTCTCCAACTAATTTGAAGTGACATAGGTTCATTATAAATTATTAAAAAATAATTATTGAATATAAAAACTTATAATTTATAAGAAGTATTATTAAATAAAAATTAACATCATTTAACAGTTATTTTAAAAGAAAAAAATATTATACGAAAGTTAAAAAGAAATATATAAATAATTACATTAATATAATAAACATAAAACATATTACTTTTAGTAAAATAAAAAATATTTACGTACAAAAAGTTAATTTCATTAAAGCTCTGTTAATTAATATTTAAAATATAATATATATATATATATATATATATATATATATATATATATATATATTTTATATAT
>Ga0214544_1000372_pt1 | contig 78962 bp, 34 predicted proteins | sample CNSS3metaG_FD_160074 | JGI IMG/M metagenome (GOLD analysis project Ga0214544, IMG submission 160074) | Root nodule microbial communities from cowpea collected in UCLA plant growth center, Los Angeles, California, USA - CNSS3 | ecosystem: Host-associated > Plants > Roots > Nodule | place: USA...
AACAGAATGAAAACAAGGTAAAAATAAAGAAAAAGAATGCTGCAGGTACATAAAAAAGGAATTAGGTTGTTACGAAAATGAAAATGGATATGCATAAAAAAATGGAAAACGACTAAATAAAAAGGAATAAGATAAAAAGCTAATATGAAATAAAAGTGCAGTAAAACATATTAAACTCAAAGAACATAAAATAAAACAACAAAATAAAAACGAAACTAAATAAAGAGAAAGAATAAAATAAAATAAAATAAAAAGGGTTAAAATGGATATAAAAATAATATAAGATAATAACAATAATAACATTAATAAAATAAAATAAAGTGAAATAAAAGTCATAAAATAAAAACAAAACGAACAAAACAAAAACAAGATGAAAATAAAGTTGAAATAAGAAAAAGAAATATATATTTATGCTCAATTAAATATTCATTTTTTGTATTATTTTTTTTATTTTTTACCCAGACGAAATTGGGTGTTGACACTTGTTCAAAAATTTACAATGGGATTATGTTAATTACACCAACAAAGCAAATCATTCATACTAAGAGTTTCAATTTTAATGAAAAAGTCATTTATCTGTTTCAAGAAATTTAACGAAATTTATTGTAAAAGACCAAATTGCATAAGTTTTTCAAAAATTGGACTTAAATTGAGACTAAAAAAACTAGAGGACCAACTTAACATTTTTAAACAAAAACATGAATCAAAAGAAAAATTAAACCAAATATTTATTAAGATAATTTTTATTTTCGTTCTCATTGTCTTTTTAGTTTTTTTCACACATTGTAATAATCTCTCGTTCTCATATGTTTTCTTTTGTTTATAAAGAAAAACAAAAGTTAGACAAAAACTTATTATTTTGGCTCTCATTTATCCTCTTCTTTTCTTGTCTCTTGTCTCACTTAATAATGAAAACATTATGTTTATCTCATGAGCTTTTTCTATATTCACTTTTTTATGAATAGAGAAGAAAAATAAATAATGTATTCATAACCGATTTTTAATTGTGACTTGACTATAATATATTTTTATTATAATAATTACGTGTCTCAATTTTTATTGGATTACGATAAATTATTTTTTAATATTATTTACAAAAAAATTATATTGATAAAGAATAAAAGAATAAATTCATTTTTTAGAAGTGATAAAAAGAAAATTATTATGAAAACAAGATAGACTTTACTTCTTCACATATCTTGAAACATTATACTAATGATCAAATTGTCCAGTTAAAGAAGTCATTTATTGAAACATTATACTAATGATCAAATCGAATTATTTCAAAATTATATTAATTTGACTCCTCCAATACTTTTGTTCAAGATTCGCCACCGATTTTTTTTGTATATCCAACATAAATTTTTATAAAATCTTTACAGTTATTGTTCTTCGATATGTGTTCTGTTAATTATTTGTAAATAAAAATATATTTATATATATATTGTTAAGGAGGTGAAATGGTATTTAGAAAAATCATTCATGAATAAATTTTCATAAAATATGCTTTCTACCGCTTGATGGAATCTAAAATGTAAAAACAGTTAGAAAAAATAAAATAAGATGTAAAACTAGAAAGAATAAAGAAGAAGAAAAAATAAAAAGAAATTATTTTCATTTTTTTTTATTTGAATCCACGTTGAGTTTCAATAACCACCATCTTAAAAGTTTGATTAAAAGCACGCTTTAGATGCATAAATGATATCAATGGTTTACATCTGAATTTTTAAATGATATCAAATGTTTAGGGATATCAAATCATAAACTCAAGTTCAAAACAGGTGTGTCAATTATGTTCTTGAGAAATATTGATCAAGCAAAAGGTCTTTGCAATGGCACAAGATTGCAAGTCAACCATTTGGGAAAAAATGTAATTTCTGCAACTGTAATTACTGGAAAAAACATTGGTGACCGGATTTTTATACCAAGAATGAATTTAGTGCCATCTGATTCAGGATTGCCTTTCAAATTTCAAAGAAGACAGTTCTCAATTTCCTTATGTTTTGCAATGACGATTAACAAAAGTCAAGGACAAACACTTTCTAGAGTGGGATTTTATCTTCCACAACCTGTATTCACACATGGCCAACTATATGTTGCTATTTCTAGAGTGAAAACCAAGATAGGATTGAAAATACTTATATTGGATGAAGATGGAAATGTCACAAACACAACTAAAAACACTGTGTACAAAGAAATTTTTGAAACTCTTTGACAAAGAACACATTATAGGTATGTAATTTCTAATTTTGTTTTAATTTGAAAGTTTGTATAAATATAGATGCAGGATCTATTGCCTAAAGTTCAAGGCTTACAATGAACATCATGCTGATTTAAGAAGTAATAAAAATTGTGTACAAAAGGAAATTATGAAGTTGATTAACAAAAAAGACATTATAGATATATAATTTGGTCTTCTTTTATTGTTATTTTTTTAAAGACAGTATATTATAATCTTATAGATTATTAAATATCACATAACCAATTGCTATTATCAAAAATATTATATTTAAAGAAACTCGTGAAAACCAATCAAAAGATGATATTATAATCACTCAAGACACACTTTTTGAAAACCAATCAAAAGATGATAAAACCATATCAAAATAAATTCTGATCATAAATGATAAAGAAAGATATCACAAATAATAAGTATACTTCAAAAAGATAAAACTAAAAGAATATGAAATAATTTCTTTAATTAAATTTAAAACTCCTTTTTGAATGATTTTTTAAGAAAAAATATTTTGCTATTCTTGAAGAAAACTTGAAAATGTAAAATCTTATTTTTAAATAATTTAAACTTGTTCACTTTTAAAATATCGAAAGCAATTTTTATATAAAATAATTTTTTATTGATATAATAGACTATTTTTAATAATGATTGATAACTTGTTCATTGAATATGAAAAGTTAGTATAAAATTGACTTAAATCTAATACACAATCAGTTATTGATGAAGTTTGTATTTGAACCGAAATTCAGATAATTAATTGCCATTTAACATAACTGTATAATTGATTATTCCACTTATAATATGGAATAATTCAGTACTAAAAAGATTACAAACAATGACTAAATTTAGTGTCTGATTAGGTGACTAAATGAATATAATTTTAATTAATTTAAATATTAGTTATTATTGATATATGATTACAGTATAGTTAAGATCAATTATGTGTTTTTGGAGTATTGTTCATTGTTGGTTATTGGGCTCCTTTCCTATGTGGAGAAAAGATCCAAAGCAGAAGCCCCGTCTCACTTAACCTAATGGAGAGGGGGCTGCAAAATAAGTAGAGAGACAGAACAATAGAGTCAGAACACAGTAAAAACCCTAGCACATAGAGGGAGAAGTAGAGGAAAATTTTGTTCACGTGTTTTCCACGCTAAAAATCTTGGTGTCTTTATTTGTGTCTGTAGTGATTTATTATTGCTACTCTTTGATGGTTACTCCTCAGAGAAATTATATCCGTTATATTATCTGGTATATTGTTTGTGTTGTTGTTTTCTTCATCATTCACTTAGGAATCTGAACCTCCATTACGATTTTATTTTTAAAAAAATAATTTAAAAGGTGAAAGAAAAAAAAATATTTAAATTGTGTTTGATCTTGACTTTTAAACAACGTGAGAATAGATTAGTAGGTGTAGAATAACATTATACAAAAAATGGTACCATCATTCTCGACCTTTATTGGGTAGAATCAGTGTTTAATGTCTTTAACCTTTACTCATTGAAGCAACCACGAAATTGTTTAATCAATTGTGAATCTTTACACTTGGTAGTTGTCCTTAAACTTCACAAACGTCGAACCTCAACCATAACCAAACTTTCATGAGCATTGAATTCGAACTTTCATCTCTGTGTCATCATACTTAATGATCTCAACCCTAATCCTAACTAACCAATATGTCATCTTCACACCAAGAGTGAAGAGTGTAACTAAAGAAACATTGCTTGTTAATTGTCGTTGTCATTCGAGAGACAAAATCTAGTTGTAAGATGTTTATGTTTTTTTTTCTTTTATAATGTATGTAACATGAGTGAATAATATTAGTTAAATTTAACTCAACTATATAAGTTTAGCAAGACCTGATAGTTGACACCGGTTTTATAAGATTAACAAATAACAAATATTATTATATTAGGTTTTGAATGATTTATTTCATCTTGAAAAACAAATTAACTCAATTTTTCATAAAATTTACACTCACTTGTATCCGTCAAATTCACTTTATCTCAAAGTAAAAATGATTTCTATATTATAAAATCCAAAAGTTTTTTTTTTTTCTCAAAAAAAGAAAAAATCGGGATTACACATTCCAAAAATCATTCGGCTTTCAAATTTACAATCTTTAAGTATTTTTTTTTTAGTTTCAAATTGTTGTGTAATACGAAAACTCTTATTAAGGGAAAAAATGGTTTCTTTTGATTGTATACTCTAGAAATAAAAAAAATCGAATTATATAATTTCAAAAGAGCAAAATAAGAACAAAATTTTATAAGGGTGCACGAAGAAAGCTATGGTGGTATAGGAAGAAACTGCCCCAAATGCAATAGTGAGTAATCCTCCAATTTAAAGCCCAAAGGACTAAACCAATTTTTTCCGTGTCTCCACTCATTGATTACTTATTTTACATACACAGTACAAATAATCATATACTACCTATTAAGAAAAAAATGTAATATAACATTAGTAGTAAAAAACATTATATATGCGAGAAAATATGATAATAAAAAATACTTGCTAAGTAAATCATTTTTAATTGATACTTAACCTTTTAACTTTTGCCTTGTTCTTTAGTTACTTTCTTCAAATATAACTTATGTTCAATTTGCATGAAAGAGATTTATTGTGTAATTTCTATGTTATTTTCAACTATTCTCTTTTAATCTTAAAAACTTATCTAAAGAGGTCAGTTATAATAGTTTTTTTTTCTTTATCAAAATATATGAATGAAAAAGTTTACCTTTTAAGTATAACTAATTATAACAAAAAAAATGTTTTAAACTTTAAAAATAATAATATAATTTTAAATCTTGATCACAAAAAGAATAGAAATACAGTCTTAATAAATAAAGTACAATGTTTGAAATAAATTTTAAGATTAATAAATAAACATCAATACTGGGTATTCTCAATCAACAATATTATAATTTTTAAGTAATATATTCTCAATCAACAATATCATAAATATAATCTTTATTAATTTCAGTTTAAGTAATTATAATCGATATCAATTAAAATAATCACAATAAAAAACATTGATTATTTTTCGTCAAGATTAATTAAAAAAATATTGATGAACTTTAATGAAAAATACATTTTAATAATGATTAAAAAAATATCATCAATACTTATATTATACATTTTGAACATATAAATTCTTTTATATAATATAAAATAGTTTATAACTGGTTAATTTTTTAAACTATATCTATGTGTGGCATAAACTATTTAAAAATAGAACAAATACATGGTTATATTCCGATCCATGGAAGGATTAAATCACATGATAAAACTAAAATCACAAGTTTACCTTAGGTGAGACTAAAATCTCATACGGAATAATTCAGAAACATGAGGTGGACTTAGTAAAAACCGGATATGTAAGTACTTTTAGTGTGGTATGGACTAAGCTGTGGTAGGTTTATTTTTTTTTTTTTTCTTGGGCAATATCAATGTATTTGGGAGCTGATACTTAATATTCATTTGTTTTTTCTTATATTCAACTGAGACAAATATAAAAACATATTTTATTATAATCTTTTATTTTTATTATGTTAATATAATATTTTATTATAAGAGATGCATTTCAAGTGTAGAAACAAAAATTGTATTTCAAGATAAGAATATAGTAAAATACATTAAAATTAAAATTAAGATTTCATAAAAAAAATTACATCTCAAAATAAAGCATACTAAAATAAATAAGATAATAAAATATCAAAATTTAACTTTTCATAGGGCGGCTCAACGATTTGGGAGACCTAAATTAACCATGAAAAATGAGGTCTTCTATTTAATTTTTTTTTGAGTTTTTTATGCAAAATTATTTATTAAATTATGATAATTAATTTTATTTAATATTTTTTTCTCAATAGATAATAGAGTTAATCCGTTCAATCTTCTTTTAAGACATTGTTGATCTTAAATAAGTTTTTATTATCTTTAGCTCTGAGAGACGTCTTTTGGTTGAAGCAATTGACACATGAATTATTAACATCATTTTATACATTACATATAAAATGAATGAATTAAAACAATAAAACATGGTTTTGGTTGTCAAGAAAATAAATTCAATAGTAGACATCTAATATCTTGTAGTCTCAAGTCTATATACAAAATAAGATAAACTCTCGAAAATCGTAAATCGAAAAGTATCGAAAAACAAAATCTAGGAAAAAACGCACTTATAATTATAATACAAATCCAAAACAGAATAAAAATAACAACACAAATAGAAAGAAAAAACATATTAACCAGAAATAAGGATGAAACATTGGTATACACGAGCAACCTGAGATTCAAGAGATTTAAGGAATGTAATATGCCAAAACCCTAAAAAAAATTACTCTTAGAAGAGAATAAATGGAGTAAAGAAGAATATGCAAGAGAAGTCACACCCATCAAAGAAGAAAATAGAATTCATATTGATTATAAGAGAATAAAGATAATTAATCATTCTCTTTCTCGTAAACAAAATTATAATTTACCAAAAAAAATGTTTTAAGTCATTAATTATCATTCTTACTACGAATAACATACACTAATAATAATTTAATTAAATTTTATTCACAAACATAAGATTATTAGAGCTGTCAAATGGGTAACCCGGGACCTGGCTCAATCCACTACGGGTTGATGATTTAGTAACCCAATCCAACCCGACTCACTTTTTAGCGAGTCAAAAAAATTTGAACCCGACCCGGATCACCACGGGTAGGCGGGTTAAACGAGTTGGCTCACAGGTTCATTTAATTAAAAAATATACAATTTTTTTATTTATTTTTCAGTCAAAACTAAATTATAATTCTAATTAAAATCTAAATAAACTTTAATAAAATTCAAATACAAATCAAAATAAAAAAGAATACAAATTATGTATGTGTTAGCTAAAAAAGACAATCTAACATGACCCAAATGTAAACCGCAACTTAATAAAAAACACTTGTGTGACCCTTTTATCTGCGAGCCAACCCGGCTCACAACGGGTTCAACCCGGATGAACTGGGTTCTAGATGAGCCGGGTCAAAAATCAACCCATATTGAAATTTGTAAAAAAATTTCAACCCAACCCGACCCGAACCCGTGATGAGCCGGGTTGGCTTGCGGGTTCCAACCTATTTTGATAGCTCTAAAGATTATAATTAATTTAATAGGGTTACATTAGTAATAATTCTTTTTAGGCTTTTTTATCTTAAACATAATTTTATAATTAGTTTAATAGAGGTATATTAATAAGCACTAAAGAAAAATTTGAGACATTTTTTTCTTAAACATTATTTTATAATTAATTTAATATAAAAATGTTAGTAATAAAAAAACATTTTTGAGGTTTTATTTTCATTGAGACATAAAATGAGTGTTTTATTTACTTTACCCTTAAACTAATTCATTAATATGTATTAGTTGGTAGTTCGCGAGGAAGTAATATTAAGTCGTTGAAGTGTTATATAAGTATTAACTCATAAATTAATTTTTTAAATATTGAAAAAGATGAATTACTAGCTATAGTAGACACACTATATAAAAATTATTAAATAAAAATTAATTTAGAGAAAAAATTTAATTAGTCACTATATCAATACAATTACACATTAATGACATTTAAAATAGTTTTTTTATCAATAAAAATTTATAACTAGTCTATAAATCAAAATCTAAAATAGTCTCTTAACATTATCTATTGGTTTTATCTTCTTACTATTTTTATATTCTAAATTAATAGTAAAAATGAGAGTTAAATAATATGTTTTGTCCCGTTAACTTTCACTAAATATTGAAATACTTTAGTTCAATATTGAAATTAGTTCATTTTCGAAATTTTCGTCTAATCTAGTCCTTCGACTCTAAAACTCCGTTAGTTAAGTTCTTCAAACCAAATTTATTGTGATAAGTTCATTTGACATTTCAAATACGTTTCAGGATAGTTATTAGCTAACGTCGAACTGTGTCAAACCTTGTAAACACCTCAAATGTTGTCATAATATATATTTCAAACGTTAAATAAATTTAACAAAATTTAATTAAAAGAACTCAATCCATATGATTCTAAAATTTGAAACTAAATTGAATCAAAGTATAAAAATAGACTAATTCTAATTTTCATTTATATAATTAATAACCAAAAACATATTTCACTTTAGAAACTAATTATAAAAAGTATTGAAAATTAATATGAGAGACTAATTTAGATTGATTCACAAGGTCAGTTATAAATTTTTATTAATAACATTAACTGACCTCGATCTGAAAAAAAAAATATTGATAATTATCTGGATCATCATCACATACCTTGATCTCTTTAAGAATTTATCTTTTCTAATGTATTACTCTTTTTAAAGGCACTGACACTTCGCCATTTCCTAAATATACACTTAAATACAGTTAATATAATATTCGAAAAAGCCACTAATGGTGTATTTGTATTTTGAAAATATAAGTAAAAAGTTGCATAAGGAATTTAAAAAAACAGTTAAATGTAAATAAAATGATTGTTTTTGTGAATAAAAAATGAAATGGGGACAGAAAGCAGAAGGTGTTGAATTATTGTACCACACGAGGTCTCTGATTAAAGATTGTGCGGCGTACTACTTCTCCCTCTTCCCTTCTCCTCTCACCTTCTCTGCGGACATTGCCTCCTACCTTTCTTTCTAATAATACTTCTATATTTCAAAAACATTATCAATAAATACACTTAAAATAATATATTTAATTTCAAATAATATTATTCTTATTTATGTAAACACTTTAATATATCTCAAATCTATATTTTATTTTTTAATATCTTAAATCTAACTAAAGTTGCAGTCTTTAGCATTCGCAGTTTTGAGAACATGGTAATGGAAAATGGTAACCTGAAAAAGAAATGTAGGATATGACGCATCATGCTTTGGGGTGGGTCACACACAAACTAATGGAATCCATCAAATATTCTACATTCTCATATGTTGGTTGCTCTATAATTCATACCACCTTTCATTTCTTTTACCAAATTCAACTCATTCTTTTTAATGAAAAATCCAAGTTTTAACACCTATCCAAGTTTTAGAGTATTTTTTTTTTCTTTCAATTTCCTACTATTGCTATTAAACGTTTTTAATAATATTATTCTTCTTTCATTAGTTCACTCTAGATACTATCCCTACAATCGACTACGTATTTACAATTTTTTTTTTCACTAAGTATATTACGAATGGGATCTTTCTTTCATATGTATTTATTTTTCATTCACAAAATCCAATTCAAATGTCGAAACTGAATACAGGATTATATAGAGTAATGACTTATTGATAATTATCTCCATCATCATAAATTACCGTGATGTCTTTAAGAATTTATCTCTTTCAATGTATTACTCTTTATTTTCAATTTAATAATTAAAAATAGATAAACTAACCTTATGTCTTAATTTATTATTATAGATTTAAAACATACCTAATTCTTCAAAGTATATTTCTTTATAATAAAAATTAATAATAGAAAAGAACATTTATCCTTTACAGTGAGCACTACAATCATAGTTTACCTAATTTTGAAACAAACATGCCTTTATATAAACAGGAATTGAGAGGAGATTATTTTTAAAAGAATAGTTAAGTTGTCGTCATTAATAACTAAAGCGCTGTAGAAAAATAGAAATAAGGATTCTATTTTTTTTTTTAAATGATAATTGACTGGCTTATCAATGAAATCAACAGTCAAATACTTTGCAGAAATTATTATTGTCAATCAAATACTATCAAAGAACGCATAATGACATTTTTGTTTATTTATTATGCATGATTAAATCTCTTTCTGCGTTTCAATTTTGAAGTTCTATTGATCCTGACATATTTAGCTGTTTGTTATCCATGAAGTATTTGGATTTGAAAAGATTACAACGCTAAAGTATAAAGCAAATGATTGATATAAAAAATGGTGTTTTGATCTATCTTCAATAAATAAAAATATCTATCTTCAGAGAAAAGTAACGCTGTATCATACATAGTTTCTTGATTCGACACTGTCATCATGTGTAAGATATTTTCAAAATGTTGTTTTGGGTTGTTTTTTTTTTTTTTTTTTCAGTTTTTCAAGTTTCATTTTTTTTCGAATATGTTCTACCACTGACATAGGATCCGGTTTTGAATATGTTCCATGTTAGATATGATTGATGATACAAATGGGAACAACTACTTACAAAACTCTTGCATTCCACTTAATTTTAAACAATGTACTAATAATTATTTTCCAATATATTTTAATGTTCCAGATGGACAAAAGTACAGAATGGTGTTAAAAATATAATATGAGTGAAGAGAAAAATATAAATATGAAACATACCTTTAGCATCATATGCATGGTACGACTCCAACATCATTCATTCGATTAAGGAGACAGTACGCAGCATAATGGAAGTGTGTACTCGTCTTTAGTGAAAAAATATAAGTGCATAATACCAGAAAAAAAAAAGTACAAAGGTTTAATTTACAATGCCTTTTACTTTAAATTAATGCATGAACATCGATTTAACTATTGTGGTGACTGTGTGAAAACATCAATATCAAAATACTGGGATTATGCAATTAGTTCTGCAGATACATGGTATCGGAGATGTGATATAAAAGTACAAAACAAATTCATGAAGAAAGATAACTAGCATTCAAGTTGATAGTTGTATAGATTTAAGCAATGTACATTTGTGATTACACATTCCCAACTCTTAAAAACAATTAAATGTGTTATCTTACCATTGTTTTACATTGCTTTTCAGAAGGAGTTTCATTCAATGATGTAATATTCTTTCATGTAACATAGGTAACAACAAGCATATATGTCACTTATCAAAGTTTAAACTTACCTTCCAACTCAGCTTGAACAATGAAATTAGTTTATTGTTAATCTAAAGTCTTAAGATCAGTTTCCAGAATATATATCCAGGAATGTATGAGTGAAATCTTTACTAGCATATTGTTCTCAAACAAATAAGAAATCTAAAGCGTTTTAACAATATTATGAACCAAAATAGAGCTGATTAGATGCTACTTTATGAAAAAAGCAAACACTGCATCACAGATCCTGTTGATTAAAAGGATAATTATATTCATTTAGGGAACCATCTAATTAATCTGCTTTTTTGCTTCCCGCAACAAAATCAAGAGAACACTGAAAGTGCAACCTACATATGTTTAATATCATTAACATATTAATATTCCAAACACAAAGTGTAAAAAGAAAAAACATGCTGGCCATGTCCAAACTCAAATTAAGAATATATGAGATGTATATACATACACAGGTGTATGTATATAAGTGAAGAAGAGAAAAGAAAAATGGTGTTACCCCAAATGTCCATGAAGTAAAAGCATTGAATGATCCATGGTGGTACACAATGTTCCATCAACGTACAGACATACCTACTGAGCTTTGCAGGTGGTAAGGGGTTTTGCAGTACTGCAAATTCCATAAAGGTAAGTGAGAGCACTCATCTCCATGGTTACTCAACAATAAACCTCAAAATGGCACAAGAAAGGATTACAGAGGGCATTACCAGGCATGCCAATGCCATCATTATCTATGCTGTCTCAATCAACCAATGGTCTCAACTGCACTTGATTCAAAAAAAACCTCAAGTACTTAACCATCCATGTCGAACACGACTTAACAGCTACTGGAGTTAATAAAGGTAGATCCAAAATTGGCAAGTAACTGGGTGATGATCTAATTCACTTGTCAAATATTAGAAAACAAAATAGCATGATCATAATAACTATTGAGTTAATTAATAACCTCCTTTGCTCCGAGCATTGTCGAACAGTTGTGTAGCGGAGAGATCCTGAAACAATAGCTGGTGGTATTAGTCATTTATTGCTGCTGCAGCATCATCAAGATTCCCATAGCAAAGGCGTAATTGGTTTGGAGTAACAAGGGACCACCTCAAACAAATTAATGCCCCTAAAGCTTTGTGAATCTTGATGATGCTCCACCGGCAAACAGTGACTGGTTTCTTTTGTTTATTCACGACTTCATAATTAAACCCTCTCCGTGCTACCAACATCAAGATCAGTAGTAGGCAATGAAATAGAAAACTTGAAAAACAAAAAGGAAAAAAAAAAGACAGGAGTCGGAAATGAAGAATACGAGGAAGTAGAAAAAGGTAGGAGAGAGTAGAACAGCCCTAACCCTAACCCTAAAAATATAATATAATTGAAGATATGAGGCAAAAGTAAAGGCAATATAAAAGGTGCTGAGTCCCATGTGTATGTGTAGGCCAACAACATAACAAACACAAGACCCACTTAGTGGTATGATTCATTGATAAGTCTCTATAGAAGAGAAAAGCTACCGAAGTACCTACCATCTATAGTGATTAACGAGTAGAAAGCATACAATTATACAGTTGAAAAGTCAGGAAGAAAGCAAAGAGAAAAAAAGAAGAAGAAGAAGAAGCAAGAAACGAAGGAAGGAAGAAACACTGAAATGAGAGAAGAGGGTTGAAGAGGAAGAAGAAAACTGAGAAGGAAGAAAGGGTTGAGTGGTGTATATATAGAGAGAGTGGTGAAGTAATAAATGAGGAGGAGATTGGTTGGTGTTTAAGAAGTGTCAGAGAGAGAGAGAAAGAGAGAGAGACGTACAACAGTTATACATCGTAATCTTAGGCACCAAATTTACCAAAAACTTAAAAGGAGTCTGACCGAGTCCATGGTCCAGAGATGGAAGCGGAATAATAGATGGAAAATGAAAACATAAGCGGTTGAGGAAGGAGGTGGCGTTTGGGATTGGAGCAAGTGTTTGCGTCCTCTACAAGCGTTTTCAAAGTGGGGGCCGGAATTGACAGCCCCTAACCCTTCTCTTTTCTCCTTCCCTAGGGTTTCCTTCTTTTCCACTATTCTCTTCTTTCATTTTCACTCTCCTTTTTTTCTTTTCTTTTTTTCTTAATCACTCTCCATCTCTTTCACATCATTTATTTCACCCATTCATCACTTTTTTTTTTATCCAATCTTTGTTACTTATATCCACCACACTGCTCGAATCTCTAATCTACATATTATACATTTGGTTTCCACAAAGAAAAAGTACTATGCATTATTAAAGCAAAAATAATGCATACATAATGGAAACAAACCTAATTGCATCGCTTTATTTATTACTTATTATATACTGGAATGAATCAATTTTTCTTAGAGTTCATCTTTTATGAATCTTTAAGAATTCAAAGATGAATTACTCCTAAAACTTTTAAACTTGCACAAATATAAAAGTAAATATCTTAGAACAACTCAATTTTCCATCTTTATATTTATATATATATATATACATACACTGAGGTGATAGGTTAACGCGTGTTTAGAGATTGGATCTTTAGTACTGTGTGTACAGAAAGTATTTGTCTGGAAGTATCAATCTCTCAATCAAGATATATGCCATAAGCATAAAAACAAAAATCTTACATATACATATATTGAATACACGCACAACATTTAAAAATCTAACCAAATTATAAAAGATTGGATTTTTTTTTTTAAATTATAAGAAAATCCATTAAATCTTAGAAGTTTTTTTTAAGAAAAATTTACGAGTATAAATATATTACTTTGAGTCTTATTATCTCTTGGATAAGAGGAGGAGCCAGAACTTTGTTTTAGATTATGCTTTTCCAATCATAGGAATGGGATCTTAAATCGCTCATTTTCACAATAATGCTAATTGTCCTTTGGTTTTCAGGTGGCACGTTTAAAAGTGATTGACACACGCCTAGAGTGTCATGATAATATGTCTAGTTTTTGTGACAATTTTTGATACAGAGATTGAATGGTTTATATACGTGAACAAATTTAAATAAATATATTGTGAAAAGAAATTTTATTGAATATGCGTAACATTATAACATATCTTAATTGTGTCATAGTCAGTGATCACCGACCATGTTCCCGCGACAAAATAATACTACAGCGTCCCTTGTCATGGTAACAGCCATATATAATACTGTTCGCCGGACTTTTATGTTTACAAATTAAAGGAACCCCACACAGTCTTAACTATTGTCAAATTTAATTATTTTAAATCTGAGTCATAAACATAACTAGGAAATCAAAATAGGAAAAATAATGCTTTAATATATTTAGATACAAAAAATTTGTGAGAATAATTTTTTTAAAATATTAAAAAGAATTTTATGATTTAGGGTTTAAATAATTTATAAAATTTGTGGTTTTAAAAGAATTTTAAGGATTCTACATTTTAAAGAATGTATAATAAGTTACATACAATTTTTTAAGATTAAAGGGCTATGCTAGTTTACATTTTAAAATTATGTAAATAAATGTGTGGTTCATATTATGATAAATCTTTTTGAGTATTTACAGAGATCGATACGTTTCAGTTAAAATTCTGAACCGTCGTTTACAACGTAAAAGAATTTAACATTGTAATAATAAATTCATTTTAAAGTTTGAAACCAAAATTTATCAAGAAATAGAAATAAATTTTAATTTTAAAATTAAAGTTTAAAATTTATAAAATTTGAAATACAAATAAATTTTAATTTTACGATCAGATACTACGAGTATATTTAATAGACAATGAAAAAGAAAATAAATATAAGTAATAAGGTTTGATAAAAGCTTGAGAAACCAATACAAATTATAGTGAGCGATTGACTCTTGTTTAGAGGGCTTCACGATGCAGTTTTGTTCGATTTTGAACCAAGTCACTCAAACCAATATGAGAAGGCGTGGAGTATGATTTAATTCAAATGAAATTATGTAATCTAAATGAAATCAAAAATTTTGTTGTTATATTTTAAAACAATTTTACTATGCATTATTTTTTTCAACAACCATAAAATTTAAAAACATCAGCATTAAACGTATTTAAAGTAAAATATTACATATTAATTATTATCTTACGCTACAGTCAAATTCACAATAGAATAGCTAAGTTGAAAAGGACAAATAATAATTTATTACATTATAATTAAAAAGATTAGAGAATTAAAGAGTTAATGATTCAAGTGTTGATCAGGACAATAAAAGAATGGAAAAAAAAATTAGTTTACCAGTCTAGGGTTAAAGATGACTAAGCTTGTCCATTTTAGTAAATATAAAACAATTAAGTAAATAATAAATATGAAAATAAATATAAGGGTTAAGTATATTTTTTATCCTTCAACTTTTAGTGAAGATTGGAATGGGTCTCTCTTAACAATTTTGAACCAATTTAGTTTCTTATCCTTAAAAATGCGTAAATTTAATCATTTAAATCATTTTTTTTAGTTTATTTTATGTTTCAACGCGCTTCTTAATTAACATTGAAGAAAAGATGTGTACGCTTCACTACAACTTAAAAGACCACCAAAAACATATTTAACCTCAAATATTTATACCGCACGATTTGGTTTGATGTGAGTTAGTTTTCAACTTTCAAACTCCAAGACAATCCTGGGTTTGAGGAAGAGATCCAAACACAAAATAATGTTTTGAGAATTTTTTTTGTTAGATTTTCAATTTAGAAAACTCCTAGTCTTTTGTTATCTTCCAAAATTAACATAATCTCGATAATCAATTTTAACGATAAAAAATAATTAGTTATTATAATGACTAATTTAGATAACAATTTATAAAATTAAAAGTTATTGATTACTAAAATAGTCAATGAATAAAAAATTATAATTAATCTTTAATGTTAAGTACTAACATTTTGGCTATAAAAAAATTAATTTATAAATTAATCACTAATTAATAAGAGATCAATTTATAAACTAATTTTTTAATAGTTAAAATCTTAGTAACTAATTTTAAAAACCAATCTACCAACTAATTATAACTTTTTATTTATAATAGTAACTATATAACCAATCATTTTTAGTTTGTAAACTATTATCTAATTTAGTCACACGACTAATTATTGTTTGTCTCTAAAATTAACATATAGAGATTTTTTTAATTTTTCTTGTAATGATAATAATATTATGGATAAAGAAAAACATTTAAAATTTCAGTAAGATAAAAATTAGAATAAGTCATATATAAAAAATTTAAAGCAGAAAAATCTTACTTTCATTTATTAAACAATCATATGAGATAATAGTAATTACTATAACACTAAAACTGATTGTAAATTTTCATAACAGTGAAAATAACTATCTAGCGGTAGAAGAAAGAAAGTATTTGAAATTGAAAAAGAGAACTCTTTTCTTCATATATAATCATCATTACATGCACAAAAATGAAGACACTAATAATCAAATCATAAATAAGTTTTCCAAATTTAAAAAATTGTTAAACATAACAAAAATTAAGAAAGTAAGAAATCTAAAAACTAATTTACTATATCAACTATAAAAGTTAATAAAATAAAATTTTCATGTTGTAAAGTCAATTATTATGAAGTGAAATAGTTGTACATTTATGAAATATCACAAGACATGATAATTTCAAATTATTAGTCAATAAAAAATAAATAATGTATTTAATAATCAATTGATGAAACATAATTATTTCATCCTAACATTTTTCATATTCACTGGAATAATGGTAGGCAACCATCGAAATACATAGTAGCTCCAATCGCAGGCTCCAACTTGATTTTACAAATAGTTAACACATTTAATTAAATTTAAAGTATTTTTTTATCAACAAAGAATAAATTAAAATTAAAAAGAGCACTTAAGGAATGCTCTAACTCTTATACAAAAAGTTATCCTGTATGCATTAGTTTGGCATCATAGCATTAGCTAAACACATATCTGTCAAACTCAAAAAATGACAATGGAAAACTAATCCTCAAAACAAACCGAAAATACGCATCCTTAATATGAAATTCTAAGTTGTTTCATCACAACAGTCCAGAAGCGCATATTTATTGTCATCCAAGCTCCTTTATATAGCAGCCATATTTAAATCCTTTATATAGCAGCCATATTTAAAGCATTTCAAATATATGCATTATACTGCAGTAATGGCTAAAACACCAAAATAGTGGTCAGGACTAAAGTATTTTTATATTTGTTGTTGTACCTGCAACCATTCATTTGCTACACTTCTCTCTACATATTCCATTGCATCTTTAAGAAACAACTTCTGACATAGTGTAGAATGTGCAATTATGAGTCAAGATAACTATTATATTCTGATACAAACATCCCTCTTTCTCAATAGTTCAAAAACACAAATGTGTCTTTCATTTTATCCCGCAATTGGACTTCAATCAACTGGTGCTATTGATTTTGCAATACCATGTTTCCTTCCTCTGTAAATCCACGTTCTTAAATATAAAATAAAAATATAGAATTGTAGATGTGAAAGACCTAACTTTTTGTTTTGATTGTTGTGGCTAAGTATTAGTATAGGGTCATAGAATGTATAAACAACCCCAAAGGAAGGAATAGTGTAGAACTTCAAATGCTACTTGTTGACCTAGAAAAGTCGCAAATCATGAGGAATATATGGCCTTTTTTAACCTTCTTATAAGTAAAAAAAAAAAAAGTTGATGGATGAATCATAGGAAAAAGGCTAAGTAGTTCTAGAAAAGATTAGATATTATGATATGAAGTTTATAATGGAGAAGGATGTTGAATAAATTCAGGTACTTTAATACGCAACGAAACGTGACACTAGCTAGTTAAGATTCCGAGTGTGCGTGTTTCTTTGTGGATTTATCTGTTCCGTCAACTCATTCTTCAACACGTATATTATCTACAAAAGCTATTTTATGGCGATTTGGCATAAGATTCGGGAGTTGGGGTCGTTTTTCACTTCTTTTCACACTGTTAGTTAAAGTGGTAGCTTTTGTAAAAATAATAATAAATGTTTATTTTCTTACAAAAATATCTTCTTTTAAAGATAAGCATGCTCTAAACATAGTAAAAAAATAATACGGATGTCTCTTTCAACACATTTTCAAAGATAATTTAATTTGCTTTCAATTTATTTAATTTTCTATTTAAATATTTAAATTTGGTTAATGACATCTTGCTCTCAACGGAAATGAAATTGGAGAACTCCTAGTTCAAAGATAGATTTGAATTAACACTAGATGTGTCTGTTCACATTTGTTGAGTTAAGAAAAAGTGATTTTGGTTATATGTTTGGTCATTCTTATGAAGAAACAAAACATACCCCACCCAAAGTAGTCTTCAGTACTAATAATGCATTTTTAACTCAACTGGGTTCCACAACCCTCAAACCTTTATCATTTCATGGTACCTATGGAGTTCAATAACAGATCCATCTCTTCCACAAAATATTTACAAAAAAATTCTATTAACATTCACCAATGTGTGATACTGGTTTGCATCAAATGTGAGTGTGATTTTGAATTAATCGAACATCATTAAAATAATTATTAAAGAGAAGAGTTGTCATAAATAATTTTTAGTGTCCCTTTCTAGATTATATGGCATCATGTAAAAAGATATTCCTTTTATAAGATTATTTTAAATTAGTTGTATATGATATATATAATGAGGAATTTGAGCTTGAAATGACTTTAATTTGGGTGAAAAGGTAGTAGTAAAAGTGAGGGATTCGCTGCTTGTCCTTATGCACATCACTGGTCAAAGCAGTGTGTGTCTATCTATGATTTATGAGTAATTGCAATTTGTTACCGAAACAGAGCATCGCAAAATTTCATCCCATAACTTTTTTTTTTCCCGTTAGGGAATGATATGCTGAACTAAATAAGTGATGCTTTCTGATTTTCCAAAAAGTTGCTATTACATACATGACTCTCCACTTTTTTCATGTGAAGGTTAGGATTTTTCTTTTGCTTTTTTCCAAATTTCAGTCTTAACCTCTGCAATAAAATCAGTAAATTTGTTTTTGAGAGATTTATTATATTTTATTTTGGTGAGGCAGTGACAATGAGCGATTTCATCCGAGGATGTGACTCTGATGTGACGAGATTTGTACGGAAGCGAAGGGAGAGTTAAATGAAATCGAAAGACAAGCGTTGAACACGGAGAAGTGGATGGATCCCATTCTCCCACACACAATCATCTTCCTCGGACCTACCTTAACTTCTCCTCACACATCTTAATAAACATTTTAATTCTTCAACAAATCCTATGTAATCTTCTGCTCTTCTAGGGGGTAGCTGCTAAATTAAACTAAACTATTCCAATTCCTTGAGGCTCACACCAATTTCTTTGACTTTCAACTTCGAATCATCACCTTTTCGTTTTCTCCAGTGACCTCATTGCTCATTTGTCATTTTTTTTATTATTATATCAATTTAGGCCTTTAAGAAGTTTTTAATTGAAGAAGGACAAATGACATTAATATAATATTACAGGTATAGTAGAAATGCCCTCCCACGCTTTCGAATCGCCGATTTGCATCAAAATCAAATAACAAATATGTAAAATTTAATTATTGGGTTTTAACTATTCAAACCAAGTAAATATTAAATTTAGTGATGTTGACATTAAATTTCACATGTCCTACTCCTCTTATCACTTATATATATATATATATATATATATATATTATTTTTGTTAGCTGTCAAAATGGGTAATCCGGCTCAATCCGGCTCAACTCACAACGGATTAATGATTTAGTAAGTCAACTTAACCTGACTCAACTCACTATGGCGGGTTAAACGGGTTCACTTAATTAAAAAAAATATAATTTTTTTCAGTCAAAAATAAATTATAATTATAATTAAAATATAAATAAGCTTTAATACAATCCAAATATAAACCAAAATAAAAAAATACAAATTATTTATGTGTTGGCTAAAAAAATAACCTAACATGACCCAAATGTAAAGTCTAATTTAATAAAAAACACTTGAGTAACCTTTTTATCTGCGGGTTGGTGAGTCAACCCGGCTCACCACAGATTCTACCCGGATGAGCCGGTTAAAAAATCAATCCGTATTAAAATTTGTAAAAGAATTTCAATCTAATCCTATCTAAATCCATAGTGAACCGAGTTTACTCACAGGTTCAACCCAATTCTTATATCATATTAATTCCAAATATTCAAGTCAATAGGCAGTCCGTTTATAATAAAACACAAACTATTTCCCGAAAAAAAAAAAACAAGACACAAACACTTTCTAGTGAATTTTCATATTCTAAGCTCAAGTCCTGATTTTCCAACCATAAGCATTAAAAATATAGACGAAAAAGTAAATACATTAATTACATAATCAAAAACTAATGTGGAAGTTAGATAATTACATTTAATACATCTAAAGATAAATTAGGTAAACACGATGACAATGAAGCAAAATATATTATGAAGATTATAAGAGACATGTTAAAGATAAATCTTTTTCAAGCTTTTCCCATTATTTTAACATAGTCTCCCTTGTGTTTTTTTTTCTCAGGAAAATCCTCTATTCTAAAGTTTTTTTTTTTTGAAAAAATTTATCTTTTCAAAAATATAAAAACTAAATTTTGACACTTTAGTTCAACAAATATTTTTTATTCAGTGAATTCTAGAAATTGGATTCTTCATTTTAAGTCTTTTTTTTTTAATATTATTAATCCAATGACAACTCTATTTTTATAGATTTAGTTTCTTCAATTAATTTAACTCACATACCAAAGTATCTTCTTATGAATTTAACTCACAACTCTACTGATAATTATTATTAAAAAACTGTGTTCATTTGAATATACTTCTCTTAATTTTTACCTAAGACTCGGTAGTTTTTTTTCTTCTTTTTCAGAATACGATTATTTCAATTATAATTATTGACAAACTAATTGGCTCAAGACCAAGTTTACATTTAAATAGTGTTTGTATTTGCGGATTTGATATAATTTGGGGGTGATAATTTACTGCTGAGAGGAGTAGCTCCATGCTTACATTTGGAGATGATTTGTGTTGATATCATGTAGCATATACATGACATTACCAACTTATCCTTAATTTTTTCTTTTTATTTTTTTCTGCAAGCCCATGTATATACAAAGATTTTATGCATACCTATGCCATTTTGTAATTAGTAATGACAAAAAATAATTAATTTTTAATATTTTTAATATTTTTAATTCAATATTTATTTAAAAATATATTTTTTATTAACTTTAAATTAATTTTATCTAAATAAATTTTATTTTTTATTATTTTAATTATAGGAGTAAAAATATAATCTTAAATTTTAATTTATTAATCTACTTTTTTTAATCTATCACATCCATAATATTATTCATAATTTTTATAAACTTTCTTTTCAAATCACTTCATCTATCCCTTAAAATAAACAACATTACAATCTTCTCTCCCTCTCTTCAAATTTGTTCAATCACTCCTCCTCAAATCTTCTTTCCAATTTAAACACATCCTAAAGGATGCGACAATTTAATGTTTTTTTTTATTTAAAAGTTGTGTGAATTTCCTGAAATTAACATTTTTAAATACTTTGTGAAAACAATAGCTAGATTTATATTTGGAACTTGTAACATTATATTCCAAACAATTTCTTTTTTTACAAAAGAAAAAAATATAAGAAAATCAGGCCAAACATGGAGAGAAAATTGTAGCTGATTGGAATATCGACTGCCACTTTTCCTACAACGGTGGCCTGTGGTTGGCAATGTTATTTATAATTTAAGTAATTAATGAATTTAATATTTTGAACTACACGAATATATTCAATTTAGTAAGATTTCTTTCTCTAAGAAAACTGGGTACAAAATTTAACTTAGAATATTTTTTTTTTCACTTAGTATTTTCTAAATTTGTCTGACATTAATAGAAAATATTTAAAATTGACTGAATATAAATAGAAATAATATCCTACTTTTTAAATTATATAAGATTAAAAAACATTTTAAATTATTAAAATAATATTCATTATTTTATATCATTATAGTTTCTTTATTGAATATATATATACATTTTTTATATTGAGTTATTTAAATATTACATTTTTATATATTTTGTGGAAAAAAATGATATTTAAATTGATAACCATGTTTCTATTTGATATTTGTCAAATATTGAAGATGAAGATAAAAAGTATATATCAATGTTACATTAGAAGATGGAGACCTATATAACCAAATTCACGTTCATTCCATTATTAATCATTATGATTTGTGATATTTTTATTTAAGTCCTAATATTTAGGTAACCTATAAGAATAGGAAGTGATATATTCCTTAAAGAAGGTATTAGTTAGGGGTTCTTGATTAATTAAGTTGGCAATTAGTGAGTGAGGTAAATAGACAAAGAATTTGTATAGGGTCTAACTGTAGGTTTAACACCAGGGTAAATGAATAATGATTAGGAACGGCTTAGAGATAATAATAGTTATGTGAAAGGCATATCTTGAAAGCATATACGCTCCAGCAATGCACTAATAACCCATTATCAAATAACATTATATATATATATATATTTCTAAAACTCAGGTTTATAAAAGAAAAAGAAACAACTAATTTTATAATAAACAAATATAAATAATTTTTGATTTCCATAAAATTTCTTATTCTTTTTAACTTTTATTTTTTTTTTGAAAACCTGAATCAAATGCACATGGAAAAATAATTTTTTTTATATTTATTAAAAACAATGTTGGTGACATATAATTTTATGATAAGTGCATTTACAATGAAATTACTAGTATCTTGTATTCTTCATTTTTTTTCTTGACTTCTCTCACACAGGTCTATTCTTTGGTCTTCTTCAACAGTTAAAGAAACCTCTACTGATCGGGCCCTCCTCTCTAATTATTTTATTGTTGAATAGTATATTTCTTTTTCAATTTTTGCATCCAACCTCTTCCCTCAAATGATCATAATCTGGCTGAAATATTATTCTTGTTGTCAGTTGTCCAGTGATGGCAGGAAAAAATGGGTTGAAGTATTGTTTATTTCTACATAATTTAATTTAAAAGGAGTTATAAATTGTCTTTAATTTAAATTCTTAAAGAATATAAGACTTTTTCACATCCGGGAACAAGTGTGCGTATAGATGCTTTGTGTATTAGGTTAGGTTGGTGATAACATTTTGCATCCCTAGATAAAATTTGAATTTGTGGTGAGAGAGCAACGTGTAACTGTGCACTATTTCATTAAGTTTTCTGTCTCCATGCTTGAGTCAAGACGTTGATATATATTAGGTAAGTTATTAATGGCTGTTTGTTGTAATCGGAGTGTGTTGACAAGATTCCTGGGACCAGAGGCTACGTTAGTAGTGAAAAGTTACAACCTCTGTGGTGGGGTCATGTTCTTAAAAAATGTAAATTATTCTTTTGGTACAATGGCTTATGTTTTTGCCACCTGCGAGAGATGAAAGAGGAATGCTAGTTTTTCATTCCGTGTTCTTTTGCTGTAAAAAAACTTGTGAAAATCAGAGGAAACGTCTTCATTTTTTGGCCAATTCACTTTTTCTGCCACATTTTTCTTACGTTGTTGATTGTTCCCTCCTTAACCTGGCCCCACTTGTGACTTTACGTTCAAGATCATATTGCATATATGCATACACTCATACTCTATCAGAATACAACACTAGGGAACCGCAGCAGACAAAATAATAAGACATTTTCTTAGATTCAAATCGCACTGCAATTTTACTGCCACTGGAAAATCGTCAAATCAACTCTCATCACCACTTAAATCATGAATCTAAACAGATATATTGCGTTGCGTTGCTTTGCATTGCATGTCATCATCATCATCATCATCACCATCATCTGATATATATGCACTTCATGCATGTGATCATGCGCAGTCACTTTCAAACCATAAATATATCCACTCACTTTCACACCCTCCCTCGGTTTTCCTGGTTCACACTCATAAATTCCAACCTTCACCACAGATTTTCTTTTCACTCCATTAATTACTCCCATGACTCGTGGACGCACAGATATATATATATTTTATAGTCTCATCGTGCTGATAAAAGTTTTGATCAATTTTTATTTCATACACAAGATTTTCAATGTTTATTCATGGGGTAAAATAAAAACCATGCTTTTGTATTACGTAATATTTTTTTTTTTTGCATGTATGAGGTGGAGGGTCCTTTACCTCAAGGACAAACGCCCCACACTAGGAGGACGCAGAGTTAGTGTCTATTATGTACCACACTACTCAGATTCCCGAAAGTTTATTAAAATCCAACCTTTCACCCTCCTTCTGATGGGATCGATTTGATTTGTATTGGCATGAACACGACAACCTAAAAATTCTTCACTGCATAATTATTCACACTGAGCTCACTCAAAGAGACTACCCTGCTTCTATACAATGGCTCAATCTTGAAAACACCAAAATCACTTCCCATAGCCACAAACTTACATGTGGATAAACGGGTGCTTCACCCTAACTTCGACCATATATCACCAACAAACACATTCAAGATACTGTTTCCAACCACAAAATGTTACTCTACTCTATTATTTTCGAACTTTGTTTTCTTATGGCTAGCCAGCTAACTCCTACCGTACAATTACACCTGCAACTTCATTATATAGATTTTAATATTACACTGTATTTGGGTAATACCGTTTCTTATTTTGTTGTCTGCATTTGGTTACTTGATACATTCTCTTAGCATTAAACTTGTTCACAGCCATGATTAAGCAGTGCTTAGCAACTAGTTTGATGATTCATATATGCAAGAGCAACACCAACAACTATTGTTTTATATTTGAACCCCATTTTCTACACACACATGCAGATTTGTTGAATAATGAAGTTAGAGATGGCGTGTAGATGTAGACATAGAAGTAAAAGTAGCTAAAATAAGGGAATATGATGAGTAGGGGCCGGACATTGGAGTTTTCCAGATGGAGTAAGCTAAGATGCAATGCAAATTAGGACATGATGTATTGTGTGCATAATTAATGCAGACATATCTGTGTACAGTAGGTTGTTTTGCTCAGCGAAATTTCTGGGTTATGTTCGATGTGTCTTTTCACATATATAATTCTCTAGAATAAGTGTCACGCCCAATGAAGTGGACTTGGGATTTCTCACACCTTATTTCTATTCTGAGATGTCATGGTAATGTTATATATAATAAGGTAAAGACTTCACTTATGGTCCAATCATATGACACTTTTCTTTTTCCCTACACAGATTCATATATATTTCGCTTAGTGCTCATGTTCTTCTACCGAATATATGTTCTTTGCTCTCTCTAAATGCTGACATGGATGTATAAGTACTCAAATTCATATATATTAACTATTGTAAGTATCTTTCTGTTCCAAAGTTTTTTTTTTCTTCTTTTTTCACATACATAGTTAAGTAGAATTATCGTTATAAAGGATATTTGAAGGATGATAATTTGGTGGAGCCAATGAGTTTTGGTCATGAAAGGTGGTGTGTGTGTCTGTGATGTGAAGCGATTCAAAACAAACTGTGTATCTTTATAACTGTAAATGTGTGCAAAAGTCAAATTGACAATTACACGTCAATGGAAGGCACCGAGTAGAGTTAAGTGAATGATTGTGGAGTCACTTGTAAAAGTGATTGATGAGTTAAGAAATGAAAATGTGCAGAAGAAACAAAAGTATAGAGATTGGAATTTAAAAAGTGAATGTAGGTGTTGCATGTAAGGAGAAGAACAAGCTCACACTGGAAGCTGAAAAAATGTTTTGTGAGTATTCTGAAATTGGAGACTCAAAGATGAGCATTCTGGAAGAGCACTTGGGTTATTTACAGTGTCACTTTGAGTTGTGGCATGCATGTGATGATGATAGGGAAGAGGACCATCACAGGGTGCTTTTTTCTTTCTTTCTTTCTCACAGCAATAATTTTCTAAAGCAAAAAAGTTGCATGACATGACATGCCAGTAAAAGGTTGTTTGGAGCAACGAGGATAATTTAAATTTCACCACATATAATAAGGAGAAGATTTTAAGAAAGGAAAAAAAAGATTCATGTACCATATTATTCACAAAAGGTTCTTAAAGGAAGAAAAAGTGTCAGATAAAAACAGCTTACTAATTTATTTGTAAAATGCAGTGGGAAAGTGAATACTCTTACTAGTTAGTTTTAAAAGTTAATAATTAAAACAAAATATTAAGTAAGTAACTTTTGGTAAATTTAATATTCATGCAAATGGAGGTTTCTAATTCAATAATAGTTTAAACACGATTAAAAAAAATTATATTTCATGTTAATTTTACATTAAATATTTTTTTTAGAAATTTTTTTACAAAAAATTACTACATTTTTTTTACAAAATGTTATATAACACTTTTTATAACAAATTTTGTAATAAATACTTACTAATTTTATAATTTTATAAGAAATAATTATCTATTAAAAAATTATTTGTCATTTGATATTCTTAGAAAAAAAAGAACAGCAAAAAATCTCTTTTACAAATTTTTCAAACATATATGCAAACAAAATTTCAAATAATATAAGAATTTTTAATAATAAAAACAACTTACGATGATTGTTAAACTCTTCTTATAACTGAACAAAATTTATAAACGACTTTCTACTTTTAATATCACTTAAAACTAACTGTTTACTCTTTATACTACAGACATTTTTTTAATGTAACAAATTGACCTGAATTTTATTATTAAATAAAATAATAAAATTTAGTCTCTCAGTCAATTATTATTTTTTACTTGAATCTCAAATTATTATTTCTCAATTTAAAAAAACTGAATTAATTAACAAAAAAATCAAGACTATATACACTACAAAATGAAATACAATTATCGACAAATAAATTATCTCGGTATTAGATAAATTCTATTGATAAAATGAAATTTTCGATGCAAAAGTAACAATTAAAAAATTCATCGATAAGTGATTATACATTTGTCCATAATTATTTAGATTTTTCTTTTTCTTTTCTTTCTTTCTCTTCCTTTTTCTTTGACTTTAACTTCGTCTCTTTCTTGATTTCTCTTCTTCTTTTTTCGACTCCTCTCCTTCCTTTCCTTCTCATCTATATTTAATAACATATTTATGATGAATTTAGCAAAAAAACATTATATTTTAGCAATCGATGATGATGAAAAGAATAAAATTGAACGCAACAAATACCATTAGCAATCGAATTAGTCACAAAAATATAGGGTGACAAAAATTCTAGTTACAAAATTGTTAGCCACCGATTTAAAAATTAATTCTTAAATTATCACAAAAATATCAATTACTAATTTGGATCACTACAAATTTGGTCATCTTCAATTAACAACTTAAATTTCGATAGGTAATACGGTCAAAAATAAATACAATTTTTAATTTAATTAAAATAGTTATTAATAACTAAATCAATAAAAAAATACAAACATTTAAACTAATGTATTTTGATCACAAATTACAAATTTAAATATTTTAACCTGGTTGTAAATAATGTTATAACCTATTTATAAACCATTTCCGAATCTACGTATAAATGCTACAAATTAAAAATAAAAATAAAAACAAAAACAAGAAAAGACAGAAATAATTATTTTGGCTACTCACATTGTAATTAACTATATCTTCTTAGGTCATAAAATTTCAGTCTGCAGTGTGAAAATTTCTGGTTAAGGTCCTGCTAATTTAAAATTTAATAAATATTTATCTACCATATCATATACTCGACATCTAGATAAGAAAAAATGGGTACAACTTATATTTTACTATCAATAGATTAGATTGTTCGGAAAAGAAAACTATTGGATCAAAAGCCTATAAAACCATATTTAATAATAAAGCTTACAAACTTTTACCCTTTTTTGCATAACATGTTTAATTTTATAAAAAAAAAATGCACAGAGGTAATTTAAACTGTAAAAACATACCAAAAATTCATCTTAACCCTATTTTCATGTAAACATACTCTCACTTGTCTTTTTTATTATTCTAAATAATTTTATTTTTTACTCTTAGTTTTTTTCCTCGTACTTTTCATTCTCAATTGAATGATAAAACAATCTTTTAAAAATATTTTCGGAACAAGTTTTCGAACATTTTTCTTTATACTTCAGCAGTAGGGTGTTTCTTTTTTTTCATCTCCAATATTTATTATGCATTCTTAAATGGTTATGCGATAATTTTAAAATGGAGTTAAATATGTTTTTTTCTTTAACTTTTAGTAAAAATTAAAATTATTTTTTTTAAAAATTTTGAATCAATTTAGTCATTTATTTTTAAATATATATAAATTTAGTCATTTAAACTAAATATTTTTATATTTATTTTAACATTTTAAACGTATTTTTCAGTTAAGTTTGAAGCGAATATGTGTCAAACGGTATAAACAAACTAATATACTATAATGAAATATGTTTAAAACGTTAAATAATTTTAATAAAATTTGATTAAAAAAACTAAATTCAAATATTTTGAAAATTAAAAAACTAAATTAACTCAAAGTTTTAAAAAATGACTAATTCTAATTTTCGATAGAAATAGAAAGATAAAAAAATATTTAAACCTTTAAAATTTAAAAAGTGTTTGAAACCGTAGAAAAAATCTTGGAGTTACATGAAAAAATCCCTATTATTATAAGTATATTGGGCTTGGGCTGATATTTTTTGGGCTTAGCTTTGTTTGCGTTTACTCAGACTCGTCATCAGTACTAATATTTTGAAAGGTTATTACTTGCTGATTTTGAGAAAAAAAGAAAATGAGAGAAAAACATACCTGCAATTTCAAATCAATGCATATATACCCAAAAAACAACTTCTGACATCTTTATTTTTTCCCTGTAGATCAAATTGATTAAAAATTAGAGGAATAAATTGAATAAAATAAAATAAAAGTATTAGAGATCTAATTAAATTTTAATCTAAATAAATAACATAACAAAAAACTGCAGTAAAATGGGTTGTTTTGTGAATTCAAAATAGAAGTTTATTCCTTTACCCAGCATCTTATGGGGTTCTCCTGATCCCGGCAATGGCAGTGGTGCTCCTCTTCCACAGATAATATTTGACGACAGCAAGAGAAAACAGAAAAGAGGAGTTGATGATATCATTGCACCCAGTTCATATCATTCAATTTACAGATCAGATCAGATCAGCAGTCTCTCAAGGCTGAACTCGGCAACACCCAAGAATGGACATTCTCTTCGCCCAGATCCAAGCTGATCTCCACTCCAACGACGCCCTCCGCCAGTCCAGCGCTCTCCTCCAGGCCCTCCAGCAGTCCGCCGCCGGCCGCGACATCGCCGTTATCGCGAAAACCGCCGTAGAGGAGATCGTTGCCGCCCCGGCGTCCGCCGTCTGCAAGAAGCTAGCCTTCGACCTCATCCGCTCCACGCGGTTAACCCCGGACCTCTGGGAAACCGTCTGCAGCGGCATCCGCAATGACCTCCACTTCCCGGACCCTGATGTCGCCGCCGCTGCCGTCTCGATCCTCGCTGCTATCCCCTTCTACCGCCTCGCCAAACTCATCTCTGACTGCAACAAGGAGATTTCGGAGTGCTTCGACTCCCCCAGCGACAACCTCCGCTTCTCCGTCACCGAAACCCTGGGCTGCATCCTCGCCCGCGACGATCTTGTCACACTCTGCGAGAACAACGTCAACCTCCTCGACCGCGTCTCCGCCTGGTGGGCCCGCGTTGCCGCCAACATGCTCGACCGCGCCGATGCCGTCGCCAAGGTCGCGTTCGAATCTGTCGGACGACTCTTCCAGGAGTTCAGCTCCAAGCGCATGAGCAAGCTCGCCGGCGACAAACTCGTCGACAGCGAGAACTCCCTTGCGATCCGCTCCAACTGGGTCTCCTCCATGGTGGACTTCGTGTGGCGCAAGCGCCGCGCCCTCATGGCGCGCTCCCTCATCCTTCCCGTCGAGAACTTCCGCGCCACTGTCTTCCCCGTCGTGTACTCCGTCAAGGCCGTCGCCTCCGGCAGCGTAGAGGTCATCCGTAAGCTCTCTAAGGCTTTCTCTGCCGCTAGTGGAAATGACGAGGTTGATTCCCATGCGGAGAAGCTTGTGGGGGTGTCGGACGTGGTGACTCACTTGGCGCCCTTCCTTGTTTCCTCGTTGGAACCGGCTTTGATCTATGAGGTTGGGATCAACATGCTGTATCTGGCTGATGTGCCTGGTGGTAAGCCTGAATGGGCTTCGCAATCCATCATTGCCATTTTAACGCTGTGGGATGGGCAGGAATTTGCTTCTGCTAGAGAGAGCATTGTAAGGGCTGTTGTCACCAATTTGCATCTCCTTGATCTTCACATGCAGGTGGGGTGCCCTGGTGTTGTTTATTCACATCCATGAATTACTGATTAGGTTAAGAAAAATGCTTGGAACAAATTCTTCTTTCGAACACACTATCTCATGATTTTGTAGTTTTCAGTATGTTTTCACCAGTAATTGACTGCTTTAAGAGTAAGAGACTGACTTAAAAAGAGTGTTTTATGGAGTAAGAGGCTGTCTTGAGAAGAGTGTTTTATAGTGTGTTCTTAATACGGTTCTTAAATGGATTGTTATGCTGAGTGCTCTAGTGCTTTTTTTCTAGTTTTTTAAATGGTAGTATGCTAGCCTATATAAAGTATGACTAGCTTTGAAATTTCACTTTGGGAATAAACTTCTATGTACGTACGAAGATTTTAGGGAAGTTAGACAGGGTTTTAAGACAGTTCGATTATTCTTCTGCTCATCCTTGGTAGTGTAATGCTTGTCCTAATGTTTTTAATTTAATGTTGCTTTTTAGCCTATGAATTATGAATATAGCATCAGAGTTTCACTAGTTTGGTGCTGTGTGCATAAGCATCTCTATAAGCATTTATAGAAAAAGAATGAGTCTCTTTACATAAACTTTTCCACAATCAATTATAGGAGAAAAAAATAACAAAAAGAAAAAGCTATTTATCTTGTACACAATTTTAGTTTAAGAAGAAACACATTTTATTTAAACAAATCAAGTGCTGCTGTTGAAGTCAGTTTATATATCTTAGTTTTTTGATAAATCAGATGGGAGTTTTTCTGTTGAAGTTTGATTGTTCATTTTGCTTATCCTTGGTATTCTAATGCTTAACCTAATGTTTTAAGTAGTAGTTTGTTAGCCTTTTGAATTATTAAATGCATCAAAATTTCACCAGCCTAAGCCATAGTTCACAACAATATGGTGGGTAAATGTATTTGATCTGTATCTTGTGTGATACTGAATTGTATGAATCTATTAATGCTGCTGGCAAATTTCTAGATTTTTGGTTGATTGTTGTGCAATCTAGCGGTTACAATGTATGTATGTGAACTGTTTCCCATTTGACATTTAATGCTAGATTGTATTAGTGTAGCATAGGATATTTGGCTTGACAAAGTTGCTTGTGCTTATTATGTATAGACGGCTGCTTGTAGGTATCACTTTTCAAGAGGCTACTTTTGATGGTGAAAAACCTGAGAGCAGAATCGGATCGAATGTATGCTCTAGCATGTATATGTAGAACAGCTCTTTGTGTGCATCTATTTGCCAAGGAAAGTGTACGGAGAGGGCAGAAACCTCTCCCTGGAACAGATATAGCATCTCTTTTTGAGGATGCCAGAGTGAATGATGATCTTAACAGCATTACAAGTAAAAGTATATTTAGGGAGGAGTTAGTTGCATCGCTTGTGGAAAGTTGCTTTCAGCTGTCTCTGCCACTGCCTGAACAAAAAAACACGGGCATGGAGAGTAGGGTCATTGGAGCTTTGGCATATGGAACGGGTTATGGTGCATTAAACTGGACTGAACCTGCTTTGGAAGTGGTGGAAGTTTGTCGGCCTTGTGTTAAATGGGATTGTGATGGCCGTACCTATGCCTTTGACTGCTATTTGAAGTTGCTTGTTCGGCTATGTTACGTATATGATACCAGGGGTGGTGTTAAACGAGTCAAAGATGGAGCTTCTCAGGACCAAATTTTGAATGAAACTAGATTACAAAACTTGCAACGTGAGCTTGTGAAGGACTTACGTGAGGTACTTAGTCTAATATTCTGTCAATTGCATGTATGTGGCTGGTACCATAGAGGCTTTTATTATCAATGAACCATTTGATAAGGATGAATTTCATAGGAAAACCTTAAGTTTATCCCACGTTTAATCTATGCCCTTGCTTTCCATTACTACTGTTTACCTTCCATTAAGGCATTCATCATAATGCTATTAAATTCAATAATGCAATTTGATAGTTAACAAGTATGAATTTTCACCGTCTTTAGACAGTTACTCACCTCCATGGTGGAAGCAAATTATCTTTTACCTTGTTGAAACTAGGCAAGCTGATGTCATTGTTGGTTTGTGGTGCATTGCACCTGTAGCAGCAGTGTGGTTCAGAGGGTCATAGTGTGGGTTGTGTAGTGTGAATTGCGAGCCCTACGTGATTCATCCACTGCAGATTAGAAACAATTGAATTGTCCAAAATACCTTTACTTAATTGACGTTTGTAAGGTTATTTTGGGTATTTTGTGTTTTTAATTTGATTTTTTATATTACACGGCAGTGAACAAAATGAACCAGCAACACTGTTATTTTTTTTCTTTCCATTGTTCCCACTGTTAATTTTCCTCCCTAGTTGCTTTAGGTTTAAGTATTATTATTTTAATTTAATTCTTTTTGTGTTCAAGTAATTATTATTTTTTAAATTTGGGTTTTAAGTTTGTGTTTTCTTGACCTTATACTCTATATTTGTTCGAGTACCACAAGTTTTTACTCTAAATGATCATTGGTGTATGGTCTGATTTTTTTTCTCTTTGTTTTTCAACTTATATCCTTATAAATATTAATTGTTTAATATGGATAAAAAATATTAGTAATGATCATACAGCCATCCAATATCCCACTTTTTGTGGTCGGGCCATGGCGCCTCCATATCTGGGAATGACAATAATGGTTTGAAGATATTTTTAAAGTTTTCTAGGGCATTTTACTTGAGTTATAATTTTTCTATCATGCAACAATATGTGATATTAGATGGTGAAATTTAAAGTAAGACTAGTGCATTTTGAAATTATGAAATATTTATTTCTAGACCCTTGTACATTTCTTCTTTGTACTCTCTTATTTTTATGATTTTTTCATTATTATAAATCAAATCTTATAAGATTTAGTTTCCTCAAAGTTAGATGGTGCCTTTTGAAATTATGAAATATTTATTTCTTGACCCTTTTAAATTTCTTCTTTACACACCCCCTTGTTTTTATGTTCTCATTATTATAAATCAATTCTTATATGATTTAGTTTTGTCAAACACTTTAGTGTTGTTTAAGTTGGATAAATATATATATCACAACAAGTGAATGGAATTTTCTCACACACACTTGAATGTTCCATGGTAATGTTTGTGAACGTAACAGGTCAATACACCAAGAATTTTGGCCCGCCTTATTTGGGCTATTGCAGAGCACATAGATATAGAAGGATTGGATCCACTCCTAGCAGACGACCCTGATGACCCTCTTAATGTCATCATATCAAATATTCACAAAGTTCTCTTCAATGTTGATGCAACCGCAGAAACAACAAACAGAGTTCAAGATGTACAGGCAGTTCTTATATCTGCTCAACGGCTGGGATCACGCCACCCTAGGGCTGGACAGCTACTTACCAAAGAGCTTGAAGAGTTTAGGAACAATCCTTTGGCTGATTCTGTCAGCAAGCACCAATGTCGTTTGATATTGCAAAGAATCCAATATGCTTCAAGTCATCAGGACACTAGGTGTGAATATTGTGCAAATTTATTCATCACTGCTGGCAATGCATTTCTAATTTACTTTTCCATGTTGTCATTGATCCCTTTCTTATTCATATGTTTCCTTAATTCTTCTTTTCTTAAGTTACTCCTTTAAGTAAAACTCCAGTCTGCTATGATTGTAAAAAAGTTATTGCTTGATGGTGTTGTTTCTTGAAAGCTTGCTGTTAGACCTCCTGTTGGATTGAGGTTCTATAAAGGTTGACAGAGTCAGTGAGAGGTACAGGGGAATTTTGTAAAACAGAGATGCAAGATTTGATTTATAAAATCTTGAGAGGGCATGGATTTTTTACATAATCCAGCATTTTAGGATCGTCATTCTTTCCCCTTCACATTAGGAAATCCTGTCTTTGTAACTAAAGTCTACACTTTCAGATTCTTGTGCCAGTGGTGATCACTTGCCAATTTCCTCTCTGTTCGGAATATATTGGTGCTTAATGGCTATTTTCAATGCTAACCAAGATCTTTATCAAATCATTAATTGAATTCATCATGTACTATGCGATTATTTCTCATTATTATTGTTACCTTCAGGTGGGCAGGGGTTACAGAAGCCAGAGGGGATTACCCATTTAGCCACCACAAATTAACTGTTCTGTTTTTTGAAGCATCTGCTGCTCAGGATAGAAAGTTGGAAGGATTGGTTCACAAGGCTATTCTAGAGTTATGGAGACCTGACCCCAGTGAACTAACACTTTTGCTCACAAAAGGAGTGGATTCTACTTTACTGAAGGTTCCTCCTACTGCGATTACTTTGACTGGAAGCAGTGATCCCTGTTATGTTGAAGGTTACCATTTAGCTGATTCAAGTGACGGGAGGATCACTCTGCATTTGAAGGTCAAAAAGCTTTCTGAACTTATTGCTTTCTTACTCAGTTATTTGGATTTTGCAAGTAAATTTTGAAACATTTAAGTTGGCCATATGCTAGACCATTCTGTAATAGCCACAATTTATCCCTTCGTAAAATGAATTAGAGGTTGACAGAACTTATTACTTTATGTGAAGAATAGTAGATTGGGTTTCATTTTAAAGTGTGGTGACCATAATATCTATTGCTTGAAGATCCCCATAATGTTGGCACATTGATTTCTTCGTTGGAAGGTGGCGCCTGTAATTTCATGTACTATCTTTCTACAATTGCAACTATTTAATTTTACAAAAACAAATATTCCAAGGTCGTGATGCTCTACAATTGTATTTCGGCATGCGATAACTTCCTAAGTCATGGTTCCTTAAAAAAATAGCATTAATCATTAACCCCTTAGACTTTGATCGACTATCTATTAATGTATTAGCGTTGCTTAGTAATGTAGTGTCATATTTAAAACTTTAAAACTCATGGATGAGGTACATTATTTGTTTTTGACGCAGTTTCTTTTCCAAGCAGCTATGATGTTTGTCCTTATTTTAGTCTCATTATAAGTGAAAATATTTCAGGTCTTAAACTTAACTGAGCTTGAATTGAATCGGGTGGATATACGTGTGGGATTATCAGGTGCATTATACTATATGAATGGTTCTTCTCAAGCAGTGCGGCAATTACGTGGTCTTGTTTCACAGGTTTCTTCTCCTCTAAAGTTCATATTCCATTCCAATTTCCAGTTGTTATTTTGCATTTGCATCTTTTCAACTATTCTAAGTAGGATCATGTATTATTAGGAAAAAGGTGGTGTTAGAATAATTTATATTATCTTAGCAAAAGTGGTTTTTATGTTGTATCCATCTGAAACCTTACTCTTTCTTTAAGCTTTTGTAGTAAGCCACTGATCATTATAAACATTTAAATCTAAATCAGTACGTGTATCTAAGTTAAGATCTGTCAAGCTCTTTTTCTCAAATATTCTTTTAAGTTAGTATTAGAGAGGGTTGATCTTGTTTTGTCTATCTTGTTTGGAAATAAAGTGTTTTACGCAGCCTCCATCCGTTGTTGTTTTTCTCTGGTGACATTATGATTCTGCCGATACATTGACAACTTCATTGCTGAAGGTCATCTTGCTATTCAGGAACTAAGAAATATTCTTGGAAATTCAGTCATTGGAAGAAACCAAGTAGAAGTTGGATAAGTTATATACAGTCATGATTCTTTGAGCAATGAATCTTAATTTTGATCATATTCGGGATCAAATTTTAACTGGTCAAGAAGTTCCATTAATGTGTTTGCTCTGGGTTCCAACTCTTAAAAGTTGAAATCCTCATGATTGAATTGATTGTAGACTCCTTAGATAGTCCCAAGGACCCAAATCAAAAATTAATGATTGAGGGTGAATCATTCTCTGATACAGAGAAGAAGATAGGGGTAAAAAAGGAAAACCCTAAGTTGTTCAAGATGACCTGCACGCAAAATGGGGTTGGTGTGATATCGTTCTAGTGGCTGGAGGCGGCACACAAACAAGCTCCTAAGGGAACCCCATGTAGAGGTGGCTCATGGTGGCGTGTGAGGGGTCTGCCTTCAAGACTGATTAGGTTCTCCATCACATAGATAGATTATCCTAATCTAGTCGGTCCTTGAAAAGAGAACTGCAGTGGTCGGTCATGGTGAACATTGACAAATTGAGCGGGATTGATCCGCTTTGATATGAACTTGACAGTGGAAATAGAAAAGAAGCTTAACAGATTAATTCACTCCTTTGCTGCTGATTTATATATTTATAGGCATACTTACACGGAAGATATCCATAAAAGATATGAGTAACCTACACATAGCTAACGAATAGGTAATTCAACACAAATAAGTTAAACAATTCTGACAGAAACAAGTCAAATCAAAATATAGAAGAATAAATCTCAAGGGAACATCTAAGATATTCCAATATATTCAAAGTATCTTTATATATTTCTAATATTTCTGACATTGTCTTTTGTTATATCTTCTGTTGGCAACCCTTAAAGTACTATTATTTGATAATATGAAGGCTTGTATTATATGTTTATGTTAATTGTTTTCCTTTTGCAGTACTTTAAGCTCTGTTTCTTCACACAGCAGTTTTTTACAATTCTTTTGTTCCATTCTCAGGATCCAGTGTTGTGCAGTGTGACAGTTGGTGTTTCCCACTTTGAAAGATGTGCCCTTTGGGTTCAAGTATTGTATTACCCATTCTATGGTAGTGGTGCTGTGGGAGACTACGAAGGTGACTATGCAGAGGAGGATCCGCAAATCATGAGACAGAGGAGAAGCCTAAGGCCTGAATTAGGTGAGCCTGTGATTTTGAGATGTCAGCCGTATAAAATTCCGTTGACCGAGCTTCTTTTGCCACACCAAATATCACCTGTTGAGTTTTTCCGACTGTGGCCGAGTATGCCTGCTATTGTCGAATATACTGGTACATATACATACGAAGGAAGTGGATTTAAGGCTACTGCGGCCCAGCAGTATGGTGCATCTCCTTTCTTAAGTGGACTGAAATCCCTGTCTTCTAAGCCATTCCACAAAGTTTGTTCGCATATTATCCGCACTGTGGCAGGGTTTGAGGTGTGTATTTGTTTGTTTGTTTGAAATAGTTTAAGGATGTGTTGCTGCGTTCCATTTCTGGAATTGTTTCATTTTCCGAAAATATAAAAGAAAGGGTTGTAACAGCTCTAATTCTTTTCCATTTTCCTTTATCCTTTGTGTAATAGATGTGCTATGCTGCTAAAACCTGGCATGGTGGGTTCTTGGGCATGATGATTTTTGGTGCAAGTGAAGTGAGTAGAAATGTGGACTTGGGTGATGAGACAACAACCATGATGTGCAAATTTGTGGTTCGAGCATCCGATTCATCTATTACTAAGGAGATCGGATCAGATCTTCAGGGTTGGTTGGACGACTTGACCGATGGTGGTGTGGAGTATATGCCAGAAGATGAAGTGAAAGTAGCTGCAGCTGAGAGGCTCCGCATATCAATGGAAAGGATAGCCTTGTTAAAGGCAGCCCAACCACGACCCAAGACTCCAAAATCTGATGACGAAGATGAGGAGGATGAAGATAACAAGAATGAACAAAACAACGATGAAGATGAAAAAAGGAAGGGGCCTTCAACTCTGTCCAAACTAACTGCTGAGGAAGCTGAACATCAAGCTCTTCAAGCAGCAGTACTACAGGAGTGGCATATGATCTGCAAGGATAGAACTACTCAAGTTAATTAACTATTTTCCTTTTACTGATTTGCTTTGTATTTTTTTTATAGTCCCCAGAAATGTGAGTATATTATTCTTTGTAATATTTTCTTATTTTACGGTATACAAACTAGGTAGATACCAAGATTTTCCAAGAGGGTATTCTTTATATCCATTCCCATATTTGCTGGAGAAATGCTTTTGTACATGTAAGGTGCGGCTATTGGTTTGCTATTTTATAGTTGATCATTTCTTTGAGTTGGAAATGTTAGTATTTTTTCTTTGTGAATCACCTGAATTTTATGTTGTATTTAGATTCATTTTTTTTGTTCTAATTTCTGGTGAGAAAGTGAAAGAGGAAAGGAAAAAAAAAAACATAATAAAGTTGTGTAGATTAGGAAAAATAATTGGAGAATAGAGGAGTAAAAGAATTAAAGATTTATGAGTAATATGATTAATCGATAAAATTAAAACTTAGATGATAACTGAGAGTTTACAAATTTGTATTTCAAGAATGGTAGAATGGTAGTGTTGTATGATAACGAGACTTTATAATAATGAGAGTTTATTATTTTAATAATAAAATGATTAATACAAATAAAAAATTTATAAAAAAAAATTATTATTTAAAAACATTTTATTTCTATTTATATTATTAAATGAGCACGATTAGGAAATGTTAACTTAGCACAATTGGTTTGAACTTATTAATGTGGTTAGTACAATTGGTTTGAACTTATTAATGTGGTTAGAAAGACTGGATTCAACTTTTAGTTGTTCATTTGGTTTACATTGTTTGTTTGTATTGAAGTGTGGAGTATAGTTCAGTTCGATATAAGTTACTAGGAAAGAAAATGATAGAGGAAAAATAGAGTAAGCCAAGCTCGAAATGTTTTTTTTTTTTTAAATATGATTTTGTCTCTCAATCTTTAGTGAAAGTTAAAATTAATTTTTTTTTAAACTTTGATCTAATTTAGTCCATTAATTTTAAAATTAAATAAATTTAATAAAAACTAATTCAAAATTAAGAAACTAAATAATATAAAGATAAAAACAATTTAAAATATGTCATATTAATCAAAGATAAAAATAATTTAGATATATAAATAAATGTGAACTTTATTTTACATAAAGTTAAATTTATTAAAATTAATTTTTAATATAGTATCAAAATAATTTAATAAACATAAAATTTAATTGTGAGGTCTTTGACTTTTGAAAGCTGTACAAAAATTTAGTTCTCAAGAAGATAATTTACAATAATATATAACAAATCTTCGCTTCCAAAATACATAATTAAAAAAATGATAATAAAAAGCTAAAAAAAACAATAAACGCATTAAAGAAGTATAAACAAGAAAGCAGAAGAAAACTAACCATAGTTCATATATTTTATTTATAAAAAATATCAAATATGCATAATAAAATATATATATATATATATATATATATATATATATATATATAAAAAATATATATAAAAAATATATAATCTTTTTCTTGATAAGAATGAATTACTAAATAGTTATTAACACGTATAATAGAATCAATTATCACACATGAAAATGAGAAAGAAAATAACAGAGAATGGAGAAGAACATGAAGATTAAAGATAATTCTTTTGACATGTGTGTGAAATCTTTAATTATAGATAAAGTGATAATGGAACAATTCTAAAGTCATCGAGTGATAAAAAAGACTAAAAAATATACAACAATAAGACCCAACATAATTAATTTAGCTTCACATTGTAATTAGTTCTATCTTCTTAGGTCATCAGATTTCAGTCTCCCTCATCTTTTGTTACAGTCCGCCTAATTTAAAACTTATAAATATTTGTTTACCATATCATATACTCTGTCGTCTGGGGAAGAAGAATGGGTACAAATGATAAAGAAAGAATTAATTTATTATATTTTACAATTAGTAGATTAGTTATTCTGAAGATAAATTATTGGATAAAAAGCCCATAAAATCATATTTTATAATAAAGCATACCATTTTCACCATCATGTAAATATATTACTTGGTTTTTCTATTAATCTAATTAATTTCAACTTTTACTATTTTTTTTTCTTTTTTATCTCTTACTTTTTCGTTTGAAGGATAAAACAGTCTTTTAATATATTTCGTGAGCAAGTTTTGGAACATCTTTCTTAATACTTCACTAGTATATTGGGCTGATCTTTGCTTAGACTTAGTTTCCTTTGGGTCTTACTTAGACCTGTGGTTGCTACTAATATATTGAAAAAAAAAATAGAGAAAAACATATATGCAATGTGAACAAGTAAAAGTGATAATCTGAACACTCAAATAATTCAAATCAATGGTATATATACCCAAAAAACAACGTACATTTTTTATTTTCACATTAGATCAAGTTGATTAGTCAATGCTGCAATTTCGATAATGATGTTCTACTATTTTCATGGAGGCATGTGATATTTGACACGGATATGTAAAATTAATGAGAATAGAATTATAAAATCATATTCTTCTGCACATCTCTGAACAAAGATACAAAATTACGGCGGAGACTTTGAAATATAAAAGAGAAAAGACAACCTATGGTTTACCTGAGATGTCTACGAACTGGAAGAAAACATCAACAAAAGGAAATGCTTTAGTTATTCTTTCTTTAACGTAACATTGAGCTTTTGGTTTACTTTCTGAATAATCATATGTTGTTACATTCATCAACAGTCTGGGAATGAAAGTGTCTGAACATGTTAGCATATCGGAACTAGCGAGAATGGCTTCCCGAATGTAGACAACGAGACATAAAATTTATGAGTATTTCTCTAAATTCACTGAATTGAAGGTTTGTTATTATCAATGGACAATACAGAATTTAACATGTTCTTGAGACCACAAGCTACTCCCAAAACAAGATATATAGCATGCATTCTCTACTTATCACTTTTCATGCATGATTAAGGGGATTCAATCCTTCATAGGTAACATAATTTTGTCTTATCATCATTACAACATCTAATTATCATCACAACGTTAACACAGACCAACCAAAACCAAGGATCAAATACTCAAAATTTGTTTTACTTTAGTTGTCCTTCTATCCCTTTTCAATTCACATTAAATGGGGCATTTTATCAACATTGTTTTTAAGACATCAGTGGTTATCAGTGCCCCAACCACTGCTTTTCTGATTGATATCTATTAGTCAGATTTTGTCATAATGAATATAAAAGAACAAACCAAAGTGGTTATAGAAGGATTGTATATCAAAAGGGTATGTAGTATTTGTTCACGTTCAATAAAACAATAGGACAAATTATGAATTACGGAACCTAGACAAAAACAAATACCCACCACATGATTCGTGATGGCTGTTGAATAATTAAGTTTCTAATTTTCAGTTTTTCATGTGGATTCATGGACCTAATATGTAACATTTTGATGATGGAGTTGCGCAGCTGAATGCATTTGTTTATGTTTGACTGGTCACGTACCTAATGGAAAAACAAACCCATGAAATTTAGTGAAATAGTCCTTGTTCCCCATTTCACAAACAATGTTTTTACATGTCATCTAACTCTCATCCTTAATTCATAATCACATGCACGTTCCCTAGATAGCAAAAGATGTGCTCGGTAGCGTCACGAAAAATTTGTCCAAATCATTCTAATGTATCTTCACTCATGTTGAAAAAAGAAGAAGAATTGCTTACATTGCAGAAAATGAGGCTGAATGTGAAAAGATAAAAAAAACAATATTTGTCTCTTTGTAACTTCGAATTGGTCAAGTGTACATGATATTTTAATTCCAAATCGAGTGATTGATTTTTGTTTTTGACTGAGATATTGAAGATTAAATTAATTAACACCTTTTTCTCTCGACTCAAGCATATTGCCCATTTAAGTAAAAACTCTGCAAGTCAGAGCATTGATAAAAAGAAAAGAAAGAAAGAAAAAACAGTACATTTAAATGCAATGAGTTAATGAATTCACTGCTATTTATGTTCGAATCAAACCTTGCGTGATTAAATGATCCAAAAGTCAATGTTTCTAAACGGTTGATGTCAAATGTTTTAGCCTACAATTTTCTAGATAGCAGTGAAAATATTGGAGTTTCCTAGAACCAGTTTTACACGTGTTTTGTGGGAGAGTTTTAAGAATGCAAGACCACATAGTTTAAATCAAGCTCCCAGGGTTTCTTCATTTGTGTTACTGCTGCATTCATTGTGAATTTTTAGGATGAATGAATGTGAATGAATGTCATTGGTCAAGCATGGTAGTAGAATAATTCGAGACCCTAATGACTCTTCAACGCACAATGGAGGCAAATTGAAAACCAACCAACTTGTTTTCTTTCATTGTTTAAGTTGTTCAAAGAGAGTGTATATATATAAAAGAAATTTGCAGAAAACAGTGTTAGTATGAAATATGTTTCCTAGTTCAACTTTTGGTGTCCTTGGACGGTCTAGGAAGATAAAAAAAACCAGTAGTATGTTGAATAGGAATGAAGTATTGGTCTAGTAAGGGTAGTAGAAAATGATTTTGGCAACTGCGAAATGGTTGAAGCAGAGCACTATGCACTGTTGTCTTGAATTATTGGTCTAAGTTCGTTGCATAAACATATTTGTGGCATGTGAATTAGGAAAACAAGCTAACCTTATCGTGAAGGACAAAATTGACAACATCATCAAGCCATCAACAAAGTGTAGTGTTGCCAAAAGTAGCTTATGTACCCTATTCCAAGGAGACTGTTGCATGTAATTTTGCTATCTTCGAGGTTTGTTTTTTAAAACTCACTTCATTTTCTTTAATAAAAAATGGACATAGATTTTGATCACAACATTTCAAACAGTTTCTACTTATTTACTGTTATGGTATTGATATAGTATCTTGTTTCTGTGTATGGTTTCATATAAGGTATTTAACATCATTTTTAATCAATAGTTTACCACCGATGGATTTATTTTATACAGAGAGTTGTTTATTAGGAAGATTTATATATATGACTTTAGTTTAACATATATAAAGTATTGACACCGTAAAATAATGAATTTATGAATTTTTCATTTTATATGATGTTTAACTTTACCTTTTCTATTTATTATAGGATTTGGACTCACACTTCTAACAAATATGAAAGATGGGTGAATCTTTAAGAAAAGTATTAGTTTAAATTGTAAGATTTTATGTCTCTTATAAGTACCAACTTGTTAATTAAAAAATAATAAATTAATAATAAGGGATAAAATAATAATTGAGTTAATGAGAAACAATTTCATTATTATTTGATGGGTTTAACAAAGTAATAGGGTTTATAAAGCATTAAGGTATAGACAAGGTTCACTCCCTAAGAAATAAGTATATTTCTTTAAGTAAATATCATTATTCATTTAAGTGGATATCAAATTATTAGAAAACATAATAAAGAGAAAAAATTGAGATATCTCGTTAAATATTTAGAGCACCTAAGGATAACTTATGTCTTTAATATAAGTAAAAAAGTGTAATTTAGTTAAGATTTTGTTCGAATTATTTACATTTCCGTAATGGTTAAAGAATCATAATATTTTTATATTTAAGATGAAAAAGAGTGAAAGATTGTGAAACAAATAACATTTCACCCTTAAAGAACAACAAATATAAGAAATTAACATCAATTAGATTGATCACAGTGTTAAGATATTTTTTTGTATTTAAAATATAATGTATTTTGATATCATTATTTCCTTCACAATCTTATTTAAAAATGTGTTTTCATTCGTTAAGAAAAAAAAAATTTCATTAGATATATCTTCAACTCTTAAGCACATATCAAATTTTCAAATAGGTGTAGGCCTACCAAAAATCCTTATATTATATTCACTTTGATATTTTGGTTACAAAGTACGCGTTATGGAAATGGATATGGTACGATATTTAATAAAAAAAAACTTTCTGATAAAAGGAAGTAAATCATAGGTTGTAAATTAGAATGAATCAAATGTTTGTGCATTTCAATGTCATTATTTTCTTGGATGTCGATGGTTTTCGAACTTCATTTAGTTTTATTCTGTAACACATGGCATGTCATTATTGGACAAAAAGTTTTACTAAATTATTAACTTTCCCAAATTTGTAAACAATATCAAGTAACCACCACATGCCGTACCCAATTTCTGATTTTTCAATTGACACCTCACATGGTTCGTGATTTGGTTCGCACAAGCCTCCCTTGAAATTAATGTTTTCATTTTTTTTTTTTTTCATGTAACATGCACTTTGACCAATCAAGTGAACAAACAAAATGAAAACACGACCAAAGAAATATGAGATTTTCTTTTATGCGTGTGTGCAATTACATAAATTAATGGTCATTAATATCGAAACATAAAATTACCCCATATATTGGTCAAAGAATATCATTGTCTTTTTACATTCTTTATGCATGTATAAGACTAACAAATTTGGTTGTGCATGTTGTTATGATTCCAAACATTTTTTTAGTTCTTTGAAGTGGATTGTCATGCTAGAGGAAAAGATTGTCCACAAATTAATTTAGTATTACAGAATCAAATATCCAATACAGCCATGCCAAGACAAACTTCATTATGGAATCCACAACGAGAATCGACCGAGAAAATGTTTCTGGGACTTTCTGTGTTTCCACAGTTCATGAACAAAGTTTGGTGTTGTTACTTTATTAATGGTTATAAATTTAAGATATTGTTTTGTTACAGGGAAGAAGAGGTGAAGGGTATTTCAGAATAGTAGACTTCGCAGAGGTAAAAGATTGATGGAGATTCTAGTTTTCATTATACTTCAAAGATTATAAACTAAGAGTTCTGTTGACTAATATCTAACTAAGAATGAGATATTTTAAAATTAAACTAATATGGAGCAAATTTTTAATTTGAATAAAAGAAATCATTCGTAACAAAAAAATAAAAATACAAAGGGATTTTTACATTAAGTTTACAAAATTAATTAAATTTAGAAGGATTGTTTTGTGCTTCAAATTGGCTTATGTAGGAAACTTTCTGCCTTATCTTCTCCTACTCCAAGTCTTCTCTTCTCAATTTTTTTACATTATCTCTTTTCGTATTCTAGTACAAGCTATCATTATAAAATAATAGCAAAAGAAGTAGAAATAAAATCTTATTATTATTTTTATCATGTTTTAATTTTTCATTTATATCTTTTCAAAATTTTAGTATGTTTATTTATCAATACTTTATATCTATTTTCTTCGTGATTGTTTTTTATCTATAGTTATAAAATAATAACAAAAGAACTAGAAAAAGATCTTATTATTATTTTTATCATGTTTTGGTTAAGATATTAGGGGCTAAGATTCATTGATAACTGAAGCAACAAAATTTCTCTTAAACAAAAACCCATCACTTTCCCTTCTCTCTTGATTGAGATTTATGCAAAGAGCCACCCTGCTACCTCTTGTCCTTTCCTCCTTTTGCATTTCCCCTTAAATAAAACGCACCTCTTCATTCTCCATCAAAATATCCCAAAATCAGAAACCTATGCATCTCATAATAATCACTTTAAGTCATTATTAGGATTAAAAATGTCACTTCAATATAAATAAGTTTAAATATATTTTTTAATTTTAAATTATTAAAAAAATGTGCTTCATCTTTAAATTAAATTATATATTTATTTTGTTTTTCTATTTTATGAAAATTATCTACAACATAGTATAATATTTTTTATATGAGAAATAAAGTTTTATATAAATTATAATATAATCTCTAAGTATTATTTATTGGAATGGCATTTTACGTTATTTTTATGAAGAAATATTATGATTAATATAAAATAATAAATTAATTTTAATGTTTTAATATTATTTTATAAAATGATGAACCAACATAAAAATCATGTAAAAAAATTAAATAATAATGAATCAATTAAAAAAATATTAAAATTTTGAATACTCAAAAGAGAGAAGTGAGAGAAAAATTACATTTATTTTATAAAAGATATTAATTTTAATAAATTAAGAGACCTAATTGAAAGTAAATTATACTTTTAAATACTAAAATGATCATTTGTCTAAAATAAACTATCAATAATATATATTATAAACTTTTGTTTTGGAGAACATTAAACACTTAAAAAAGTACATAACAAATATTGTAAACCTAATTACTTATATATCTTAATAAAAAAAAAGTAAAAATTGATGCATAGTGAGGCTTAGTGATCCGGCAGGTTTATATATAAGATTGAGTGAAGGAGTTTAATGGATTAGAACACTTAATTTGACCGACAAACCAGACCGTGTTACCATCTTATGGTATATCTACAAGTGAAACTCATATTTTAATTATTATTATTTGGTACGATGTATCTTAAGGAACATAAAACTACCTCTGCATTTGAAAAGAAATAATGTTGGATTTGGCCATAAACATAACATAAAAAAGTTGATAAATGTGAGTGAGTTGTGGAAGAAAGATGTTGCAAAGGGTATGTGTCCAATGCATAAATGTACAGTGGCCAAGGTTTTTGGCTCTATCCTTTGACTCACACCCCTTTTCTGCGCTTTATGTAAAGTGTTGGGCGCAGGAGCCCCCCACCGACCATTTCACTCTACGCTATTCTTTCAACATCATCATTTCTCTCAATAACATATGCATAATCTCAAATCTTTTCCACTTCATTGCAATTTCATTTCCTCTTCAAATAAATAAAAGAAAAAGGTATTCCTTAATTAAATATCTAACATACTTTTATCAGAATGTACGTAAACATTCTTCATTCAACACGTCTCAAACTATGTACTCATATGTCAATTTAATTTATTCAACACATTCTCGATTCGATGTTTATCAAAAAAATACCATATTTAATATATTAAAAGAATTTAACATAATTTTATTAAAATAATTCTATTTATTTAATTTTAAAATTTAAAATTAAAACATGTCAAAATTTCAGATAAAAATAAATCTCAATTTCCTGTTAAAATTGAGATATAAAAAAAACATAAGCATTCTTAATACTAACTTTTATTAATATAGGTTATTTGTAGTTTAAAAAAAAAGAAAAAAACTCAGTTCGACATAGTGAGCAAACATATCGTTAATGTGATTTGAACTTGTCATTGCAACGTTGAAGGTACCTGTACCTTCATTAGTAGTGCAAGGATCTATCAAATCAAATCTATTCGGGAAGAACTCTCTAGTCTAATTGCCCTTTTATGTATTATTGTTAGTAGAGTGGATAGGGTTTCATGACTCATCTATTGCTATTTTTAGTTCCACTAGGTTGGAAAAAGAAAAATTCTAAAAACATGTTTTAATTTGAAGTGAAATAAAACTCGCCAAACTGATTATTTATCGGAAAAGGCTGACATGTTGAATAAGAGGTTCAATCAATTAGCTCAATAAAAATGTGTGCTTTTCTTTTTGTTGTTGTGGATGCTTTTTGTAAGAAACTGATCAACCAACTTTATTTGTTTGTCCAACTTAATCATAATGGATTATACTTATTTACTTTAGTATATAACTTATTTTTATTATATGTTACGGTTTATGACACTTTTAAGTTAAGTTTAAATTATATATATTGTGTTACTGATATTACTTTGTATATTATACTATTTTATTAACAATTTAAAGTTATAAGATTTTTACAATTAGTTTGACTCCTATTGGACCTCTAACTATCTAAAATCTATCTTGATTCAATGACAAGTTTCAGAAGCTTATGTAGAAAAACAGCATCCACAATAAATGGAGAGAGGAACTCCCTTTGTCAAATTGTAACAGGGACCTAACATTTATGTAGTCATCTAATAATACTTATTACCTTATTTATTACTTTATTATAAATAAAAAAGACATATTTCACACATTACTCTCATAGTTAGTAAAACAAATCACTAAGAAAATGTTTAAATATTAAAAAAAAAATCATTTTAGTAACTAATTTAATGACTAATTATTTTTTTCTTTAAAATTATTCTATTTAGAGATTTTTTTTATCGAGTTACCATTCAAATATTAAACTAGTCTTTCATTTAATTTTGAATTCAAATATTACTTTTTATGTTTATCTATTAATTAAATTTTTACATTTTTAAAATAAAAAATGTCATAGTTTAAGTACTCTAAATCTAAAATGTAACATCTTATGTGAAACAATATAAAATTAATAATTCAAATCCGCAAATAATTCAAAAACTAAAATACATTATTATAAATATTTTAAGCGTTTAAACAAAAAACATAAATTAAGATTTTTGAAACTAAACAATGAAACTGGAAGCTTGGAACAACTTAGCAACACCATCATCGTCCTTCACAGGTAGTTTAACTCTTACATCTTTATCTGTTCAAATCCATAAAGATTATCATTACAACAAAAGAAAAACAAACACAAGAAGATACAAAGAAAAGCTAATGTACAAAAGGATTTTCATAAAGCCATTTAACAAACAATGTTAACAAGACAAATAATCATACAATTAAACACCAATCACACCAAATGAGACTCTTCTAAATTCAATCATCCAAATAATTAATGTTGGACTACAAGGATGTTTTAGCACTTGTGATGTATACTCTCAACACCACAAGGTTAATCCTGTACAGGTTACTAGAACTTCAAGAAGATCAGTACCTCCTGCCACTCTCAACCTGTAATCCATCATCCTTTATATGTGTTTGAATGACTAATAGAGTATTATGATAACTTCCTATTGGAGTCCTTACTTTAATGCACTCCCTTGAAAATCTTATCATACTTACAGTTCAAATCTCATCAGATTCCAAACATACATATTATCATTCTTATATATATATACTACCACTAGTCCTCATACAACTCAAATTTCACAGAAAACATTTATCATGACACAAACTTTAGAACATTCTCGTAATAAATTGTCCAACGAGCTCAGTATGCGCCTAGCGAGAGCACCACTAGAGCTCCTAGGAATTTATATGTCAAAGTTCGTCCAACAAAGCTCATATGTGTTCATCAACCACCAAGTCTGTGAGCTCTCTTACTTTGAAATCGCTTCACAAGAATATTCTCACTAGCAACCATAAAGTCAGTGGGTGCTCTCTGTCTTCAGCATCCACGCTGCCCTTCACTCAACTTCCAGAAAATGAAATTCTGCAATTATGCAAATCCAAACCTATCAAATTTCATTGTATTGTTTTTCACATGACATCACATACAAATTTGATGTATAACAATTCAACTCAATTCATACAATCACATTCGCAAAATCAATTATCAACTCACATATGTCAATACAATAAAATAATATTACTAATTCTCAATTTAATAACTCATGCTCATTACGTCTAAAATAATATTTTGTTGTCATACAATCACATATGTCAATACATACTTAGTAATTGAACCAATTTAAACTTTAGAATAGTTGTGAGTAGTTTTCGTTACCTTTGATAACAATCCAAATAGCTCAAAGACCCTACAACAACTTTAGATGCACAAAAATCTCTATCTTCTTCCAGGAACAACACAAACATGATCAGAGTAAAGTATTAATCAATATAGAATCTCATAGATGACTCTAATATGCAGGATAGACCTACATATTTATGAATTTTATATTTATACTTAAGTCTTTAATTATTAAAATAATCAAATCTCATTATTTTAAACACATTGTCAATTCTAAAACACCCATTTTATAAGTTCTTACATAAAATATAATTAATAGACTAAACAATTGTTATCATGAATTTTAGTATTAGATTTTATATTTTGAAGATATTATTTGTGATCATTTTGATTATATAAAATATACTTACAAAAATATAGTTATAATTATAGTCAAATCTACGTATAAATTTAGTGTGGAAAATTTCTTTATCTGAAATGTGACCTTATCTTCTCCTTTCACTATCCTTCAATTATGCGGGACCAATGTAATGCACTTTTTATATGTTCTCTCAATTTTCACCATTTTCTTTCGTAATTCATGCTCCACTCATGGAATGTGTTCATAGAATGAGGAAGAATCTGAGACAGGTTTCAGAGTCATAGCACCATAAAGATTGATGTAGACATATATGTAGAATTTGGTCCTGTATACTTGTTGCCTCCATGATCGTGAAAGTATGGATAATCGAAAAGAACAATAACAAAAATAAGAGTCATCACTTTGTTTTATTATTATTTTGCTGAACTACAAATTAGTTAAAACATGAAACATAAATGTAAAATTCATACGATTGAAATGTCAAAGCATCACTATATTTAAAAAATGTACAAGTTCAATCTCAATATCAAACATATAAGCAAAATTCAAAATCTTAAAACAAGACTTAATTAAAATATAAACAAATGCAAAGTTTAAGTGTGACATGTCAACGATGTCACTTAAAAAGCATTAGGTCCTTGAACAACATACAACACATGCTTAACCGATGAAATTTATTTAAGCAAATACTTACGTTTTAAGTTATTTATCTTAAGTGGCCTTCATTATCTTTAATTGACCATCTTTTTTAAGAAACAATTCAAAATATTTGTATGAAAAATCAATATATTCTATTAAAGGTTTTTAAAAAATAATAAAGAAAAAATAATTTGAATGTTAGATATTTCTAACAAAATAATTATAAAGAAAAAAGAAAAAAATAATTATAAAAAAATAAAGTTATCAAATAAAGTACTCACATAAATAGATTACTAAAATAAGGAAGAAGATTTTACATAAGAAAAAGATAAAGAGAATATATATGTTGTATGGATAATTGGTAATGGAGATGCTTTATATATATAAAACATAAAAATAAAAACAATGGATGATGGTGTGAAAAAGATGAATATAATTTATTTATTTATTTTGAAGTAACAATGACTTACAAAAAGTAATAACTATTAAGTTAATTAACAATTCAATATTAAATTAAAAGAATGATTAAATAAATGATTTTGTTAGGAAAAACTCAGTTACATAAATAAAACATGTACAGATTTGTACAGATTTTCATTAATAGGATGAGTTCTAGGTTTTTAAGACCTTCAAATCTTTATAACTCACCATCTTACATTACCTAAATAATTTAGTCACAACTCATAGTAACTAACTAACATTAAAATGGTTTGATAAATAAATAGTATTTATCTTTTATTTTATAACTTTATAAATAAAATATAGATAATCAGTAGAAGGTCACCTTAGTACTTCCATCATTGATTTAATTCAATGTTAATAGTGATGTCTAAGTATGAAATTACCTTCTTTGTAAACACTTATAGAACCAAGTTAAATTACTTTCTTTTCAAACATTTATAGAAGAATAGAAAATTGTTTGTAAGTTAAAATTAATTTATGTAAGTATAATTTGTAACAAAAATGTTTGATTTTAACAGAAGAAATGTGATTTTATTATTTCTGTCTTTTAAAGACACATCTATTTAAAGATTTAGTCAAATATGGAACAGTGGAGAGTTATGAGTTGGACCATGTTACTGTGAAACCATGTTTCTCTGCAAACGATGTGATTAGTATGAAATTCAGCCTGAGGAGATTATGTCACGAGACATATTTAAATTTGAATGAATGAGAAAATGACAATCCATTTTACAGAAGGAAAAAGAAGAAGAGGTTGGTTTACATGCATGAGAACTTTATTTCATGACAGTAGAAGTAAAGTGACCTCTCCATCATCTACAGTAATTTCAGCTCCCAATCGTGACAATGTCACAGGCCCTCCTTTTATCAGAATTTCTTCCTCATTGGCCGTTTTTTCCCTTAAATCAAACACCATCGCATTACCTAAATCAAAACAAACTTTTCACTGCCAATATAACTTTTTTCAACGCTACGCCTTTCGTTTACTAAAACCACCTCCAACTCATCTTTTCGATCTGGTCCCGCTCCTTCCTTTTCTAAACTTCATTCAATTTCCCTCCCAAACATTTTTCTTACAAATCAAATTTTAAAGACATAATATTCCAACCTATACAACAAAACAAAATCTTGGAGGTTTAATTATGTTCCGCATAAATTTGTTTGTGTGCTCGGATCATGGTATCATCTAGCATTTATGTTGTTTTGTTTCATATCTTTGTTTTTTACTTATTTGAGTTATTTTATTTAAATGTTAAATTGAGTTTTTATCTTTTAAGAAAATATTTAATGTGACACCTTTAGGTTAGATAACAGTTAACATGTTTAACAGTTACTATGCGTCAAGATTTAAATGTGTCACGTATTAACAAATATTGTAACTTAATTAATAAAACTTAATTTAGTAGAAAAAAATATAAAAACCAAAAAATTCATAAAATTAAATATAGGTATGTATGGTGAGAATATCATTTGATTGATAAATATGATTCGGTATGAAAATCTTAAAGATTATCTTTAGAAGCATATGAGTTATAGACTAGTCGACTTAAATTTACATATTAAAAAAAATTATATTTACTATATTACATATTTAAAAACATTTATAAAAAATGTTTTATTATATAAATAGATTTACAAACTATTGTCCATATTATATATATTATTGAAATAAGTCAAGTAATATATTCAGTTGATGAAAGAAATATGAAAATTAATGTGTTCCAATCATTTTTCATTTTTTTAAATCATTTCATGATTAAAAATGAAATTAAATATTATAAAAATATCTTTAACTAAAAATTATTATATACCACAATAAATTATAATAATAAAATTTCAAATATATCTGTAGTCATCAAGGATTATGCAAAATTACCCATTCAATATCATTTATTCAAAGCCAAATCTTATACACACTTATATTGTATATTGTTTCGGTACATTCAATAAGTCATATATTCTTTAAGAATCGAGGTTAAGCGCAATTTAAATATTTCTTTCTCCTTTCTCTTTCCACTCTTCAAGACACTTTATAAGGACAAAATCGTGACGGACGAAACTTCACGCTCCAAAATAAACAATACTTTAGAAACGATGATTGTTCCTTGATAAAAATGAAGATTTAAGAAAATGAAGATTTTAAAATAATATAAGAAATGAACGTTTAACATTAAAAACAAAATATATAGTATTTATTATTTTCCATAATCATCCTCCCGTTTTAATCGTTAAGGTTTTCTTTGTCAACTTAAATAATTTTTTCAACTTATGTTAGTTAAGGTTATTTTCAGTTGATATAAATTTGAGAATTTTCTAGTCAGCGTTAACCAAAGTTATTTTTTTTGTAAAAGCAAATCAAACTCAAATTATATTTTGACCAATATTAGCTATGATCTCCTCAATCAACATTACTATTACTACTCTTCAATAGCATGAGTTTGTTATTTATAATACTTGGACTATATTTTAACCAATATAACTTGTGGTTTTTAAATAAATGTTAATAATAAAAAGTCAATGTTATTTCTTGTCAACAAAGACTATTTTTAAGACATGTTACTTATATTTATTTCATTTATATTTTTTCAATTCAATTTTTAAATAGATGTTTGTGGAGATTTTTTATTTTCAATCCACATTGTGAATGTAATTTTATTTTGTCAAAAATCGGTTGTTTTTTTTTTTTTATTAACATAGTTTCAATCAGGAGTTTTTCTTTTGTTGAGAATAGTAAAAAACTATTATAAATAATAATCAAGACATGAACTTAATCAACATATAAATTTAAAAACATTCCAATTTATAATTCTTAATTATTAAATATTAGGATAACTTATCATACTTGGCAACTTATTTAAAAAAAGTAACTTAACATTGTGGAAATTTCTATATCTGTTAGAATTGATAATTAAATTTCTTAATAAAATTATTAATTTTCACTAACATCAAACCATTTTCAACTTGTTCTGCTTTACCAAAATAATTAATCTAGTATGACAAATTTATGGAAAGTAAAACTAAATCTTGGAGGGTTGAATATACTAAAAATTTTAACCTTAACAGTAAATGGGTAAAGAGTCTTCTTATATTTTACACTTTTAAAAGAAAGACATGAAATAAATTGAAATTGAAATTAAAATTAAAAATTTTGTTTGTATTAATTTAGAACAACATGACAGTTATTACACTGGTGATATATTTAAATTTATGGTGGGCCACTGTTGGGAAAGGAAGGCCCAGGTGATACCCAGTGCCACACACATACCATCTGCTCTGCTACTTCTTTTCTCAATCTATCAAACCCCTTATAAATATTCACCCTCTCTCCCTTCTTTCCTTCTCCCCTCACTCACTCACTCATTCACTCATTCTCAACAATTGCTTCTCTTCTCTCCACCACCATGTCTTCTTCTACTCCTCCATCATCATCATCATCCACATGTACTGCAACCACCACCACCGCCGCCACCACCACTTTGTACTTGAATAGTACTGAGAACTGCGAGGTGTCGAAGAAAGAAGGGTCATCAAGGAGCACTTCCTCCACCACTTCCCCTCTCATCAAGAATTCAACCACTCAGGGGAAGTGTGCTTTTGCAAGAAAGTGTGCAAGGCTGGTCAAAGAACAAAGGGCTCGTTTCTACATCATGAGACGCTGCGTCATAATGCTCATATGCTGGCATGAGTACAGTGATTCATGAACACAACAAAATGTTTCATCACAAAAAAGATCCACCAAAAAAATTCTCCTCTTCTTTCCTCTTTCTTCTTTATTTTCTTCTCTTCTCCCTCCGTCTCTCTTCTCTTTGTATGAGATCCTTTTGTTGGACATGAACTTTTTCTTGGAGTCAACTGTACATAGAAATTTCAGTTTCGTTCTTCTCTTTTTTGCTTGTGAGCTAGAAATGTTGATCATGGGCTTTTGTTACTGGGTTTTTAGCCTCTGTCATAGATGTTTCATCTTCATCTACAAGGTGGAGCTGCTCTGAAGTTTAATTTCATATCTACTATATGGTAAATTAGAATTGAGAAATTAACTGAAATTAATATATTTTGCTAATGCATATAACTTTTTTTTTTCTTATAAATTTTTAGGAGTTTTTGTTTTTTGGGATTGAAGAAGAAGTGATGGATTTTGAGATCTAAAATCTGAGAGTGAGAGATTTCTTTGAAGCATTGCAGGCTGATGAGGTGAGCTGAGGTGTGTGCTAGGCTTTGTGTAGATCTAATGTGTGCTTAGGATGACGCAACACCATACTTTCTATAATCCATTTTAATTAATTTCTTATTTCTCAGTATGTTCTCACCGCTGTTAATTATTAATTGCCTACCATATACATTAAATTATTTTAATAAAAAATTATCTTCTAGAAAATTATGATAGAAACATGCTAATATTTTTTTCTTTTTTTAACTGGTATTGTCTCGATATTTTTCTTTAATTATAATTTAGTATTAAAACTAATAGGTTTACGGCAGATATAAACATCTTTGGAACGAGGAAAGGGGCAAGCAACAAAGATGCCGTTTCCTCGGTCAAAGGTATGCACTAACTTTGGTGCTAAATATTATTATTATGGTGTTTACGAGACAAATTAATAGCAATTTTTTAAGGTCTTTATTACTATGAGATCTTTTTGTTTAACTCACACATCCATCTTCTCAGTTGAAAAGGTAGATATTTCTCATCTTGAAATAAATAAAGTATTGTAAAATAAAAGACTTACTTTTTGTAATCAAATCAATATTCAGTCTAATAACTTTTGTCATGTTAGCGAGAATTGCTGAACCTTTCAAATCTTAAATGCTAAAATTTTATTTTCTTTTAATTTTATAAAAATAATTAATTTGATTATGTTATATTGAACAACAAGAAAATTTAGAATTATAACAATCAATTTGTTAAAGAGAAGACAAGAGTAAAAATCATGTCTTCCATTCTGGATATAGAGTGGAAATTTATTGAAAGATACACATTTAATTCTCTTAATTTATTAAAAGGATATTTATTTAGCTTGTTAGTTAGACATTCATATCTTGTGTACTTTTAATAAATAGTATTAAATTATTTTTAACAAGATAAAATATTTTATTGATGTAAACTTTAATAAAAATTTATATAAATATAAAATGTAAGATATTCTAAAAAAATAATAAAGTTATATTTGTAAAAGTAATATATATTATTTAAAAAGAAAGTCATTCAGCAGCGAGAAAGAAATAAATGCAATTTCTTCTTGATATAATATTTTGTATAGAAATTATCAACCGGTATGTTTTAAAATACCATGGGTGGGTGGCACAATAGATTATTTTGAAGAAACTCCCAACTCCCAAGGCCATTTTTTTAATTTTTGGTAGAATGACAAGATTGTCCTGTGAGAAAGATGCTTTTGAACTTTTTTAACAAGCAGATGCAGTTTGACGAAAAAACTTGTGAAGGGGCATTGCTGTAATATGGTTCACTGCATGTTCCTATAGTTAAATACTGCAGGATTGATTAATTAATTATGATATGAGTGAAATTTTGGAAGAGTAATTGGGATGCAATTGAGGGGTAGTATTGTCCATGAAAGAAATTATTTACAGCTGGGTTTGCTGTGGTTTACACAGTGGGAGTGAAGTTGCAGAACCGGTATCAGAACCTGACCCTGCGTAAAAAAACAAAACAAAAAAAGGTTAAATAAATAATATATTCTTTTTATTTTCAAAGATTATTTAACTTAGGAGGGGTGAAATGTTCACTAAACTAAGCACTTTTTTGGAAGAAAAATAACCATTTACTTGGCCTCTAATGGTGAAAAAGATGTGTATGAAAAGTTGAAAAATAAAATAAAAAATATTTATTTACAATATTATTAATATTATTTTATGACTTTGGGAATGGCAGGCTGGCTCAGACGCTGACAATGGCATCGCAGGCGAGAGAGCAACACATGGACTCTCAGTCACTCAGACACAAGTTAATTTAAATTATTTAAATGTATAAAGATTAATAGTTACTTTTAATTTTTTTATAAATAAATAAATTTTAAATTGTCGTTTCTTAATAATGTCACGAGAAGACATCACGATAAAATATATTGTTAGCAATACAAGTAGGAATAAAATTTAGTGTATTTTCTTAAATAAGTTATCTTAAAATAATTAGAAACATTTTTAATTAAGAAGATTAGGGTGTAGGTTAACTATAGAAGAATTTTAGTTGCTTTATGAAATAAATAAAAGACTACTAATTTTAAAATAGATTCTACTTGTTACAATAATAAATTGATTTAGTTAAATAAATATTTCAGATATTATATATCTATATATTATATATATTAATAATGTTATACTTTTTATTAAAATACTTTGGGACTATCTATTTATTAATTTACTTAAAAACTTAAGTTATACTATTTGAATTCATTAACCTTTTATATAATTGCTTGAAGAATGTACAAACTTGAACCTGTCAATTTCCCTGAAATTTAACACATGAACTTCATTGAAATATATCCACAATCCAAATAAATTTATTATGTATAAAATGAAAAAACTAGAGCCTTCAAAACTTAATAATTGACTCTTTGTAAAAAAAAAGTTAAATTGAGTTTTACGTAATTATAACAATTCTGAAAGATTGGTTGTCTATAAAATTCTTCAAAAAAAAAATAGTCAAGGAGAAATTTTAAATTAATTTTATATTTCATATTGACAAATTTTAAATTATCCGTGAACTTTGTTCTTTAAGTGAATGGAAAAAAAACTGGAAGTTTAAAATTTTGTGTTACTATGTGTACACTGATTGAATATTTCAAATAGTTGCTATGTAAGAGAAATATTGAATAATGACACTGATTGTGTTACTATAAAATACATTATCTTTGATGATACTTTCTTTTCGTGTTAGTTTGATATAATGAGTCATCCTTTTTCTAAAACCCTCTTTTGATGAAAACTGTGTGCAATCACATAAACATGACCCTAAGAATCTTAAATTAGGTTGGGATGTTAATGATTGGGATTTGGTTTGGCGTGAAAGACTATTACCAATACAAGGAAGTGGAAAAAGAAAAGAAAAATGTTCATGCTTGAAGAGCCCGAAATCCAATACATGATCAAGAAAAGGTGAAAACATAATCATCTCATATCTCTCAATCCACTCTTATATATGGTTAGATTATTACTAAAATCTCCATCTACCTTAAATTTGATTTGGACCATAACTTATCATTGACTTATGCTAATCTTAAACAAGTAAAAGAATACATAGTAGTAAAAGAAAATATTACACAAAGGGAAGGAAAAATGTTATTTATTATACAGTTTAAAAAAAACATATAGTTTTAAGAAGAAAGTAAACAGTATATCATTTAGTTATTTTCGTATGAATCATCGATCTTATCTTCTGCAAAAGTGCATATAAACCACGTGATAAATATTCTTGTAATTTAATTAGTTTTCATAAGTAGTGAAAAGCCTTGACATTATGTATGAGCTTCCGATGAATAAGAACATAAAGTTGGGACACATGTATTGTTGTTCCCTTGTTGTTGTATCTCTCTTAAGTTTTTTTTTTTTTTAATGTAATTATGGTCTTTTGAGCAAGTTGTTAGAGAACATAGATTTTCACTCCATGATGTGATCTTAGTATTTTTATTTTTATATCTAAATTTGATTGTAATCTACATTAATGAAGAAAAAAAATTCAAACTCTATCGACTATCATTATCTTTTGTCCCCTGTTTGAACCATCTTTGTCTAGTTTGTTTTTATATATCCAACAACATGTACCCATCTACATAATGGCATCTCGTAACCTCGAAAATTGATAGTTCATTCTTCATAATTGTTGAACAGTCATGCTCCTCTCTCTCCACATTTTTTTTACACAGGAAATCCTTGTAATTATCGATCAATACTTGTTTTTCCTTATTTGTTTCTGAATCCACTTTACAAGAATTTTTGTTTTTCATATACAATCTATTTTATTTTCTACAAACATCCAAATTTTCTCTTACTATCTTAAAGTGAAATTAATTATTTTTAAATTTGTATATTTAAATTATATCTTTCTTTTAAAATAATGCTTTATATTTTATTTTCTTTCAAAATACACACAAGTAATAAAGTTATACAAAAATTTGTTATTTAATTTGTTTGGTTAAATATATTTTTCTTTATTAAACATAGGTCAAGTTTTCTTAACATTCTAAATATTTTAATGATTGATTTTATAGTCTAATAGAAGATTAAGTCTGTGAATAGAAGTTAGATGTTTGTTTATAAATTCATTATATAATTATAGTTTTAAGATTTTTTTTCTCCCTTTACATTTTCTCTAATTTGTAACCAACAAAAATTGTATATAGAATTTGATCATCATGCAAGTGAAAGATTAAAGGGAGTATGAATTAGTATTGGTATAATTATTATTGCAAACATAGTTTTTGTATTATTTATAAGCACGGGAATTGTATAATTGTTGTTGATAACAGATACCTATAAAAATTTACATTTTCGGATGATATGTTGTTAGTTAGACAAGACCTAGACGGTATACAAAATTTCATTAATTGTCTTAAGCAACTAAAGTAACGAGACATATATCACAATTGGTGACATTAGTAAAATAGATATTGAAATGATTCTCTCTCCTGTAGAAGTATATTACTTAAGGGTTGGACAAAACACCATGGCTTGTGATTTAAGCACAGGTGATTATGAATACTTAAGTATGACATAAGGTAGTGTGCATATGTGTCATGTATGGTAGTTTATGATGCATGTCATAGTCACTTAAGAATTTGTTGGAGGCTCTAGAGTCCTAAGACAATGGAGGAGTCTTCTAGATCTTGTTGGATTATTTTCAATGAGAGATTTACTCTTAAGTATTGGTGGTAACCAGTGACAAAACTTCTTAGTGTTATAGAAGGTTTTAGCCCTCAAGCTTTTTCAATATAATAAATTAATATATCGGATTGCATTTCATTCAAGCAACAAGTGTGTTGCTCAAGCGAAAGAAACTTGCTCAATTGGATATTTTATTGAAGCAGTGGACGATATTATGCTATATATTATGTTGCTTTTATATATGTGATAAATTTTTTGGTGACAAAATGTTGTATGACAGCTTGATTAATTAAATATGCTCTAAAAGGTATATGATTAATTTTGAAATGCATGACATGATGTATGCATGATATATGTCATTTTTTGCCAGTCTTTCATAGATGGTAGATATGATTTTGGTCACTTATATACATGTATATGCATTAGAATATATTTCTCTATAAGGTCTTTTTCTATAAGAGTGACCTTGGTGGGTGACATAGGGATATACGAGGTGGTATCATGTATTGGGTGACTGTGATAAACACAAAACTCAATTAACATATGTATTTTGAATTTATTGTTGAATAATCATATAGATAGGACTTTTGGTTCTCAGAAGATGAAAGAGAACTACATAAAGCTGGTGGTGTGTGTTTATTTAGCTTGATAGCAAATATTTTGTTTCACCCTTATACTAATAAGATAGGTACGCAAAGATCTAATATATTCAAGACATATTAAGTGTTAATCTCTAATGAGACTTGTTTATCATGATTTGAAGTCTTTTGGAAAACATCTTGCATTTAGTCATGATAAAATGTATGATTAGATTTGAGTTAATTAACATTCATAGATCTTATTTATATATATATATATATATATATATATATATATATATATATATAATAGGTTGGATCTTATATTTTATTTACCTTAGTTATACCTTATGTTCATTATATCTTATTATAACGGTTATACTTGAACATTGTTGTAAGTTCAATGTAATCAAATTTCAAGATATTGTTAATAATTTTGGGGTGAGGGTATTTAGATGGAGTGTGTGGTTGTGTACATAACATCACATATTCTTTGTTATACTATGTTTAAATCTTTATAAATTAGTATTTTATTATAATATAATATTTATTAGTTTTTAGTTTTGTATATTTTCTTTGAAGTATTTGTTTTCATAATTTATAATTTGATTGTCAATTAAATTTTAAATAATTGGATGATGTTAGATGTATATTTGTCTGTTGCCCATGCGAGCATAAAAGGTAAATTACAATTTTAACTATTAGTAATTGTTGATGGTGACAAAGATTGATTGAAAGTAGTAGTAATTAATTAGATGGTATGCTTCATCATAAATATATGGAGTGTTATTTTTAGTGAATTCTTTGAATTGTAGCTGTTTTTTTTTTTTTCTTCTGTTGTTGCTTTAATGTAGTATAAAATTATTGTAAAACTAAAAATAAACTTTACAATTTTTTATTATTATTTGTTATTGCATGATCAGTTCATTAAGGAATTGACAACATAGAAAGATGTTGGAAGTTAAATATAGACTTAATTAATAAATTTAATCTTATTTAACGAACGAAAGACATAAAACATATATAGTGGATTTTGATATGGTGTTTTTTCAACGTCATTAAGTCCACTAAAATAGACCGTCTACAGCATAATGACATCATTTCGTTATGCAAAGATTCATGTACATATGGTATAGATAGCAAAAGTATATTTTTTGTTGGACAAAGATATAATCATATTACAACTCTTATTATATGTTCTTGTGTGTTCATATGTGATTTTTTTTCATTATTTTATATTAGTAATTTATTTATAATCTTAATAATTATTATACGTGGAAAGCCATAACTTGATTTTAGATTTTAAAGATTGATTGAAAAGTGATATTTTATTTTAATTTGAAACAGATAACTTAACGAATGAGACACTTTTAGGAATAAAGTTTGACTTATTGATAATTGTATTGTTGTCTTAATGTTGGTTTTCTTTAACGACCATGGATGAATCAATAATTATTAAAGGAACTTGGAATCTAATTTCTAAGATATTGATGATGGTGAATAATATTAACGAATCATTTGTATTTGTTGAAAAGGAACATATGAGTAGGTTTGAAAAGTTTAAACTTAACAATATTCTTACATTTAATTTCCTTTATTTTATGTTTTATATAGTTGCATTATATAAATCTTATCTATGTATCCTTTGATTTTATAAACATTGGATATTTTATGAATCCTTGTAAATATTATTATGAATATTAGACAGTTTGAATATGAGAAATAATAATTGTATCATCAAATTGTAAAGGTTAAACAATTTGAACATGCTAAATAATATCTTATATTACCAATTCTTTGCGGAAGCAATAATATCTCTTTGTCATTGATTTTACAATAACATTGTTTTTGTTTGCTAGGTAATTGAGTCAATATATAAATAATTCCTACTTTGTCTCTATTTATTATATTTATTCTTTCTATTTGTTATGTTTCATTTAGTTTTGTGATTAACCTTTGTTAGTCTATGAATCTAGTCCTATCTACAAGTTGTTATTTAACTCTATAGAAAAAAACGACAACAACAAAAAACAAAAATACTTGAAGAATTAGACTTTACAAGAAGAATTTGCTTCCAATGCCTTTTTGTCTAGCTGGCAATAGTTAAATTATAGTATAGTTGATTTTCAAATCAGCAATATAGATCAACCATCTTAGTTAAATTCTGGTATAGTTGATATTTCTTCAAAAATTTTAAGATAATTTTAGATGTTACAATGATGTTTAAGATCCTAAAGAAGCAACTGATGAGCTACTCACGTTAATAAAATTCAATAATGTAACAGAAAAAAAGTCGAATATTAATTCATATCCAACAAACAATAAAATCCTAAAGTCAAGTTTAAATTCATTTGACGAACAAAGAAAATAAAAGCAGGGCAGATAGAAGACACTTGATTGAACAATTTTGGTTTCTCTCTACAAAACAACATCCTCAAAAATTGAGTTTTCTTTGGAGCTGGATGCAAATCACAATTAATTAGCTTCGTAAAAATTACATACGTATATAAACATTTTTATCTTTTATAGATTTATTAAGTGAATTTAGTGTGTTGAAAAACAACTATAAAACACCTTTTTCTTCCTTCTTTTTATCTTTAATTTATAACCTTCTTCAATTATCTTTTATAAATAGTTAAGTATTTTTTGTGCCAGTTAATGTAATTAAAGTATACTTTTTTAAGTATTCTTTTTGAAATACACGTGTTTGACTTTCGTTAATTATTGATTCATTCATACTTTTAATGTTGGTTATCTTTTATGATCCATGAGTTGATTTTATATTTTAAAAATCGATTACAAAATGATCACTAATTTTTTATTTAAAATGAATTAATCAATAAATCATATCTATAAAACTGAAGTTTGACTATAAACTATTATATTGATTTTCTTTAATGATCACTTATAGATAAACCATTATTGATCAATTTGAAGTGGACGAATGAATGAGGTGATATATTTGAAAGAGAAATTTACTTAATTAAAAGTAAAAATGTATTGAGTGAAGTAAAATTAAAATAGAGACAAAAGAAATGATTGAATAAGAAAAGTGATGCGTTTTTGGAAGCGAAGGAAGAAAAGCGAAGTAAAAAAGCCCAAAGGAGAGGGGAGTGGCCCTGGTGGGTGGGTGGTGGGCTCTGATGGGTAAAATCCAAGAAAAGGTGGGACCAAAAGCGAAGCATGTGTAGAAAGGGTGTTTGTGAAATTGAGGCAAGAAAAACCCGTGGGCAAAGGAAAGGACTAGTTAGTGGGTGGGCCGGGCCCAAGGACGTGGTCAACGGTCACATCAGCAAAAGGATTGGCACGTGTTGCTTTGGGATTGGAGCGTTGGAGAAAGAGAGGAAAGAAAAAGGGTATGATGTGAGTGCGAAGCAGAGACACTCAGACACCGCGCACGCACACTGACACATCAACTGCTTCCTCTTCTCACCCACTCTCTGTCCTTTTCTTCTTTCACCTTTCTTACTTATTATACTTAATATTCCAATTAATTTTACTTATATACTTATTACTAACATGTAATCCATGAAAATACTTATAATTAACTTTTCCTTAAATGCATGAAAATAAATTAAATAAAAATTAGGTAATACATGCACTTACAAAAACTAAAAATAATAAAATATTTACTAAAAGCTAAAATTATTTTAAAAAGTGAAACATTCATTATTATTATTATTATTATTATTATTATTATTATTTATTATGAAATAAAAAAAAATAGTATCTTTATCTTCATTCACACTTTCTTTTCTAATTATAACTAGTCAAAACAAATAACATTTATCTGTGGTTTGCATTGCACCAAAGTGGAGGTGTAAAAAGGGAAAGGAAAAGAAAGAAAGGGATGTTATGGGTTTCCTATAGAAGGAAATAAAAAGTTGGAGAATCAAGAACAAAAATGTGTGTACAAGTCATCCTTTACATAAATATAAAATAAAATAAGTCGAAAATTATAATAATACAACATAATACTAATATATATATATATATATATATATATATATTACTTGAAAAAATCATGAAGGTGACATTGTTGATTTTTATTCTTAATTTATAATAAAAGTATTTTTCTTTTACTTTTAATTAAAATGACTTTTGTTTTTACTTAGTTTTCAATATTTTTTTTATTTTTTTAACATGTTTGATTTTTCATCATACATAAAGGTTAATTACCGTCGTCCATATCTGAAAATTGGTTTTTTTATCATTCAGTGTAATTTCATTATGAAATTATAAAAATAAGGTAATCTTTATAGACAAGTTATAACTTGACACTGATTTTCATTATGAAATTATCAAAATAAGGTAATTATTTAAAAAAATATTAAATTTAAAAAATGTTAATTATCAAAATAAAGTACATTCGACTTCAATATATTTTACAAAAGAATTATAGTCGTCACAAAATTATATGAATTCGGTACATTTTATAAAATACATAAATCATTTAAATTTTCAACTTTATCATCAAAGTCATGTTAATTTTGTATCACTTTATTTCGGTTAGAATAAAACCGTCTCAGTAATAAAACATATGATTATTTTTTTATTGAAGATCTTAAGGATCGGAACTTAGTAGAAAAATATAGGTTAAAATTATTAACGGATTGGTTTAAGTAAGTTTGTAATTAATTTTAACAAGAAATTGGAAATGAGTTAATTGAGAAGAGTACTGAAATATTAGAAATTAGATATGTGAAAATGAATTCTAATTTGTTAGTCAACTCGACTTATTACGGTTTTGAGTCAGGTCAGGTTAAAAAAAATTCATTTTTTTTAAAGTGGATTGAACTAAACTCGACTCACTTAACTCATAGGTTAAAGTACTTCTAATTATATTTTTAATTATATAGGTTTACAATCTTATATTTTTAGATGCTAAAATGTTGCTCAGTAATATTTATATAGTTTGAATGTTTAATTTATTTGTTTGTCTTTGTTTGTGAAGTTATATACATTAATGTTTTAATCTTTAACTATTATCTTTATAATAATATTTAAAAAATTAAGTCAACATTTTGATTCCGCTATTATAAAAAATAAATTAAATAAATTCATTCTTATTATAATACAATAAATATATAAAATAAATTACAAAAAAAATAACACATCCATAAGTGAACTAATCCACTAATTCGTGATAAATCGGATCAAATTGCAATATTTTTGATTCACTATAAAGTAAATTGAATTGAATTGATAATTTCTTAGTTTAACCCGTGATGAATCAAACCGTACGAACCAAGTTGACTCATTTTAAAAAATTTTATATTCATGTACATATCCATTATCCATTTTATTATCTATGTATATATCCATTATATCTATTTTATTATGCATCCCAAATCTTAGATAAAAACATCAAAAAGAGTTGGCAATTTATTTTTAAAAAATTAATTACAAAAATTTCAAAACTAAATTATTTTTAATCTACCATAAAAGGTTTTAAAACTGAATAAACTCACAAACAAATAAAAGAAGTGGGATTCCGATCCACACAGTAAAAGAAAATATGTAGGAAGGTAATTTCTTTGGATATATAGCAATTTTTGAGCTCGCAAATCCCAGAAAATAATGGGACCCAAAAATCTCCATAAATCAAGAAGTTGTGAGCTTTTGGATTTTATTTGAACTTGTATTCACTCTCTTTTGGATCCTTACAATTGATTTAATAAAATAATAATTTTATATTTTAAAATATTTAGAAAATAAAAATCCATTATTTTAGCAAAACAACAAATATGTAACTTAATTTTGGAAGAAAGAATGGAATCTGACGATGAAAATCTGCTCATTTACTAAAACAACTGTACTTAATATTTAACTCCCCAGTCTCCTCCTTGCAACGTGTAGCACACGCGTAAGCAATTTGACAAGCAATGTAAACCACGCTCTGTTTGCGGCGCGTGGGCATGATTGTGCTGTGGCATTTATTCTTAAAACCTCTGAAGGAGACGAGTTTCTTCAAACGCATGGCCACTCCAAATTCGGCGCTTTCATCAATTACACCGTTCACTAGCTTCGTTCTTCCGTTCACCTAAAAAAAAAGGGTTAGTTTCCTTTCGTTCCATTCTTTCGTTGCTTCCGAATCAGTTTGTGAGGGTTTTTTGAAAAATTCAATCTTTTTAAATAATGGGTATTGTGAAAACTAGGCAAACTTTACAGATTGAGGGTTCTTAAAATGGAGAACTTGAATTTCTGTTATCTCTGTTGTTTTATCGAGAATTGGACTGTTGTTTTTTTAATGCTATTGTGATGGGAATAGATTACTGAGAGATGAGATGGAATCTGAATTTCATGATTTCATTCAATTTATCATGGTAAATGTTGTGGATTGTATTTTATTTGTGGCTGATGTTTAGTGATTGCTGTGTTCTATAGGTTCAATTTTTAGTTTCATATTATTATTTTGCATGTACTTCTGTACTGAGAATACGTTGAACCCTTTTGGACTGTTTATCTTACCAGGGAGGGTAAAAGGAAATTTTGGACCCTTTTCCAACATTTGCCCCCAAATTCCCTAATCCCCACACTAAGAATAGTTACCGCAATGCATTATAAAGTTGGTAATTTAACTTATACTGCAATGACATTCAGACAACTGGAGATAATAATTGAATACTGTCCTTGAACTTTAAATCTACAACGGTTCGTGTGAGCTTCACCAACTTCACAACGCGGCCAAGATCATGATCAATTTTTTAATGCTTTTTTATTTGCATAGTTATGAAATTGATTGACTTTCCTTCCAAGAACATTTGTACATACAGAAAGTGTTGTAATTGTAATGTCTGTTACTTTTCAAAAATTGAGGGACCACAACTAGTTTAGTTCTTCTTAAGATATAAGAATGGTACTGATCGAAAACTTGGTGACTATGGTCATTAAATTTTAATCTTTTTTGGTACTTGTGTCTTGTTTGGATTTAATTCTATCTATTCCGGGAAGTTTGATGACTTGATTTAATTCAACCTTGTGAGGTGCATGACATTGCTCCACTTATCCCTGTTTATGTTTCTTAGCTTTTCTGTCTTATGAACAGAGTGAAACAATGGGTGATGCAATTGATTTGACCGGTGATGGAGGAGTCATTAAGACCATTTTGAGAAAAAGCAAAGCCGATGCTGTTGGCCCTACAGAAAATTTTCCTCTTGTTGATGGTATGTTTGTACTTGCACGGTGAATATTTTGTAACTTGTCTAGTAATGGACTATAGTACATGCCAGTCTCAAAGCAAGATACAGTACAGTCAACACCTTTAGATTTTGGCTACACAGCCGTCATGTTTTTTGTGATTTTTATCTTGTAAAGTGACTCTTGGCTTTTTAGGTGCTGTAGAAGTCATTCCGATTATTAGCTGTCTAGAAACCTGCTTATTAGAATAAAAATGAGCATCTCTAGTATCTTATGCATTAACCAATCATATAGTACTAATTTTGAAAGCTTGTCATATTGTCTTCACGCATGATTTCAATTCTAAAATACATGGGAACACATACATCACACTTGCTATAACTTGACTGTTAAAATTTCCCCTTATATGTGAAAATGTAATTATCTTCACAAGTATCTCTGTGTCAAGGTCCATCTATTTGAGAGTGTTATAGAGACATCATCTTGGACTATTACACAGTGGGTTGGAATTGCATGATGTTAGGACACTTACAAGGAAAAGTTTAGCTATTAAGGCCTAATTTGGATTAGTCTCTAGCTCGGGGTGAGTTTTCCATTTAGATACAGAGTTTTTCTGTTATTGTGAATTGAGTGTATAATCACACTTGTAAACCCTTTATTTATAATCATTCAAAGTATAATATAGGGAAACTTTATAACGGCTAACAATGTAGAATATCTCTAATTATCAACTGTACATAATTCCCTAATTACTAGATCAAATCATATCTTTTGCGTTCCTCCTGAAACTGGCGAATACATGTCATATGAGTCTAACTTGTCACAAATGTGGTCAATACTGGAGCTCTTCAGGGATTTAGTGAGCATGTATGCAATTTGGTCATTGTGTTTAGTCTGCTCATGGAATGTGAATGGCAGCTTCACTGTCACATATTAGTTGAGTATCTAATGACAATATTCAGAAGTGTACCTTTCATATGATGCCTTTTTTGGCCTATGAAGTTTATCTAATCTGACCATAAGTTTTAATTCTCTAAATTGGATGTGTTTGAAGTTTGTTTGCATGAAATGCTTGATTTTACTGATTCTCATCTAAATGTTGTTGTTTGTGCTGATCAGTTCACTATGAAGGCACACTTGCTGATACCGGTGAAGTTTTTGACACAACACATGAAGATAACACTATATTCTCTTTTGAGATTGGGAAGGGCAGTGTTATCAAGGCTTGGGAGGTTGCAGTCAAAACCATGAAGGTCTAAGAAAGCATACTTTTGATGAAACTGCATTTAGATAATGGTTTTGATCCTGATATTTATCTGCTAATCTTGCTAGGTCGGAGAAGTTGCAAAAATAACTTGCAAGCCAGAATATGCATATGGCAGTGCGGGATCTCCTCCAGATATTCCTCCAGAGTACTATTCTCATGCCACAACTATTGTTAGGAAACATAATAACTATTAAACAAAAAACTTTAAAAATGAAAGATGTATCATAGAAAAATGTGAAAGCTGGGATACATTTTTAACCTTTAAAAGGCATGAACGAAAAAACAACCTGGGATACAAATCTACTAGTATTCCAATTATCATGTCATGAAATCAGCCTCTGTGGTACATTTGGTAGGTGTGAAATAAGTCAGGGTGTTTAAAAGAAGAGAAATGAGATGGAAATAATTTGAAAATGTTGAGACCTACCGAACTATTTATCACTTATTTCTACTCATGTTTCTATTTCTCTTATCATCTATTCTCTGTATCTCTTCAACTTAAAATTCATAATTTTTCAATTTCCTTGTAGAGCAACACTTGTTTTTGAAGTTGAGTTAGTTGCCTGTCGGCCAAGGAAGGGCTCCAGTTTGGGAAGTGTTTCAGAGGAGAGAGCAAGGCTTGAGTAAGTAACTTTTTTTAACATTTTACCAAATACATGTGCTTCTTTTTGTTTTGGATGTCTCGTTCACTACAAAATAATTAACAATATAATGGAAAAAACAGCGAGCTGAAGAAGCAGAGAGAGCTAGCTGCTGCTGCCAAAGAGGAAGAGAAGAAGAAGAGAGAAGAAGCAAAGGCAGCTGCTGCTGCACGTGTGCAAGCAAAGTTAGAAGCCAAAAAAGGTCAAGGAAAGGGTAAAGGTAAAGCAAAGTAGGTCTCATAAACATCTACACAACAACTTTGATATATTTTGATGACAATCAAATCAAATAGTTATGTGTTATTTACTATTCAGCATCTCACTCCAAACCATGTATAAATGATTGGTTTTGTCCATCCAGATAACATAAATATGATGTTTGGTAAGATACTACATAATCAGAAGCTAGCAACAACATTTTCCTGGGTTTTTGTCTATTTATATAGACACCCTATTTCATTCCTTCCTACTTTCAACCAAGGGTGGTTGAAAGTAGAGACGTAGCTTAGTTATGCAGTGAGGTGAACTTAACATGTGTAGATAGATATTAACAATTGTTAGTGAGTTAAAAATTATTGAAAACTATAAAATCATTAAACAAAATATGAAACCTACATATTTTTTATGATTTTAAGTAATTTTAAACACTTCCAAAAGATAATTTCAGAATCGATTTTACCCTATCTTAGTATTCTTATCGCGTAATTGTAATGCTATATTATCTTTTTCCGAAAGGTTATTTTGGAAATAATTTATCATCCTTTTGAAACTATTATTCTAAAATGAGTTTTCCAGCAAAATATATAATTACTGCCAGAAAAATATTTCTGGGGAGCTTTTCTCAATGTTCTTTCGAACTTTTGTAGGCATGGGCCACATGCAAAGACATTCTAAAAATGGAATTTAACACCTTTTATAGAAAACTGTATTTCCAAATGAATTCCAAACGATTTCCAAAAACTCGTTTCATAACGATAATCATAAATCTCATTCTGACAAATCTCATTCTGACATGTTACAAAATGGTCTTTCGAGAAGTGTTATCGTTTTTTAATTAGTTTTTGAAGAAGAGATTGTTAAATTAAATTCATTTTAAAATGGTATGTTTTGTAAGGGGTAAAATTTCTGCAATTTAAAGTGCGTTTTTAATGTGTTTGGATAGGAATATTTATAATTTTCTTGTAATATAAATCTACTAAATTTTTTTATTATTAATAATAAAAATAGTTTATACTTTTTAATTGAGTCCTTATTGTTTATTCTTTTTTGTTAATTTTTTGTTTAATCTTCCTCGTATTAAAAAAATGCAAATGTTGTTTATTCTTTTTGTTTAATCTTCCTTATTAATAGAAAATAATATTGTGATTAATGAAAAATAAAGAATGATTTTAATTGGAAATTTGTTAGATAACAATGATGGTTTTATCAACGATACGTGGAGACAAATAACAAGATGATGGGCAAGATAACAACACGTCATCTAATTAATGAAATTTAAAATTCAATTAAAAAATATAAAAATTTCAAATGCTCTAACAAAAATAATAAAGACTCCATTGAAAATACATAAATTTATGATAAGCTTGAAACTTACTTAAATCACATTACTGATAAAAAAATTATTTTAATATTAAATAATTTTTAATAGTTTAAAAATATAAGTCTATAATGTTTTATGATCAATATTACTGTCATCCAAAGTTTGTCAAATTTTTTAAATTGATATTAACCAGGATTTTTATCGGATAAGGTTAATTTCAATTAGAGTTGCTCATAATTATTTTGATTGAGAAGTAAAAGACAATCCCACAAGCATCAATCAAAAAGTAACAGTGAAAGGTAACAACCACAAAGAAAATAGCATTTATCGAACAATAATTTTATCAACACTAACCCAGAAATTTCGAATTAACGTTGACGGAGAAAAACTTCAGCACACATAAATGAAAAATAATCTCAACAAGGAAACTCGGCATCACCTCTCAAAAAATTACCTCGAACTAAGCATAGTCTGAGTTCTCAATTGGCTAATTTTAGAAGATTTTTGTTATTTATATTTATGATTAATCTTAAATAATACTAATTATTTATCTATTATACTCCCACGATTACCTTATATTTCATTAGTTTATACACATAAATTTATTGCGAGACAGAAAATAAAAAATCATTAGAAATAAAAAAAAGTATTATTTTTGTTAGTTTACACGAAAAAACCCTAATAAGATCCTGTTGTGCATAGATTAATTTTTTTTAGTTTTATTCATCCTATTTCTCTAATCTGATTACACAAACAAATAGAAGTTAAAGATCGCCACTTTTAAAAAATTCTACCTTTTTTCATCCTTCAGTTGAACAAATGAATCAATTAAACACGGTTGAAGTGATAAATAAGCACTGCGCAGCGACACATAAAAAGGGAGGGGAAATGGTAGCAGTAAAGAAAAATTTGTGCAGATGGCGCTGGGTTACGCACAGCAGCCGAAGAAATATAAGCTGAATAGTTGTTACACGGTATTCTGCCCTTCTTCTCATCCCTACACGTCAGGGTAATTACACCAATACTGGTCAAGACCTACTATTTTTGATACATCATCACACTAAGTTATAGTTGTAGACTTTAATCACACCTCCATAAATAAAAATTAGACGATGTATTCAAACCATGTCCGCGATATCATTATGTCCATTGTCACTCCACCCAGATCCAGCTCGAAATTTACATACAGGACATGTCCCTTGTTGGCGCAGCCAAGGATCGATGCAACTAGCGTGAAACTTCAAAAAATAAAAACATAAACAAGGTTTCAGAACCAATTTAATCGGATTAACAGATTTCAACCACATTTGTACTTTATTTTTTCTTTTTACCGACAAATGTTAATCGTTAGTATTTTATTAATGAAAGATCTGAACTCAGAACCTCTAAAACCCTCCATTTTAAACCCTTCAAACCAACTTTATAAATCTCAAATGTGAAATGTTAGTGAGGGAGTTGAAACCACATTTTTACTTACAAAGTGGTCATAGTTTAGATTTTCCTTCGCATAAGTTCAAAGTGACAATAAACTTCTTTACTTCTAAATATCAGAGAATCAGATGACAACAGCAGATATGAAGTGACACAATAAATCATAAAGCAACATGAAAAGCTTATTGTAGACCAAACGTCACAGATTAGCAAGCTATGAAACAAACCTGATGCAAGCAAGGTAAGCTACGCAGTACTTCACCGACATTAACTTGCTCCAAGCATACACTGCAAGTGAGTTCATCGTCAGAGGCTTTCATGCTTCCAACAGCCCCTGAAATGTCTTGCTTCTTCTGCCATAAATGAAAAGGAATGAAGCATGCAGATCAATGTAGCAGCTCAGAAAAATAAAATTCTACAATTTGAGTGAGGAAAAGATAGCAATATAGAAGAACAATAATAACCATGTCTTTGCCCTTGAGTGAGATTGGATACACCGACCGAAAAATGCCATAATGTTCTAAACTGAATCGTGTATGTACTCTAGACAAACCACGGACTTACAATGCAGACGTTGCATATTCACATGATAATTTAGTCATTTAAATCACCCAAAAGAATTGCAATGAATAGACAAATAATAATGATGTAAAGTGATACAACGTTGTACACAGAATAATACATCGGCATGAACAGGGACAACACTTTCCCCTACTGTCAAGAATAGCATTATCATAACAAGAAAAACATGTAGAAAAAGCATGCAAGGAATCAATGAAGTTATCATGAGAAACTTTGTAAATTCACTTGTTAGACCACAGATTGAGGAAAAAATAAGGCCAAAATGTAGACAATACCTCAGCAGAAGTGGATGATGATGCTGGTTGCATTGATGAACCACCACTGTAAGCAAAAGCAGCTTCTTGTCAAATAATCGAATGCTAAATTAATTTACTTTGCACACATACGCTACTTCTAAATGAAAGGTGAAAATTCCCATTTCAATTAGAATTTCAAGTTAATACCAATAACAGGCAGGCAAAATTTTACAGGACAGGACGTTTTCACATGTCAACAGCTAATAAAGAAAGTATAGTTAAAGGTTGTCTTCGTAAATCATATAAAACATGGTAATACACAGTAATCATAAGCACCCCAAATAGCATGGCAGTAAAAAAACTGGTGTTTCCATGCCATCATTCAGAATATAAAATTCAGTCAAAACTATCATAATTTCAACATGGCATTTTTTCATATTATCAACTCTTACCCTCAAATGAGTCCTCATATTTGATATTTAATTAATAAGATGAAAATAGAGAGCAGTATTTTTGCCGCATCACACAAACATGAGCTTCTAGTGTAAAATATTAATATCCATGTAAAGGGAGAACATAACAACGGGTCTGATTGATTAATTACCTCTGGGGACCAGCAACCTTATACTTGTGAACTGGAAGAGCATTAATCTCTTCCTCGGTCATGGAAGGTGCAGTAGAAACATTATCTGAATCTAAAGCTCTTAAAGTTTCATAATCTGATATTGGAAAGAGAAATATGTAATCAATATACTATATGAAACATCTGAAGAGATTAGAAAACAAAAATTAACTATAGTAGAAATCATTTTCAGAAAGTTCCAAAAACATTATGAGAAACAAAGTAGCAATTTACAGCACAAAAGACTGAAAATAACTACAAACCAAGATCATCAAACTCCCGGTCAAGAAGAGCAAGCTGAAGTCTGAGACCCTGCAGACGCCCTCGACTTGCAAGTGCTATCGATGGTGGCATATGCAACCTCAGTTCTGTGTGGCCAAGAATGCCACTGGCTGCTGCTGCATGAGCTTGGGCCTGTGCTTGAAGCTGTTGACATGTTGCATACATCCTCAACATTGTTGCCATCAAGAAAACACCGAGCACCAGCCAGAGCTACAAATAGAGATAAGACCTTATAAACCACATGAATAAATTAATGCCATTTTTTCATTGAAAAACTTGCATTCCGACTTTACATACTACAGGACCTTACCAGAAAATTTGGGGACATCTGGTGAGAGTTCAATATCATGAATAACAGAAGAACTGAAACAAACATATAAACAATAAGAAATCGATGGGACATTGAAAGAAAATATATTGGGAGAAATAAAATATTAAAGAAGAAAGTGATAACAAAAACATAACAACATGAGTACCTGTGACGAGAAAAGTGAGTGAATTAGAATTACTAGGACGAGCTGCATGAACACGCTGGATAAAATATTGGAATCAGTATGAAGTTTTAGACTTTCAGTTGATATTTTATTCATAGAACAAAAAGCAACAGAAACAATAAAGCATCACACGTGTCAGCTCCACCAAAACATTTATACAGGTGCAGACCACGAATACAGGGAGTACATACCAATGCTCGCCTCTCCGGTATAAATCCTGGAAAACCATTTTCAATATCTGCTCTTGTTCCTCGAAAAACAAAACTCATGACTCTATATTTGAAAACTTGACTTGAAACTTCAAAGGTTCACTAGAGAGTTGACAGAAACCAGCAAATAAAACCTTTGAATATTCTGAAATATCAAATAAAACTTTTGAATATTCTGAAATATCAAATAAAACCATGGTCAGTAGACAAGAAATCAACAACATATAAATGGCAGAGTATAAAGTTCAATAGGAACAGAAAACAGGGGAAAATGAAAATTTTCCACGAATATCATATAAACATACAGACAGAAGGTATCTAACATACTACATCTGAGCCTATCAGGATCATCCCTACAATTGGCCAACGCTAACAAACATTAACACATATCTATCATAAAAACAACATTCCCACAAAGGAATAATAAAGGATCAAACATGGAATCTTGGTTAGCAATACATAAATCGCTAAAGCACAATAAATCATATACTTCAATTTTCAAAGTAATCCGTGAACATTTTACAATATTTAACCCTTAATGATCCTAAAACATGCATTCGATATTTAGTTTATTTATTATATGGAGCACTTATGGAAATTTAAGCATATCAAAGATTGACAAAATCCATTTTTCACAAAAACACACAAAACACCAGAACCGCGGAGCCAAATCACTTCCAATCATTGCATACAATTCCACAATTTTGAAGATTCAACCCAATGGAAAGAAAATAACGTCAATCAAGAATTCACCAAAACCTACCCCATTGTCATTTAACGGCATCAATCAAACCAACCGCAAATCCTCCATAACATTCAATTGAATATAAAAGCTCAATCATAGTAATATCAATAACAAAAAATAAAAAAACTTCAGGTGATTGAAATTTTGAGAATGAAATCGCGCATGAACAATGAAAGAGGGTTACCAAACTTTACGAGGAACGAAAGCGGCCAAATGTGATTGGGTTGTGATCGGAAACAGCTATAATCCGCTTTCGATCACAAGGCAGAGTCGGAATTAGATCTTTCACCTCCGATTCGATTTGATTCGAAACCGAAGATCACTAGAAATGTTGATGTAGTTTTCTCGTTTTCTTTTTGGTTTTCTTTTAATATTGGTTGAACAATGGTCAAGTCTGTTATATTTGTGGTCTGTAGCAATCCTCACATTATGTCTTCATTCTCAGCATTTTAAAACTTTTAGAACAATAAAAAGTGAAAAAACTATGTAATAAATAATAAAATATAAAAAAATAACATTTTTAAAAATAGTTTTATATTTATATTCTACCAAATTTATATATACTTTTTAGGATATTTTTATTTATTTAAAATTATTATTTTTAGGATAATAAAAAACTTAAATAATATGTTTATTACAATTTGGTTTGTTATTGAAAATATTTCTTTCACAGAAATCATATATATATATATATATATATAAGCAAAATAAAATAGAATTGATTAAAACAAATAAAAAGTTAAAAAATATAGAAGATTTTTAAATTTTATTTTTTAAATAATTATTACTAATTTTATCTTTGTAAGTAAGTGTTTTTCTAAATTTATCAGTTTTTTATTTTTATTTGACTATTTTTATAAATTTAACCATTTTATTATAAAATAAATAAAAACTATGTATAATAAAATTATAAATATTATTTTAATTTTATAATTATAATAATAATAAATAATTTATTATTTTTAATTGTTATAAAAAATACTAAACGTATGTATTTTCACTACTACTTTTTAATTTTTATCATAAATATTTGTATATAATTCAATCAATGATTTATTAGTTTTATTTTCGTATTAAAGAAATCCTGTAGGCATGTTTGTAATAATATTAATACTCGAAATAGTTGAAATCATTTAATAAAAAATTATTCATTTATAACCAAAGTCAACTAAAAAAATTTAAAATAAAACTCTAATTAACAAACTCAAATTGTAATCATAGTAAAAATTGGAAAAACTTAATAAAATAAAATATCAAATAATATAATAACCAATACATATTTTTTTAATAAATCGTAAATATGTCTAATAATCTTTCTTGAAATTTTATTTAACTTGTCATTTATAATTTGTAACCTTAACATGCTAATAAAATTTTACATTTGCTTACTAATTCTTCCTTTAATATCACTTTATTTATATGATTTATTTTTAATAGTATCACAATATTCATGTAATTTTTAATAAAGTATTTGTTGTTCTACTATAGTCATTCAAAGTTTTACATATACATGTAATAATATTATGAAAAGATAATGATAGAAAAATACTATAAAATTAAAATGTTATTTTTAATTAGATTACAACGTATCAATAAGAAGTTGGAATAATTATACATTATATAATTTTATAATTTTTTTCACATAAATTTTGTTCCACAGAACTTAAAGTTTTTAACAAAAAGAAAATATCTTAAAACACTGAACCATACTATTATAGTGTGTTATACATATTGTATTGTTTTATTAAGTAGGTTTGATAACATGTATTGTGTCATACCTTAGGACATGTACGTATTTTTTTTTTATACATTTATACGTTTGTTGTTTCCCTGATTTGCACAAAGTAGAAAATAATGTAAAACCATATTAAAATAAACCATTATATTTATACAAAGAAAAGAATTATATTATTCACGTAATATTAGAATAACATTAGAAGTAAAAAAAATATTTATACAATGATATTATTCACATGATATTAAAAGTAAAAATAATATATATTTGTATAAGAAAATAAATCCAAATATATAGCTAAAAAGTGGTAAAATGATCTCATCTTCATTTTTTTTTCTTTTGTGGTTCTTCCTTTTTTTTATCTTTTTTTTCTTCCGTAATAGTTAAATTTAAAATTTCAAGATTATATAAAAGTTAAGAAAGATAAAAATTATTGAAGTTAAAAAAAAAAAGTTAGAGTTAAAGGGAAGCAAAATAACAACTATAGGAATTAGATTAATCACATGACAATTGTCACAACAGCGGTATATGTTATTGTCATATAACATCACTCTTATTTGACATGTGAAAATTTTTCAAAAAACAAATTCTAAAAATAATGAAATCAAAAAATATAATAAAAAATCGTGAGCTAACACTTAACACATTAATTAACGTCATTACTGATGTACTAACCAAATTGTAACACATTTTAAAAAATTATGATCAATTTGAGACTAACACAGAGATTTGATGACCTAATTAAGATTTTCAAACAAAATATAAACCCAAGAGAGTTTAAACCTAATTTGAATAACAGGAAATTAGAAAAATATTTTATATGTCAATAAATAATTAAAAAAAACATTTAACGTGATAGAAATTTTGAAAAAGAAATTATGTCAACAAGATAAAGTCAGAATCACATCTTTCAATGTTGAAGATCACTAGAAACAATAATATCACTTTTTTGTTAACGAACAAGACAGCTTATAGGAATTGCATTGACACAACGTTGGCGAAATAGAGCTCAACAAATAATACGTTGTATAAAAGTTTAGCATCTATAATAAACATGTTATCAAATAGTTGATTGCAGCTTTGAAGATTGATTTGTTTGGATACCGAATTTCTATCTTTAGACAAATATAAGAAGTTTAGCTCTTTGCCTTGCAAGCTTGAGCCTACGGGGCTACGGTCTATATCTGGAATAGTAAATCTCAATTTTTAAACGAGTATACGAAATTTAGGCTCAAGCCCGGTCTGTCCGGAATAGTAAATCTCAGTCTTTAAACGAGTATGAGAAGTTCAAACTCTTCACCTTACAAGTTTAAGCTTAGGGACTCTGATTTGTTCAGGATAGTAAATTTTGGTTTTTAAATAATTATGAGAAGTTCAGACACTTCACCTTGCAGACTTGAGCAGCCTAGGGGACTATGGTCTGTCCGGGATAGTAAATCTCAAATCTTAGACGAATATGAGAAGTGGATAAATTTTGGACCTGGAATCCCTTTAGAACAAGACATCCTAATGATAATACACCCCACTACTCCTAGGTGATAGAGTGAAAAATAATCGTTGTGAAAAATAATCGCTTCTAGCTCTATAAATAAATCGTTTACATGCTACTAAAGGACATGTACATTTTTTTTAGTGTTTATGGACTAAATATATGATTAGATTTAGCATGAACATAATGAAATAATTTTTTTATATATTAATAAAAATTATAATATACCACTTGAATGAAACACTAACACAAAAAAGGCCTTTAACGTCACCCCAATAACGTCTGCTTAAAAAAAGCCCAACGTTAAAAATGCGCGGTGGCATTTTTGTAAATAACGAGACATTTTTAACGTCTGACGTGGAGCGGGCAGACGTTACTTAACGTCTGTTAAAAAATATCCCGACGTCACTCAAAAAAGGACGTC
>Ga0214544_1000374_pt1 | contig 78754 bp, 57 predicted proteins | sample CNSS3metaG_FD_160074 | JGI IMG/M metagenome (GOLD analysis project Ga0214544, IMG submission 160074) | Root nodule microbial communities from cowpea collected in UCLA plant growth center, Los Angeles, California, USA - CNSS3 | ecosystem: Host-associated > Plants > Roots > Nodule | place: USA...
ATTTTGGATCTCGTCCACGTGTGTCATGTGTTGCAGCTCCCAATCCTAAAATGTTACATGATCGGCTTGGTCACCCTCACCTGTCCAAGTTAAAGAAAATGTTTCCTGAACTTAGTAGTCTCCAGACCTTAGAATGTGAGTCATGTCAACTAGGAAAACATGTTAGATCTACCTTTCCTAAAAGGTCTCAATCAAAGTGTACTTCTAGTTTTTCTATCATCCATTCCGATATCTGGGGACCTAGTCATGTCTCATCTTTTGGCTTTAGGTATTTTGTTACTTTCATTGATGAATATTCGAGATGTACTTGGATTTATCTTATGAAAGATCGTTATGAATTGTTATCCATCTTCACATCCTTATTGAATGAAATCAAGAATCAATTTGGTCAAGTAATCAAAATCTTAAGAAGTGACATGCCAGAGAGTACTTTTCGTCTATTTTTTCTAATGTTTTGAGTTCCCATGGTATCCTACATCAGTCTACTTGTCCTCATACGCCACAACAAAATGGCATAGCAGAAAGAAAAAATAGACACTTAGTTGAAACTGCTCGTACCCTTTTGCTTAGTGTCAACGCTCTTGTCCATCACTAGGGAGATGCCTTCTTAACTGGAGGTTTTCTTATTAATCGGATGCCATCTTCCTCTCTCAATCATAAGGTCCCTTTCTCCATTCTATTTTCAGATAATCCTCTCTTTCACACTTCTTCTAGAGTTTTTGGTTGTGTATTTTTGTTCATGACATGTCTCCAGGGTTAGATAAGCTTTCTGCTCGCTCTCTCAAATGTGTTTTCTTGGGCTATTCACGACTTCAAAAAGGGTATCGATGTTAGTCTCCTGAAACCAAGAAATATTACATGTCTGCCAATGTTACATTTTTTGAACAAACCTCTTATTTCTCTCCATTTGTTCAAGATGTTCATGTCATACAGCAGGTCCTTCCTATTCCTGTGGTTGAGTACAATATTTCCAATGTCCCTGTCATTCCAAGTCTCGATCAAAGTCCTCCTGAGCCATTATCTCCACTTATTGATTCTCTCCAACACAGGATGCCGACGAATAGTCCAGTTTTTCAAGAACATGGTGAATACCCTACTTCAGATTCTTCTACCTCATCTCTTGATCCCACGACTTCTGGTGAAAGTGATTCAAGTTGGCCCATTGCTCTCAGAAAAGGTACTCGTTCCTCTTGAAATCCACATCCCATTTATAATTTTCTTAGCTATCACAGATTATCGTCTTCCTATTGTTCACTTTTATCCTCAGTGTCCTCTGTTGTTATTCCCAAAAATGTGAATGAAGCACTTGATCATCCTGGATGGCGACAAGCCATGATTGCACAGATGTAGGCTCTTGAAAGCAATCATACTTGGGAGCTCGTGCCCCTCCCATCGGGCAAGAAGGTTGTTGGTTGCCGATGGGTGTATGCAATTAAAGTTGGCCCTGATTGTCAGGTTCATCGGCTCAAAGCCCGATTGGTTGCAAAAGGGTACACTCAGGTTTATGGCCTTGACTATTGTGACACTTTCTCTCCCGTGGCCAAGATGACTACTATTCGCCTCTTCTTTGCAATGGCAACAATACGTCACTGGCCGCTTCATCAATTGGATATCAAAAATGCCTTCCTTCATGGTGATCTTGAGGAGGAAGTTTACATGGAGCAACCTCCTGGTTTGTTGCTCAGGGGGAGTCTGGTATGGTATGCAAATTGCATCGCTCTTTATATGGCCTCAAACAATCACCACGAGCTTAGTTTGGAAAATTCAGCTCCATTGTTCAGAAATTTGGGTTAAGACATAGTAAGGCAGATCACTCAGTCTTTTACAAACATACCTCTCCTGGGAAGTGTGTCTACCTAATAGTATATGTTGATGATATTGTTATTACAAGAAATGATATTGCTGGAATATCTCAACTGAAGGAGCACTTGTGTAGACATTTTCAAACCAAGGATCTCGGAAGCCTCAAATACTTCTTGGGCATTGAAGTAGCTCAATCAAAAGATGGAGTTGTAATCTCCCAAAGGAAATATGCTCTTGATATATTACAAGAAACATGTATGATTGACTGCAGACCAATAGACAGTCCTATGGACCCAAATCAGAAGTTAACAACAGAAGAAGGCGAATTATTCTCTGATCTAGAGAGATATAGGAGGCTTGTTGGAAAGTTAATTTATCTCACTATTACGAGGCCTGATCTATCTTTTGTAGTTGGAATTGTTAGCCAGTTTATGCAGACTCCATGTCTTGGACATTGGAATGCTATCATCCGTATTTTAAGGTACCTCAAGAAGGCTCCAGGACAAGGTTTGCTATATCAAGATAAAGGAAATGTTCAAATCTCTAGGTATTGTGATGCTGATTGGGCAGGCTCCCCTATTGGCAAACGCTCTACTATGGGATATTGTGACCTCCTTAGAGGAAATGTTATCTTTTAGAAAAGTAAGAAGCAAAATGTAGTGGTCCGATCCACCGTTGAAGCTGAATATCGGACAAGGGCGTCTCTCACGTGTGAACTCATATGGGTAAAGCAATTTCTTCGGGAGCTTAACTTTTGTGAAATTCAGACCATGAAGATGTAGTGTGACAACCAGGCTGCTCTCCACATTGCATCAAATCCAGTGTTTCATGAGAGAACTAAACACAGAAATTGACTGCCACTTTGTTCGAGAAAAACTGATGACCAAGGAAATTTGTACTGAGTTCGTTGGGTCAAATGACCAACTTGCATATGTGTTGACCAAGTCATTATGGGGACCTCAGATTGAGTTCATTTGTTCCTTGCTTGGTTCATACAATTTGTATGCTTCAGCTTGAGAGGGAGTGTTAGAATTATTACTTCTATTGTATCATTAACCCTATGTATAGGGTGTAGAGTGTGGAAAACTTCTACTACTGTATCTATTGCTGTATCTAATTATACACCTAGGATCCTAGTGCAATCTCTTTGTATTCCATGTACTTGTTTCATTATAAATAAAAGAGAGAGAGTGGTCCTACAAATCCACTACTCATATATTTTCAGTCTCAATCTCAAGTATTGTACATAAAGCAACAAGTTCATTTAGAATGGCTAATAATCATTAGTCATTTACTTATATTTGCATATGTCTTGTAAAAGATTATTATTAGTGTTTGTGTGCAAATCCTTTTTGTTAAGACCCAAATAGTTTACTCTTGTCTAAAACCTCTATACAATCTCTTAGTGGATAAAGTTTTGATTATAATAAATATAAACAAATCATTACATACTATTACATGTCATCGTGTTATGATCATGAATCGTCTAAACTGTATTCTATGAAGTTGTAGTACCATCATACTCTCTAAAATTCATCAGACTTAAGCAAGATGATCTAGTGTTGTTCAATCAATAAGTGCTTGTGCTAAAAGTCATACTCACATCTTTTTTTACCCAAAGAAAAATATAAAGAGTAAGTTTATATTTGATTGTATATGCTTAACACATACTAGTGATCAATGTGATATTTTTACATATAAAGAAGCTATTAATTTAAAGAACATTATAATGTTTGAAACATTATAGGGATCCTAGATGTAAGAACAAGATAAAAAGAAGTGTTTTTTTTCTTAAGAGGAAAAAGTACATGCGTGTGTTTTGCCAGCTCATACACCTCACAATGAAGACTAAACAAATTTAAATTTGTTAACAAGTAAGGAAATATCCAGTATATCTCAAGTGTATCTTTGGTGATACTAATATATTACAACATTTGGTAATTATCGCTTGTATGCCAAAAAGGGGAAGAAGAAAAAAATTGCTCTAAGAAACAATTTCAGGAGACCACAAAATCAGAAAAACAAAAATAGAAAACAATTAACTTAGTAACTCACGATAAGTTACATCTTTCAGCCGAACTATTCTAGAAGGATGATACAAGTTAATGAGGCTGAAGACAAAAGACTTTTCCAATCTTCTCTCTCAATGATATCAAACTATCACATTAATACTTCCATTTGTTTTGGTTGGGAGTGTGAGGAGAGGAAATCACATGATGTTCACTCAGTTTTAGAACCAACTTCGGCAGAAGAGGTGTCCATATCATTCAGACCTAATTCTTCATTTTGTTCCCATGACCTCTCGTATTCCTCAACTGGACATTGCCAAACACAAAACCACAATACATCAAAAACTATGCATCACACTCTAGATAACCACAATCATATTTTCACATACACCACATTAGACCCGTTCATCACATGAAATCCAATTTTCAGCCTACTCAGGACCCACTGTAAAGCAAAAGGTTGCAGCACCAATCCCTAACAAGGGTAAATGTCTGAAATAAACTTAATTTTGTTTGTTTGTTCAGATGATGGTCTACACTGGATTCGGGTTTCTAGCAACTCAAATAGTGGAATCGAATCAGATATTTTATGGAATAAAAGATCCATGTTTAAACTTTCCATTATGTATAGAAAAAGAAAAAGAAAGGGAAAATTCCTCATGTCTATGATGCCAAAGATATGGACAGTGAATGAAATCAGTATTGCGATAGAAATGGAAAGGGGATAAAACAGATATTCACAAATTCAACTCAGAAAATGTCAACTTTATCTGCACAAAGTATAGCTTTATTTATCTGAGTTGGAAAACTTACATGCTAATTGTTTGTCCTCTTTCATATCATCAGTTGCAGGTGCTATAAAAGAATTGACTAATGCATCATCAAGAATTAGAGTCCAAGCTTCTTCCAAGCTAAGAAACTGCATACAATGAAAGGATGCAGATAAGAAAAATTGGGATTAAGACCTTGAACCAATAAGTTTAAATGGGTTGAGTAAAATCCAAGCCTTCAAATTCAAAGACAGGAATATGCAGTCTATTAGTGGTTGGTATTAGAGAAACATCCAACAAGTGATGTAGCTCAAAAGTAGCATGGAACATGACCACGGTCTTTGTTGCTCAGAAAGGGACCCATCTTGTAGAGTGCATTTGGTTAAAATTCCTTAAACCCTTTTCTCTTTGATATACAAAAGGAATCATCAGAAAACCCAAGTAAAAAACCTAACAACCAAAAAAAACAGAAGAGATAACATATAAGAGATAACATGTATATATCTCTATCACTCTTTGTTGTCCATTTCTTTTTTATGATAAAATTTATCAAACTGAAGTGTCAAGAGGGGAACAAAACAGGACAAAGTCTCCTCCTAAAAGAGAACCAGCAATACAAGACGACCACTTTAGAAATACAAAAGAATTTACAATGCCTGATGTTATGTATTGCGCATCTTCCCTCTTTTTCCAGTCGGCCACAAGACATTGTGCAAAGAATAAATATAAAAAATTGCAATAATAACCTGATAAATAGAATTATAAAGTGGAGAAATTAAACCAACTCTCATAAATAGTCACGTGTTACCTTGTTTAGTCTTGTTTTAAAGTCTATCCACTTGCTTCTACTATTTTCATCAAAACTATCTCCAAAAGTAAAGCCATGGACCCTCTCAAGGCCTGAACATGCAAATTGTTGTAAAATCTGTTTATTACAAAATATGCAGTTGCATTTTGGCCATTATAGCTAGATCAGTTTCGATTTGGTATTTACAACAATATGATTGTTGTTGAGCTGTTACAGGATATTCATCATGAGCCATGAGATTTTAACCCATCACCATCCCTCATTCACACCTATAAATAGGTGATATAGTGCTCTCCTAAAACACACCTTCTCAATTCTCTTGGCTCTCTTCTCTCTCCTTTATTTTCTTCTGTTGTCCTAGGTTACTTCCTCTATAAAGAGGAGTATTTTCTTGCTAGTTCTGAGATCCTCAGGATAATCCGGGAAGTTTCTGTTGTATCCTAGGGGACTTGCGCAATACACTACGGATAAGTCCTTAAGGACAGTGAATCTACACACCTTAGGAAGTGCTATTTTGTTTTTGGTTAGTCAGTTTTCCAACACAAATCACATATAATTATATTCTACATTGATACATTCTAGAAAAAGTAAATAGATTATAGAGTTAAATATGTTTGTAGTCTCTAAACTTGACGCTTGGAATTCATCAATGTCCCAAACTTTGATACATTTTGGTCACCAAACTTTAAAAATAAATGCATTCCAGACTTCCATTTGAGCTGGAAAGCGTCAAACAATGTAAACAACTCAAACACTAGCTTGAAATGTCATTTGACACATCAAAAAAATTTAACACAGTTAGGTTAGAAGGATTATATCTATTCATTTTTAAAGTTTGGGGACCAAATTGTATCCAAGTTTGAAATAAGGAAAAATTCCAATTTTACATCAAAGTTTAAGGACTAAAAGCATATTTAACCCTAGATTATATTAAAAACTAAATCACACCACAGGATCAAGAACATCATAAACATGATAAAAGAGAACAGTTTATAAACTCCACCCTTCCAAAACAGATACAAATTTGGCAATTAGAAGACTTTCAAAACATATTTGAGATAGATTTTGGAATGAGAGAAACAAATAATGACATTAAAGTGGTTAAAATTGAAAGATCTATCGCAAAGAAAAATGTTTTCATCATTTTGTTACAATTGAAGCTGAACATAGTGTATGGGTACTATGATGTCCTTTCCTTTCACAAAGATGGCTCCTAATCCTCCTATCTCATTAGGATGGTGACTAGATTATAATTTATGTGATTGATAGAATGGATACTTACTTTCACCAATTCTTGTGATTAAACCTTCAACAGTTGTAACTATTCCTCCAAGGGTTCCGCTTGCCAGCTCCAAGTCAAGTTCCGGAACTTTTACACTTGCAGTATCAGACTAATCAAACCAAACTACTCAGTCAATAGATATAAAAGGTATAGATCTCAGATTGCATAATGTTTAAAATGGTCTGGCCTACATGGGTACCATCATGACATTTTTCACAGGTTATCTTTACAAGCAAGACTGTATGTGTATCATTACAACTTTTGACATATTATTGAAAACAGAACATGTTCATGTTAACGTTTCTAAGTTATCTTTTGATGAATCATTTCAGCCTTCTGATAACCCCAAAATGCAAATTTAATTCCTTAAAATGCTATAGTTCCATGCAAGTGAGATGTCAAAATAAATTGAAGAATAAAGCAAAATTTTAAAGTGGCACTGAAAGATCTCTCATGATTAGTTTCTATAGTTAGTTAATTTACACTTTCAGCAAAACAAGTTTAGAAGCTTACATTTTTCCCTACATTTGAAGGTTATAACCTCAATAACTAAAACCCAAAGTACCTTCTTTTTAATGAGATTTCTTTTACTGAACCCAATTTGCAGTAATTGCATACTAGAAGTAAGAAAATTAAGTGCTCCCTAAATGCAAGGATAAACTACAAGATCCATCATTCATCCCTAAACATATATAAATAAGAAAATACTGGGTTGAGATTAGTTAAGATCACGAAAAGAATAACAGACCTTTATTACATCACGGCTAAGGTCATTGACATTCTTCACAGAAAGAGTAATTTTCTTCCCCTTTTCAGGAATTCGTCCACCAGGTTTCAACTGCAAGGTGAAAATTAATTATATTCATGCCCTAAAAAGACAGCCACACTCAAGAATCAGCATATCTCAGAGTTGCGGTAGCCACAGGCATCACATGTGGATGCCATAACAATTACTTCTTGAAAGTAAGGAATATCTTTCCATTGTTAGGCTCAACACTGGAAGAAATACCAAGAATTGTTCATGCAACAATATAGGATATAAAATTGGCACTTCGCATTGACACAGTACTCAAGAAAGCAAATAAATATTATCGAGTTTTTACCCGATAAGTGATCCGAGTACATGTCAACATTGTAGACAGATGTTTCATTTTGACTAAGCACAACGTGACTAAATTTGAGCGCATACAGAGGTCAACACAATTTAAAAACTAAACCACACTCATCTCTTGAACAACAAATCCAGGAGATTGCTCCCCCATATGTTATCACTGACTGCCTTTTTTCATTTACTAGTATGTAAAGGATACCTTAGCCTCTACTTTTATAATATCTTCTCTATTAAAATACTTTTATTCATTTAAAAAACATCTACAAGGTATAATTGCTTACGGGTTTTCGATGAAGCTGTTTCCGGCAGGATCATCAAGAATAAAGGTGATAGTTGATTCTCCTGTTGCACAGGCTCGCAGTTTCACCAAGAACTGATCAATTGCTTCAGCGGTCTCTGGAGCTACAGGTAGAAAGCATAACAATAGTTAAGTTATTTAAAGAGAAACTCATATTTCAAAAAAAAAATAGCGCAGAAACAAATAGTACTTTGCGTTCCTCTTGAAGGGCCTGAAGTTCATCAGCTGCTCTCATAAGTATCCCTTCCACCTATAATTAAAGATCAAAAGATATAGTTGAATTATTTGACTACAAATTTTCAACAGTTCAATGTTCATGAATTTTCACAAAAGGAGCGTTACAGTTCTCTGATGCCTACAATTTACATTTCCAATTGTAGAAACTAAGAATAATATTCACGATGGGCATCATCCTGGCGACAAAAATACAGGGTGCATATGGAAACTGCCAAAGTTATGATATGATTGAGTCGGACCTAGAGCTTCAGAAATCTAAACTAAATCAAAATAACTAAATCAATAGACTAAAAGGATAGCAATCTCTTCTTTATAATTCAGCACTTGTTTTGACCAAACAGAAAGGACACATTGACATCTTTATTCACTAGATGACTATACACAGGCAGAGTAAATTTAGCCATTTTAAAATAAAAATGCAGTGTTGAGAATGGAGATTTCCACTACTGACAAAAGAAATAACAGGTAACTCCCCGCCCTAGCCAGGAAAAAAAATTGAACAAGCAAACCTGTCATTGTCAGGAACAGAAAACAACAAAGTAAATTGAAATATGTATTAGAAGTAGCGTTGACAGACTACCACACTGAGCCTCTGGTGGAATCTCAAAATTCAGTTCAGGTATCTGCACAATCATACATATAAGCAAGGTTCCCTTTGAATAACTTTATTACAAAGTAGAAAATGAATTTTCCAATAATAGAGCTAGATTAGTCACTAAAATTTAGAATCAACATTTTAAATTGCTTAGTTCACAAAAATATATATCTTTCTAACTATCTAGATAGATAGCAGATAGATAAATAGGTAGGTAGGTAGATAACTTGAGCTCAACTAAGACTATGTGGCTTAGCCCTAAGACTTCAACGAGACAAGAACCACAGTGTCAATGAACTAAAGAATTTTCAAGATTACAATCTAAATAGGAAACAAACTACACAAGTTTAAATAGATATAAAGAAAATAAACAACAAATTTAAATACCTTAATGGTAGCAGATTCTGATTTAACCACTTGACGATTTAGCATCTACATTCAATAAACTTGTCAGACACTTGTATAAACAAATTATCATAATGGTAAACAAAAAAACAAGCTTACAAATAAAAATAAAATAATCCCAAGTAAGCATACATAGGCCATAATTTATCCTATACGGCTATTTCCTGGAGGAGCTTCTGTTTCATACAATAAGACCTACTGTTTAGTGAAAACTTAGTATATGAATCAATGTTCTACCAAGGACAATTTAAATTTTCATATTTCTTTCCCTATTTTGTATGACAAACATGCATATACTATTTTCAAAAAGCCTCTTAGCTTCATAATTAGATCTGTAATCCCAGTTTGACCATTTCTTTTGTAAACATGGTGAGAAAAGGGGCAAGAAAAAGCTGAACTAGGACTGCAGCATTCTTTCCAGATTCCACCACTGAGGTGCCTGTCTTACTTTATTCAGTAAAATGCTCACAATATACCAGTCATGCCAGTTGCAGTGTTTTGCAAACATCATCATAAGGTCCTAAGACTGGAAAAGTCACCGGCAGGAGGAAGGAGGCAGGATGCCTAAGAGAACAAAGTAAGACTATAATATTAAAAAAAGAAATAGTTCATTATAGTGCCACGCCAGAAAGTTCTTTTAAAATTTGAACGGATGTTACTATCCTATGGCCTCATTGAGAATGGCTTTTAGTTTTTCAGCACAGTTTTCAGTTGTAAATTTCAAAACAAAGACAATATTAGTAGTAGTGATGATGACTGTGTTGGCAGAAATAGTGACAGTAGTCGTGGAAATAATGATGATGGTGATAGAGGATGTGTTTCAAAATTAAGTGAAAAAATATTCCAAGCTCCATTTTGGCTAAATGCATTTTGTTTTGAAAATTACATTTGAACTGAAAACTCCCAGTCACCCAAAATGGGGCTTACAATATTTCAATGTCTAGATTAAAATTTTCACCAGGTTGAGTATGGAAGAAGACTGAAGAGCACAATCATGCTCTAACTCACCATTACTGATTTTACTAAGCTTCTCATGATTAACTTTTGCCATGCATTTGTATCATTGTATGCATGCTTATCAAAATTGAGAGTAGCCATGCATTTGTATCATTGTATGCAGGCTTATCAAAATTGAGAGTAGGAGTTAAAACAAACATAAACACTCCAACATTGTCTAACATAGTTAAACAAACCTATAGGCTCGTGCAAAATCGTGTACAATTTGAGTTTTGGATTGATTTAGTGAGCTTGGTTGGACAGTACGAGAAAGCCAAAATTGGCCCTGACTCAATTTGTTTTGGGCCTATGTAGAACACACATTTTGTGATTCACTAGTTCTCTCTTGTGAGTCTCTGTCCATTTGGGTGTCGACTATGTTACTATGTTATTTTATTGTTAACATTTTTTATGGTAAGCAAACTCTTACGAGTTTAAGACAAGTTTACAAAGCCTCCACGTGCTTCTATGAACTCCTAAGTTTGACAATCTTGATTGCATGCCATCTTGCTTCAAATAGTTTCACATCATTACATGATAAATGTCTTTTACAATTTCAACTCGATATTCTACCTAGGATGAGGAGGAGATTAGAAACTCGTAGATAGGGGATCTTAACTTGGATGGTAAGATCTTAGGATTTTACCTAAAATACAAAATTATACATATATAGTACATATGCATAAGAATATCATAAACAAAGAAAATAACCTCTTAAATCACAGTATTAAAACAAAAGTAGATTTAAAAATTATAACAATAGTAAGTCAGTATCCAAATAGTATAATCAGAAATGTGGGAAAGAAATACTTAATACTATTTTTTTTTAGTTGACTAGAAAATTATGCTGTTGAACTTTCCTATAATTTAAGTTTGGGATTTAAGTTAACCACACAATACTTATTTGTTAAGTAAAATTTTCCAAGCCTTATGCGGGATTTATACTCACCCACTCACACCTATCACAATGAGGGTTCACCGACTCACACCTATCACAATGAGAGTTCACGAGGCTGCAAATTATGGTGGGCCAGGGTTGTCCTTAATTAATGTGCATTAGAGCCGCCAACCCCTATTCCAAGGCCTATCAGTCTGGATTCGGCCAATGCAGGTGACCCAGCAATTGTATGGGAAGGATTACCGTCATAGACTTTGAGCTTAGTGCCATAATCAATCCCACAAAATTAACTTGTATGGGAAGGATTACTAAGCTGAAAATGTTGCTACAGTCAAAGGAAGGTGCAATAATAGAAGTTAAAGGTGGCACTAGTCTAGGAAACAATGGAATCACAGAGTTGAGGTATGCAGTTGTGACAAAGAAAAGGTTGAGTGCAATACGGAGAAGGTTACTACGAATGGGTTGGTAGGGCTTCACAAATGAGAAGAAAGGGATTTCCCAGGGTGTGTTCAACTCATGGGACAGCATGATCCTACAAGGTAAATGTTGATTCTAACACCAATGGTCTTCTAACTTAAACATGGATGCTATTTAAGAGAAAGACATCAGCAAAAGTATGAAAAATCATCCTTCAAAATAGGGCAGTCACTAGTGTCAAGAACCCCAGCATGGACATTAACTGAATGGAAAGAAGATAGCTGATAAAGAGTATTGGAGTACCTCCATCCATATCAGTATTGTATGTACCATGATTACTACAACATGTTTTAGAATTCATCTAAGGCCATATATGTTTTGTTATATCATTTATAATAATCATTTGGGGATGGGGAGCCGAAATTTGAATAAACCCAACCTTCTGCTCGCCTGATGTGATTGCCAAAATGTAACGACAACCGCGTGATTTCACCAGCAAACTGTACTTCATTGTTCCTGACAGATAATAATCAATAACTTATGAGAAAGATTAAAGGAACCAATAACATTCAACGCACCAATAATCATAGACTAAAAGGCTTACCTCTCACCACAGTGTGGACATCCAAAAGCTGATAGCAAACTCTGCAGGAAAGGTAAATGTGGCGTGTGTTATATTTAAGAAAACAAATGGACAGACAAAACAAAAGAAACAGCAGATAAAAATAACAGTATGTAATATGATCCATTATCTAATTTGTGAATCAATAATGCTAATTCATTTGATTGAAATATGTAACAAAAAACTTCAGGAAAAAAAAAAAGTGAATGAGGCCTAAGCATAAGGATAACAGAAATAAAGGTGAAATTTAACTACATATATGATATTCCCAATACCTATCAATGAAGGATCAAAAACAGTAACCACTTGCCAATCACAAGAGCAGATGGAGCAAAAGACAAGACATACCTTTTTGAACTGAGGAATTAAAGTCAATAAAAATCTTGTAATCCCCTGACAAACATGACAGAAATTCAGGTCAGGTGATAAAATTTAAAAATTTTGGATGAAGATACAATATTAAGGCTTAGGGTGTACTTGAATCATTTCTTCACTAATAAATAATTGTTTCATTGATTTTTAACATGGTCATATGGATAGAACAACACAAAAGATGAAACACACAAAAAAGTCTAAATATTCATTACTAAATTACTCGGGTAACAATGTCGCTTGTAAATAAATGAAGTACTAACTATTCTACTAGTCCTAGTCCGTAATTAAGAGCTTAATTAAGTTCCCAGTACATGAAACTTCACATAAAAAAATTGATTATTAAATTAAACTAGAAAATGGTTAACACTGATACTTTTCTGCCAAAAGCTTATGCTAAACAAATAGTACTATTACAAGTCACTTTTACAAACTTGGGCAAAGTGAAAACTACATTACCTCATTCAAGCAGTTGTAAGTTCAAAACGGTGTTCAGTACCACCCCACAAACCCCAAACCCCAACTAAACGCGTTGATAGATAAATTAAACACCGCACCGGCTCATAAATTAAACGCATCGAAGCAAGAGGAGAAAAAAACAAGGTGCATGGTTTAGAACATGAGAAGGTTCAGAAACAAGCGCAAAAAGAATGGTGTACTGAATACAAATTAAACGTATTGACGCAGGGGAAGAAGAAAACGAAGCGCTGACATTGCAATGTTCACCGAGTGAAGAAAAAGATAGTATAAGAATGGAGAATTGAATCGTTGAGTTAACCACACAGGAGGTGCGAGAAAAAGTAGAAAGGAACACTGTGAATTCATTGAAAAGCCAAATGAAAAGCAAGCGGTGGCGGAAAATGGGAGAAGCTTACGTTTTCACCACACCGCATACAAAGACTATCGAGGCTGTAGAGTGGAGCGTCACCATCCTCAGCTGAAACGGCTTCCACAACCGATCCTACGTCCACGATTTTCTGGCTTCTCGCATTCCCTTCCATTACTCAATTCCACGATTCCCTTCGCGTTATTGTTAGAACCTTCGATTTCAAGCAGTGACGAGAGTTCCTGCTGCGAAGGAGAATTCTGAGTTTTGAAGAAACCCTCGTGGCAATTGTTTTCGAAAGAGTTCGTGCAGAGAAGAAAACGGCGTCAACGACCTCTCCCGGTCGCGCAGCAGTGGCTCCGGTAGTTGATATGCTGGCGCAAAAGAGTAGAGTGTCTTGCAATGCTGAATGAAGAAAGAAGTGATTGTAATAAACTCAGTTCGATAGGAGCACCTCCAGAATCGTTAAAAGAGAGAAAAAATAGAAAATAAGTTTAATCGTGCATTTGGTTCTAGCGAAATCTTAATTTGATATTTCTATTCTTTTTCATTTTAATTTGGTCCCTTGGAAATTTAATCTCAATGTAGTCCTGTCTGTTAATTAGTGATATAATAACAGCGTTAAATAGCATGTGTAAGTTCCTCAGTTTTTTTAATTTTTTTTAATTTTTTTTAATTTTTTTTTTAATTTTTTTTAATTTTTTTAATGTTTTTAAATTTTTTATTTTTTTTAATTTTTATCTTTTTTTAATTTAAAAAAAATTACAACATGTCAAGCTATCATCATGCCACATAGCAGTGACAAAGTGATGTGACAGTGACAATGACACGTGTCACTTATGTCATTTTCATTTTCTCAATTTGGTCCCTTTATTATTTTAATTTTTGTCTCAATTCAGTCTCAATCTTTTGTAAAAATTTAACAATTTTGTTTCTCTCCAAATTGAAATCAAATTTAATTTAATTTTTATATAAATGTACACAAATATTTCTATCAAAATTGATATTTCAAGTAAATATTTTTAACAAAATTAAGTTCATTTAATTAAAATTTTACATTGAATTTTATTTAAAATTGTTTTAAAGTTGTTAATAGAAAATAATGTTAATAGAAAAAAAAATCATAAATTAATAGTTCATGTAACAATAAAAGACATATAAATTTAAAATTTGAAAATAATTTTAACTAAAATTGAATGTGAAACACAAATTTAAATAAACTTAGCTATGTTAAAAATATATAATAAAAATATCAATTTGAATAAAAATATCAAATTTAAGAAAAATATTTGTATAAAATTTATATAAAAATTAATTTTTGTTTTAATTTGGAAAGGGACAAAATTGCACTATTTTTACAAAAATAAGGACTAAATTTAGACAAAAATTATAATACAGGGACCAAATTGAGACGGAGGAAATGACACCTGGCATAATATTGACACCTGTCATTGTCACTGCCACATCACTTTGTCACGGTCACGTGGCACGATGACAGCTTGAAACGTGGCAAATTTTTTTATTTTTAAAAAAAATCAAAATAAAAAAAATTCAAAAAAAAATTCAAAAAAGAATCAAAAAATTGAGAAACTGACACGTGGCACCCTATTTAACGTTGTTACTATACCACTAACGGAAAGGACTACATTGAGATCAAATTTCCAAAATAGGGACCAAATTGAGATGAAAAAAATAGGAACCATATTGAGATTTCACTATGAAAATAGGAACCAAAGGTATGATTAAACCTAGAAAATACAAGGGAATAGAAGGTTCATTAATTCTCAATGCCCTAAAAAATCATGTCCAAAGGATTTTCTAATAAATTCCTTATTCTTAGGTTAGGTAACCAATCATTAGCCGACTCCCATTTTTGAAAGAATTAATGTAAGACCTGTGAAAATTAAATAATTAATTAATAAATGCGGGTAGTAAGAGCCTTTAAGACATTAATTATTGATTTATATGATGTAGAAAAGTATTAGCTCAAGTGTTTGAGAGTACTTAATTACCTAAGAGGACTTAGGTTTGAGTCTTATGTATGTCAATTGTGTGTTATTTAATTTAGGTTAAAATACTCCATTGGTCCTCGTTTTTGTTCCAAAATCTCAATTTGGTCCTCATATTTTTATTAGTCTCAATTAGGTCCTCAATTTTGTAAATTAGTATTAATTAGGTCTTTTCCGTTAGTGTAGAACTAACACCGTTAAGTAGGTGTCACGTGTCAGCTCCTTGTTTTTTTGAATTTTTTTTATATTTTTTAATTTTTTTTAAATTTTTTAAATTTTTTAAAAAATATATATATTTATGCCACGTGTCATGTTTGTAGTGTGCCACATGTCAATCTAATATGGTGACATATGTCAAATTATTGTACGAATCTCAATTTGGTCCTATATTTGTTAATTTGATTTGATTTCAGTCCCAAATTTTTAAAAAAAAAATTAATTTCATGTGCTCCAAATTTAGACAAAATTTAATTTTTATATAAATGTAATGATGATACTTTTATTACAAGTGATATATCTATTACATATTTTTAACAATATTTAATTTATTTAAATTTATATTTTACATTAAACCTTATTTCAATTTTATTTTAAAATTATAAATATATAGATTAATAAATTTATATTCAAAATATTTGTATAACATTCTATATTAACAATATTTTAGATTTGGCTTAAAAATAACAATTTTATAAATTCAAATGTAAAAATTTTTAAAAAAATTATAACAAATTAAAATGAATATATTTCAAATTTTAATATTAAATACAATTAATATTATTAAAATATTTAATAAAAATATCAATTTTAATAAAAATAATCATAACATTATATAAAAGTAAAATTTGGTCTAAATTTGGAGTGCCTAAAACTGAACATTTTTAAAAAATTTGGGATTGAAATCAAATCAAATTAATAAATATGAGGACCAAATTGAGATTCATACAATAATTTGACACGTGTCACCATATAAGATTGACACGTGGCACACTACAAACATGACATGTGGCATAAATATTTTAAAAAAAATAATTAAAAATTTAAAAAATATTTAAAAATTTAAAAAAAAATTCAAAAATTCAAAAAAATATATTAAAAAAATTCAAAAAAACGAGGAGCTGACACGTGGCACCTACTTAATGGTGTTAGTTCAACACTAACGGAAAGGACCTAATTGATACTAATTTACAAAATTGAGGACCTAATTGAGACTAATTAAAATACGAGGACCAAATTGAGATTTTGGTACAAAAATGATGACCAACGGAGTATTTTAACCTTTAATTTATTATTATTTTTAATAATATGCTTGATCATGTTGAGTGATAATATACTTATAGAATTATATTAAATATCATAAAACATGAATTGGTTTGATGGTTGTGTATTGAATTGAACATTGGCATGGTTATGGGTTTGAACCTTGGTAATTTTAAATTAAAGTTCTTTTTTGCTAAAATTAGTTTTGGCATGAAGGTGAAAGGGTGGAGAAAACCCTAAATGAATGATCAGCCAAGGGAGGTTGGGAAAACAGTCCATAAGTGACTTTGAATGACAATTAAAATTAGTCTTAATGTCATTTTTGTTTAAGACACCATTAAAAGACAAATTGTGAGAGAATAGAGGGGTTTAGAGGCTGAATATTTTAGAGCATTGTAAGGTGCACGAAATTAAGGAAAAATAATGATTAGTAAGTGAATTAGAGGAGCTAAATTGAGGTGGTGCTAAGGAGACCATTGGTGATCAAAGGGGGAGCTCTAGCATTTGTGTTTTAAGCAAGGAAACCAGGTTAGGGGAGCTTTTACGCTTTAATTGTATGTTTAATTCTGATTTTCATGCTAAATATAGTAACCTTACGTGTTACCTTTATTTTAAATTCGATTGGCATGCTAAATAAAGTAATTTCATGCGTTGATTATTTTAAGTCTTGGCATGCTAAGTATGGTATGATTATGTATGAATTGTTGTATTCCAATTAAAGTTGTGGTTATAGGAAATTTCAGAAATTGTCTGGTCGGCGATGAACTGCCGCCAGACGATTCTTTCCTCTTTTAGGAAATTCAGGGTTCCTATAGAGGAACCACCTGCCAGAAATAGTGTAAAATAGCTTGTTGGACCACTGTTGACCAAATCTTTGCCCAGAGTTGACTGGTTGACCAGTGTTGACTCGTTGACTGTCCAACGAGAGGCTGCCACGTGTTAGAGCAGTCTCTCTCCCAAATCAGATTTCCTTTCCGTAATTAAGGTTTGGCTGTCGTGAGCGCAAGGTGCGTTTTGCAATCCAAGGGTGGCCACTATTTTCAGATGAAAGACGTGTTCGGCGACGCGTTTTGCCGCTGTTGCGGTGCGGACGACACGAGGCATACATCCTAGTGGCAGTGGTGGTGCTTATGGCCGCAGATCAGAGGTTGCGAATGGCAGAGGCTTTGCGTTGCATCACAGAATCATGGTTTCCCTCATGGTGAAGGAGATCAACGAAGTTTGGTGGTGGCTTCGCAAGTGGTTTCGCGAGTTCATGGTGATTGTTGGGGTGGTTGTCGCATTGACGAGGTGCAGGTTCGTAGAAGGTCGCGACACGCGCAGACTTGAAGCTGTGCAGAACGGAGGCACTCCGACGGTGCAACGGTGGTGATTCTAGAGCGAGGGCGAACAGTGATGGTAGCGTGATGATGGAGGAAGAAGGTGCGACGGCCTTCGTGTTTGCGAATGCAGGTGAGGTTCTAGCAGCTCATCCGAGAAGAGGGTGCAGCCATGGATTCCAGCGTGAGCTCGAGTGGTGGGTGGCAACAGGAGACGTCAGAGAAGATGGTGGTGCAAGTGGCGCATGTGGTGCGCAGTTGGAGCGGCAATGTTCGTCTTGGACAGCGGAGGCATCACGGTTGCGCAGAAGGTGAAGGGTCGAACGGATGGCAGTGTGACATGGTGGCTGCTTTCCGGCGTGTGCAGCGGTGGCCAAACGTGTTCGTGGCGGCCATGGAGGTGGCGACTAGGAGTGTGGCGACTGCGGAGTGGGTTGGTGTAGAAAAGAGAAAAGGAGACTAGGGTTAGGGTTTGTGTTGGGAAGGAGATGATGACGTGGCAAACATTGATTGGTGATTTGAGTTAGTGGAGGATTGATGATGTGGCAAATTGTCATTGGTTAATTTAGTAAGTGGAGGATTTCCACATGGCGAAATCTGGTGGACTAGAGTTTAAGTGACATTAGGGTGCAATTTAGTAAAAAGGAGGGGTGTAGAACAGAAATTGAAAGTCCAATTACAAAAAGAGGTGTGAACCTGAAAACAGGGGGTGCAGTTAGCTCTAGAAATGTCCTTTTTCAGAAATAGATAATCCAATTGGGAAAAAGGGGTGTAAACATGAGAATTAGGGGTTTATTTAGTACCTGAACTATTCCTCTCCAAAATTCTTATTTTGGGACTTAATTTATGAATTAAAATATTCATTATTTACACTCTTAAGGACTTAAATTAAATTACAGTGCATTATTAAACTCAAGAATATCCAATAATATAGTATGCAACTAAATACAATTTTTAAGCGTAAAAATAATATTAAATTCCCAAAAATTTAATTATTGAATGTGAGCTAAGGTTCGACTCATCATACCTTCCAGGTGATCTGGAAGCATGCAACACCTGGTGGTACGTGTCCCTCACCATGTGATTTTACTGTAACAGTATTGGTGTTCTTATTCTTGATGTGCGTGATCTACAAAGCTTTAGTGATGCATTAACGGTCGACTTGCTAGTGTTCCTTGAGTTGTGGCTCGGAACGTATCCCTTGAGTTGTGGCTCGGGATAGGGGTTAAGCACGTGGCATTCTCTAGGTTGTGGCCCGGAATGACGTCCCTTGAGTTGTGGCTTGGGATAGCGGATGAACACGAGGAACTCTTGAGTTGTGGCTCGGGTTGGCGAGTGTTGCCAGTGTGAGTGTGCTGGTTGTGGCCAATACGAATGGGTCTAGATGGATTGCCCTCCTCAGTAATTAGCTAACGAGTTTGGTAGTCTTGGGACGTTACGAACTATGTTCATATATAGGAACTCCACCTGGCGTTACGGTGTATGATCCATAGCATGGTTTCCCGTACGTGCTCTATCGGTTGTGGCTGATAGGTATGGCAGCAAGACATCTTGAGGTAATTGCTATAAGACGTAGAACACGATTATTATGGTAGTGGCCATGTGGTATGGGATCAAAGAAATAGATTCATTTGGTGTGATTGTGTGATATATATAACAATGCAATATTTATATATATGTGGAATTCGTTAGCTCACTCTATCTGTTTGTGTTTGGCGATGATCATGTACGCGGTACACATGAGCAAATGATATTGCAGGTGGATCTGGTGAGGTCTAGAGACGGAGCAGGGCTAGTATTGGGAGAAGATTTTTTGTTTATCAGAGTTTTTATTATGTTTTGGAACAATTGTAATATTTTATATTATTAAACTTGGTTTTATAATTATGGATTGTGGACTATTGTCTGTGTAATAAAAGTTTTAAATTTTCTCGCGGTTTTGGGAAATGATATTTTATTAAATGCAGTTTAATTATATTTCTTTATTTTATTATTTAAATTCGTAATATCCGGTTGGGATGTCACAATTAACACGTAAAAACCTATTCTATTCCTGTCCTTAATTATTACATCACAAAATCTTTCATCTACTTGGACTTTATCTGATTTCTCTTAGCTCTTGTTTGCTGAAATAACGGGCTCCTATACTCATTCTCACCCAAGTCATCATATTCCTCATTGGGCTCATCCTCTTCTATCACATCCCTTTTCTATTGGAAAGACACCTTGTCCTCAAGGTGGAAGATGGGATATGCTGCTGAAAACTCAAAGAGCAATTCCCGAGTGGAGTCCTCAAGGTACATGCCCTTCCATTACACGAGAACTTGTGTCTCTACGGGTGTCTCTTGGTTTTCAACATCCAAAATAGCAACAAGTTTGATTTGTGGCTGATTACCCACGGTTGTAGGTGGAAGGTCCAATGGAACATCATCCACGCTCCCCACAAATGGTTTGAGTTTGGAGACGTGAAAAACAGGGTATTTTAGACTCTACAAGCAGTTGTAATTCAAAGGCAAAGTCTTGCACGCAGATAATTGGGAAAGGACCATAAAAATGTTGAGCCAGTTTTTTATTACGGGAGTTTTTCACAGAAAATTGACGATAAGGTTGGAGCTTAACCATAACAAGATCACCCACCTTGAAGGAATAGTCAATGCGGTGCTGATCATAGTAATACTTTTGGCATGCCTGTGCTCGCTCTAGGTGAGCCTTAAGCTTGGATAAAATGCGGTCGTGACCAGTCAACTCGGAATCAACAGCCTCGATGCGTGAACTCCCAGCTATGTATTGAGAAATATATGGGGGTTGCTTGCCATAACCGACAAAGAAAGGACTCAAACATGTCAAAGAGTGAATAGTAGTGTTGTAATGAAACTCAGCCTAAGGTAGAAAACGCCCCCAACCTTTGGGTTCAACATGAACGAAGGCTTGTAAATACTATTGTAGTAGCTTATTAACATTTTCCGTTTGACCGTCACTCTAAGGGTGATAAGTTGTAGTCATTCGAAGTTTAGTACCATTGAGTTTAAAAATCTCCTGCCAGAAATGGCTCATAAAAATTGAGTCTCGATCAGAAAAAATGCTACAAGGCATGTCATGTAGTTTACAAACTAGCGTTCCAAAAAGACCAGCCTTTCTAGCTACGGTAAAGGAAGTGCGAAGCATGCCAAAGTGCGCCACCTTAGAAAAATGATCGACAACAACGAAGATCACCGTATGGCCTTGGAATGAAGAAAGCCCTATGATGAAATCCATAGAGACATCCTCCCATACACCTGTTGGAATCGGTAGGGGCTGAAGCAACCCATAGGGACGGTGTGTAAGAGTCTTAGTACGCTGGCAAGTTAGGCAAGATAAGACAAATTGCACAACATCTGTTTTCATGCCTTTCCAATAGAAATTCTCACAAAGACGACCATATGTTCATTGGATACCCGCATGCCCTCCAATTCTTGAACAATGAAACTCATCCAACAATAGAGAATAAAAGGATGAAAAGGGGGTAAGAAAAATCTTGCCCTTGTAAAACAAGATGCCTTGTTTCATTTGGAAGTGCGGGTGTTGTGCTGGTTGTTGTTGCACCTTGGCAACCAAGTCTGAAAGCTCAGGGTCAATGGAGTACAATTCTTTAAGCTTGTCAACAAAAGTGAAATGAGGGATAATGAGCCTCAATAGTGTTCCACTTGTTTCATGCACTCTAGACAATGTGTCAGCCACCTTATTAGTTAAACCGGGCTTGTACACAATTTGATAAGTGTTGCCCAATAGTTTTGCCAAGTAATATTGTTGTTCCAAGGTTTGAATTACTTGTGTCATCAACTCTTAAGGCTTCGTTGGTCAGTATGAATAATGAATTTGCGGCCTAGCAAATAAATCCTCCACTTTTTAACTGCAGCGGTTATGGCATGTAGTTCACAGACATACGTGGACTCTAACAGAAGATTTGGGCATAATTTCTTGCCAAAGAAATTGATAAGGTGATTGTGTTACATTAAGATTGCTCCTATCCCTACTCTAGAAACATTTGTTTCTACAACAAAGACTTGCTCAAAATCAAGAAGTGCAAGTACTAAGGCTGTAGACATTGTAGATTTGAGGTTATCAAAAGCCACCTATGCAATATTTGTCCATGAAAAAGAGTCATTTTTTAGCAATTTCGTGAGTGCGGCAGCAATAAATGCATAATGCTTAGCGAATTTGCGGTAGAATCCCGTGAGTCCCAAGAATCCGCAAAATTGCTTAACGTTAGTAGGTGAAGGCAAAACAAGCATAGCTTCCACCTTTGATGGATTAGGACCAACACCCTGCTCTGAAACAATAAGACCAAGATACTCAATTGTAGGTTGTGCAAAAGAGCACTTAAACAACTTAAAAAAACTAATTTTGTAACAGTCACTCAAAGACCAGTTCAAAGTGAGTAATATGTTCTAGAGATGATTTATTGTAAACTAGAATGTCGTAAAAAAAACAACGACAAACTTCCTGAGAAATGGTTGAAGCAAGGGTTCATGGTAGACTGAAAGGTCGCAGGAGCATTACACAAGCCAAACGACGTAACCAGAAATTCATAGTGGCCTATATGCGTACGAAAAGTCGTTTTGTGGACATCATCCAGATGCATACTCTGATGGTACCCAGAGCGGATATCCAACTTAGAAAAACACTTGGTCGCAAACAATTCATCTAACAATTCGTTGATTAACAATATAGGAAATTGATCCTTACATGTAATAACATTAAGAGCTCTGTAATCTACACAAAATCGTCAACTCCCATCCCATTTTTTGACCAAAAGTACAGGTGAAGAGAAAGGGCTTGAGTTATTCCGAATAAAACTCGAATCTAACATTTCCTAGATTAAGCGTTCCATTTCCTGCTTCTGAAAGTGAGGGTACTATAAGACCCGCGAAATTTAATTAATTAAATAAATAATTAATTCATAAATGCGAGTAGTGGGAGCCTTTATGACATTAATTGTTGATTAATGTGACGTGAAAAAGTACTAGCTCAAGTGATTGAGTACTTAGTTATGTTGAGATGACTTGGGTTTGAGTCCTATGTATGCCATTTATGTGTTATTTAATTGATTATTATTTTAGTAATATGCTTGATCATGATGAGTGATAATATAATCTTAGAATTATAACGAAACATGAATTGGTTGAATGGTTGTGCATTGATTTGACATTGGCATGGTTATGGGTTCTAACCTTGGTAGAACCAAATCAAACTTTCTTTTTACCAATATTCTCTTTGGCATGAATGTGAAAGGGCAGAGAAATCCTAGCTGACAAGGGAGCAACTAAGAGGGGCTGAAAAATAACTCATAATAGTCCTTGAATGGCAATTACCATCATCATTAAACCAAATTTTCGTTTTTGGTCATTAACCACCATTAATACCTAATTAAAAGGCCAATTAGAGGTGAGAAGGAGGGTTTTCTGAGTCTGCCCTTGTAAAGCATTGTGAGGAGAGAAAATTTGAGTGTGCATTGTGCTAACTGAGTGAGAAGGAGAGCTGAAGTGGGGAAGCTCAAGGAGAGTATTTTTATCAAGGAAGAAGCCAAGAATCTTCAAGTTTTGGCAATGATATCCAAGTTAGGGGAGTTGTAACCGTTCTTTTAATTTGTATCGCTTAAATGGTATGAAAAGTATGATTAATTGGATGCATATATTCTTTTTATGGTACGAGTTTCGTGTTTTTGGAATTTTCCAGAAACTGCCTGGCGGGTGATGAACTGCCGCCAGGCAACTCATCCTTTCTTTGTGTGTTTTTGGGTTCCTGAAGAGGAACCGGTTGGTGATATGATCCTGACCGCTAGGTGACGCGTGCCTCAACCTAGTTTTTCTGGGGTTTGTTTGAATGGCTTGGCAGTGATGAACATCCGTCAGGCGACGCGAGTCATTTTGGCTCGATTTTGATGTTTTGATGCGTATGGGTTGATTCTGATCGAGGAAACATGGGGCTCTATTAGTTGGTTGGTTTTTGAGCGCCATATATTGTTGAGTTACATCGCGTTGGAAAGTAATGGTATGAAATGCAAGGAATATTGTGTTTAGGGTTTGGAAGGGATTGGAATTTTGCGTTAAGATTAAAGGATGCAGGAATTACTCTAAGGAAACTGGAATTTCATAATTAAATTAGTATTAGACCTCTTTGGTAGCATGACTGATGGGTGGATCGTGAAAAATACTCAAAAGGGTGGATTTTCATGGTGGTTGGGGTCTTCCTAGGTGCTAGAAATTCTGGGAATTTCCCAGAATACTATGCGTCGCCTGGTGGTACTGAGGGAGCCGCCAAGCGCCAGCATAGTGAATTACGCACTGCGTGGCTGGGAGATGAAATGAGGGCCTGGGGACTCTATGGGGATGTGTCATTTACGTCAATGGAATTAGGAAACTTAGAGTAAGGAAAAAATGGAGAATAAAATATGTGGCAACTATTATGAGTTAATCTATGATTGCATGATAATTAGGAGAAATTGTGATATTTATCTCGGTCCAAAATAGTAATTAAACTTGTAGTGTGAGTGGATTGGCAATAACACGAGAATAAAGAGTTGGAGTATTTTGTGGGTGGCCGAGTTAGTCATGGTTCAATTCAAGTAGTAAAAATGTGGTACTCTGTGGCAAGAGACTAAGAGAGAATGTAGTAGGATGGAAATAGAGATTCAGTTATGTTTAGAAGGAAGCGAGCATTGTGCATCAAGAATGAATGAAAATATGAGTATGAGTACATGAAAATCTCATTGGGTGACTTATTTAATGAATGGGGTATGTGAAGATGAAATATGATAGTTGCAATTAGTGTGATAATCAATAATTAGGATTATGATGCGCTGGTTGAGTGGCTAGGTGAGTTGAGGGTGTGAGCAATTGTACCTGAACCTAAACCAAAACTGGTATTGCACTAGTACTAGTGTAGTGCCTGGCAACGGTATGGGAACCGCCAGGAGATAGCTACAATTCCAGAGGGCAACAGGAATGTGTGGCGCCTGGCAGTGAAGATCGTCTTGCCAGGTGATACCTGTGGAGGCAATGTGTACAGTGGCGCTTAGCGCTTGGCGGCACGTGTCCCCCGCCAAGCGGTCTGAAAGTGTGTTTCGCCTGATGGCCTAGGAGCAACGCTAGGCGATAATGTAGAAGTAGAACTTGTGTTTTGCTTGCTTTAGATGTGCGTGGTCTACAAGGCTTTGGTGATATCTCGAAGGTCAGTTTGCTGAGGTTCCTTGAGTTGTGACTCGAAATGTATCCCTTAAGTTGTGGTTCGGGATAAGGGTTAAGCACATGACATTCCTTGAGTTATGGCTCGGAATGACATCTCTTGAGTTTTGGCTCGGGATGGCAGATGAATACAAGAAACTTTTGAGTTGTGGCTCGAATTGACGAGTGTTGCCAGTATGAGTGTGTGAGTTGTGGCTCGTACGGATGGGTCCAGATAGATTGCTCTCCTCAGTATGTGAATGACGAGTTTGGTAGTCTTGGGACATTAAAAACTATTTTTGTATTGGGAACTCCACCTAACGTTATAAAGTATGGTTTGTAGCAGGTTTCCTGCACGTGCTCTACAAGTTGTGGCTTGTAGGTGTGGCAACAAGACATCTTAAGATATTCGTCTAAAGACGTAGACCATGGATGACATGATGGTGGTCATGTGATATGGAATTAAAGGATGGAATTCTTTTGGTGTGTTTGTATGTATATATTGTGACCACGAACTTACCAAACCAACCTGAAAATCTTAGTGTTTTGGGAATGGCATGGCCCAATAAGGCGTGCAAGCTAATTTGGGCTTCATTCGAGTCTGAGGGGGAAATCAATTTAGTTTATGTGGGTGGATCATGAAAGAGTAGCAATTGGGTGAGATCTAACTCTGAAGGTTCTGGAAAATCTAGGTCAGCAATGATCACCATGTACTTACCTTGACATTTGTAATTTTTGTGGTACTTCTCGTCACAAGTGTAACACAACCCTTTTCACGGCAAGATTGAAGTTCTGCTTGAGACATTTGCTTGTAAGGTGGTAAGGAAGTCTTGGGAGGATGTGGTGTGGGGAGCAATGGTGGTTGTTGAGGTGGTGGTCGATTGTGGGTTTAACGATGGAGGTGGAAAGGATAGGCGTTTGGGTTGTGAGGTGGAAAAGAAAAAATTGAGGTCACCAAACTTATCTTCCTAGAGCTTCACAAGATAGATGACATGATTGAGTGAACTTGATCAAAATGCTAGCACCTCTCGGCGTATCTCAGGCTTAAGACTGGAGATGAAGTAGCTCAAGTAGAATTGGTGTGAGAGACCCGTGATACGGTTTGCTAATGCTTTGAATTACAATTGATACTTACGATCCGAGCCTGATTGTGTGAGCTTGAACAACGGCCCACGAGGATCGTCGAAGGTGGAGGTTGCAAAACGGGACTGGAGAATGTGGGTGAAAATCGGCCACGACGGCACCTGATCGTTGGCATGTACCCACTGGAACCAATTTAACACCTCACCCTTTAAGGCAAAGGCTGCCAGCTACAAACGTGGATCTTTAGGGGTGTTGTGGAAGTCGAAAAATTGATTGATCTTGAAGATCCAACCAGTAGGACCATCTCCATTGAACCAGGGTAAATCGAGCTTGAGGGGTGTGGAAAGGACCTTTAATGATGGGTTAGGTGAAGTGGAGTTTTGGGTAGTAGAGGGGGATCCAGTATGGATATGGGTTTCCAGGGTTGCTATTTTTGTTGTAATGTCACGTTGGAAGGCGGTTTGGGAGGCTATGAGGTTTTGGATGGCAGAGGCAAGGAAGTCATAAGAATTTTGTCAAGAAGACATGGTTAGGTTAAAGAATAACACTCTCAATGAAAGCATCAACCATAATAAACTCACTTCGAGGGAAACACCTCCTGAAACGTTAAAGAGAGAAAAAATAGAAAATAGAAGGGAATAGAAGGTTCATTAATTCTCAATGCCCTAAAAAAGGGATCATGCCAATAGTACATATAGGATCCTTCTAACAAATTCCCTATTCTTACGGTTAGGTAACCAATCATCAGCCAACTGTCATTCTTAAGGAATTAACATGTAAAAACATATTTTATCCTCAATTATTACATCACAAAATCCTTCATCCATTTGGGCTTTATCTGATTCCTCTTAGCTCTTGTCTGCTGAAATAGTGGGCTCCTATATTCATTCTCACCCAAGTAATCATATTTCTCATTGGGTTCATCCTCTTCTATCACAGCTTTGATCCACATACCCTCCATCTTAGGGCTTCTTCCTACACCCCAATTGGTTTCTACTATACATCAAGTGTTAGAATTTTTTACCATTATGACTGTACCTAACTTAGTTGTTGTGGGTAATTAAAAAAAGTTACTACAACATTTGTTTTTAACGGAAACGTTACACCTCCAAAGTTCTTCTTCCATTTTGAATAATTTATAACTCATGCACCTCCAAATTTCTTTCATTCTGTTCTCCATAGAAACACCTCCAAATTTGTTCTATTTTGTTTTGTCCTCTTCATAGAAAAGCTTTTTTGTCTGAAACTTGGCTGACAGTGGTCCTGGTCTTGTTATTCAAACCTCTCTACCTGTGGTCCCTCTTCCAACCTTTCAGCCAGTGGTCCCTCTTCCAACATCGTGGTCCCTTACCATCTCTTTGTTATTATTCGACACAAACAGGTTAGTGTTCGCATTTATATTTCATTGCATCTTATTTTGAATGCTTGTTAATTGTGTTTGTTAGTTTATTGTTGTTTGTTGTTAAGGTAACATAACTAGGATTAATAATCATCTAAGTATCGGTTGTTGACATCCAATATTTATATTGTATAACAAGATGTCGACATTCATTAAAAACAAGTTCGCTATTATAGATCAGATGTGGACATCTGATATGTGTTGAATCTGTATGTGTTGAATTTGGATGTAGACATCTGGTGTATTTTACAAACGAATGTCACATTATTTTTACGGATGTGCACTTCTAGTTTCTTTTTATTTGTAACAGATGTTTATAAATTTTTATTGTTTGAAAGTTCAATTTCTATTTAACATAGTATTTATATTTTATCTATTTTTGTATGTTTTTGAGATAATCATTTATTAATTATTTTCTTTATTTAGTTTAATTATTTAATAAGTTTGTTAAAAAATAAAAAATCAAATTTAGAAACCAATCGAATGTGACATCGTGGTTTTATTGAAACTGAATGTGGACATCCAGTGTCTACCACAAATGAATGTGGATATCCTTATTAAGTTTGTTTTTTAAACATTTTGTTTTGTGATACAGTGATTTGACAAATCTAGTTAATTTTTTTAGTTATTAACATAAATATTTAATAATTATGAAATTTAATTATTTTAATTAATTATTAAGTTTATGGTAAAAAAGTTTTAGAAAAGTATTAAAAAGCTAACTAGATGTGCACTTCTGATTTTTTTTATTTGTAAGAGATGTTTTTCTATTTTTATTTTGTGAAAGTTCAATATTTAATTAACATTGTTTATATATTTTTTCTATTTTTTTTATGTTGTTAACACATGATTTATTAACTATTATAATAATAAGTGTGTTAAAAAAATAAAAAACCAGATTTTTGAAAAACCTAGTGGATGTGGACATTCGGGTTTTGCTTGAACCAGATGTGGACAATAATTTTCTTTTATTTTTTTTTCTCATATAGTGATTTGACAAAGTTAGTTAATTTTTTTTAGTTATTAACATAAAAATTTAATAATTATGATGTTTAATTATTTTAATTAATTATTAAGTTTATCATAATTTTTTTTAGAAAAGTATTAAAAAACTAATTGGTTCTGCACTTTCGGTTTCTTTTTATTTGTAAGAGATGTTTTTTCATTTTTATTTTTTTGAAAGTTCAATATTTAATAAACATTTATTATATATTTTTTCTATTTTTTATGTTTTTATCATAATGATTTATTAATTATTATAATTATTTAATAAGTATGTTAAAAAAAATAAAAAACCAAATTTTTGAAAAACTTACTGGATATGGACATTTGACTTTTGCTTAAATAGGTTGTGGATATCCGGTATGTACAACAAACGACTGCGAACATCCGTAGTACGATTGTTTCTTAAACAACAATTTCTTTTATTTTCTTTTCTTTTCTGATACAGTGATTTGAATACACAAGGTAAAATATTTTTTACTTATTAAGATAATGTTTTAATAATTATTATATTTATTTATTTTAATTAATTAATTATTGGGTGTATAAAAAAATTATTTAAGAAAAGTAGTTAAATATTAACAGGATGTGAACATCCGGTATCATGTGAAAACAAATGTCAATTTTGTAAGTTGGATGTCTACATCTATAAACAATTATATATTTTTTTTTAAGTTTTCATTTAAATAATTTTTGGCCTTTTGATTATTGATCCAGTATATATTATTTTAGATATATAAATATTTAGAAATGGATGTCAAATTTGCAAACTCAATGTCCACATCCGCAAGTCATTTTTTTTTTATAATTTATCATGGAAATTAATTTTTTGATTTCATTTATTATATTTAATATTTTCCTTTTTACATTATTATCACTCCATTTTTTTGTTTTCGAACTTTACATTATCAGTTTCACAAAGTAAACCAATCATAGTATTTATTAAGATTCAAAAAGTTTTAAAATATCTTCACTTCATCTCTCTTTTTGCATGTTGGAATTTTCCATGGAAATTCAAATGAAAAGCTTGAGAAACTTAAAAAGACCAAAACAAAAGCTAATTATATTTAGAAGGATCAAATAAGAAACAAAAGCTAATAGGGCTGCATGTGATAAACAAAATAGATGTTCCACGAATTGACTCGAAAAATAAAATTAAGAGAATACGAGAACTTAATGTAACCATGTGCAAATCTATCGATTAAAGCCTTTAAATTAACATGAACAAAAGAACTGCAATATTACAAATACCAACATTTGTGAACCGGATGTCGACATCCATAACCCAATATTCACTTACAGATGTCGACATTCGTAATGGTGCATCCGAAAAATTGAAATTCGTAATGGTCCATTGCATATCATAACTATAATAAATAATAGGGTTAACTATGTTTTTGGTCCCTAAACTATTAGGTGATTTTGGTTTTAGTCCCTCTTTTAAAGTTTGGTCTAATTAGGTCCTTATCCTTTCAAAATTCATAAAATCAGTCCTCACTAACTCATGGCGTTAATGTTTTCTTTGACGTGACAAACAGTGATCTTCATCATCATTTCATTTGTAACAGTTGGCAAGTTAATTAATTTAAAAAATTAAATTAAATTTCCACCTCATATTCTTATTCTTTCTCAAACTAGGGTTTCTTTCCCCAAATCTCCCTGCCAGACACCTCTTCTCCTACCTCCACCCAGATCACATCACAAAAGCGTTCCCCCTCCACGGTCTTACACCTCCCATTTCTTCTTTGGCGCCTTCTTTGCCACCATGATTTGCCTAGCAATTACTATTTCCTCGAATTTCAGTTTCGACGAATTGATCGGTATAGACTTGTTTGGATGTGAATTCTTTGGGCAGGATGATGTTTTGTAAAAACCCTAGGTTTAATTGCAGATTCATTTTCTGATTGTGTTTGGGTAATTGATGCTTTCAACGATTTATGTCTATGTGATATGGTTTAAGTTTTGAATGGAATTTTTTGTTGTTAGTTATGAATTTTTTGTTCTACTGAATATATGTGTAGTCTAATGGATATTGTCTACAAAAAGATGTTTCAAATTAATTAATAATGTTGATTTTTTGAAAGGAGAGATGAATTTTCTATTGTGGTGATGAAGGAAGAATGGTGTTTTCTGTTGTGGTGTGAGGGGGTGGTGATGATGGAAGATGAATTTAGTTGATGTGTGCATTAGGAGAAGAAAGATATGAGCTTGTTGTTGAGGAAGACGATAAATATGTTTGTTTTGTAATGGATATTTTTAATTAAAAAAAGCCTGAATTGTGGTTGAGAAATGGAAGGGAGGAGATGAAGGTCGAGTCATAAAGGATGGTGGTGCTGGGAATGGAGAACGTGAAAAAGTTGAGATGGGTGTTGTATGAGAAAGAAGAAAATGTTTGAGAAATAAGAAGATGAGGTGGAAATTTAATTTAAATTTTTAAATTAATTAATTTGTCACGTGTTACAAAAGAAATGATGACGGAGATCACTGTTTGCCACGTCAAAGAAAACACTAATGCGGTTAGATATTGAGGACTGATTTCATGAATTTTAAAAGATAAGGACCTAATTAGACCAAACTTTAGAAGAAAGACTAAAACAAAAATCGTCTAATAGTTTAGAGACCAAAAACATAGTTAATCTTAAATAATAATCTATCAAAAAGGATTAGGTACACGAATGCTATATTTTAAAAGTATAACATTTAAAAAAATAATAAAATAGTGTTAAGATATCAAGGTATTTTTAACTTCAAAAATTAGTTAAAAATTGGTTAAAAAATAATATAAAATTTAATAAAATACTTGGTAATCACAAACAAAAACGTGAAAATATTTATTTTAGATTGTAGTTAATGAAATCTAATTTTCTAATAGATCAATTATAGGGCCGGTTAATTACTAACAAATGATGCAATAAAATTGTTAAGAATCTTAAGTAAAAAATCATAAAAATATTTGCTTCTTATACATAAAATCTGGTTAGAAAAGTATAAATTTTAAGAATTAAATAATATTAGTTAAAATATGAATATAACAGAACAATTAATTAAGAATTATAAAATATACCTATCACTATAAATAAAGAAATTCAATCTTGAATACTCTATATAAAAATCCTAAAATTATACCACGATATTTTTTGGCAAGAACAATTGAAAGACCTAGATCATCAATGACAATATCTGGTTGACCTCACTATGATAATCAATAACTCATTTAAAATCCACATTCATAATAAGAAAAATAAAAAAAAGGGTAAAATAGATGTTGACATCGACAATTGAAAATCCAATATTGGATGTCGACATCTGTAAGTTCGAGCTCTATTCCCACTATCCACATCCATAATAGGTTTAAAAAAAATGACTTATGGATGTCGACATTCGCAACACATGTTCCTCTACCGAATGTCGACATCCGTAATGACCCAATTCCTTTCACATCTTTACAATGTGCAAACTTTACTGAAACGAATGTCGACATCCACAATGCATGCTTTTCTACCAAATGTCCTCATTCGTAATGAGTGTTTTTTGCAAAGCTCAGATAAAACCAAGGCAAAAATACATCGTTGCCGCAGTGAATATCATTTACTGCTTTCATCCGTTTTCATCCACCTGCCAAGTAAAAATTTATTAGGGGTAAAATAGTAATTATTGGGGGTACTGAAGAAGACTTAGGGGTGTAGGGAGAAACCCCCTCCTACTTTTGTTAATTTAGGTATTTGGGCCAGCCTAATTCAATACACCCTCCTTCTCTATTTGCACCCCGACGTGTTTTTTTTAGGTTAAATTACCCTTTTGATCCCTCTATTTATCATGAAATTTCATTTTGGTCCTCACGTTTTTCGTTGTCTCAATTTGGTCCTCATTTTCTTAAAAATGACTCAATTTGGTCCTCATCGTTAACTTTGACCAGACGGTGTTAAAGTCAATGCCACATGTCAATTTCTGGTTTTTTTGAATTTTTTTAATATTTTTTGAACTTTTAATTTTTTTTTTGAATTTTTTTATTTTTGACACGTGTCATTTCACCGTTGTGCCACGTGTCAAAGTGACTCAATTTGGTCCCTATATTTGTTTTTAGTTTCAATTTAGTCCCAATTTTTGTAAAAATGAAGCAATATTGTCCTCCTTAGATTGAGACTCAATTTAATCTTTGTATACAACTTATGATAATATTCTTAATAAAATTGACATTTTTATTAAATATTTATAGAAATATTTTTAATTTTTTGTTTAGTTTTATTATTAAACAAAGTTAAACCCCAAACTTAATTTCAAAAATTAACAATTTTGTCATCATATATAAAGGCATCAAGTGTATCATATTTACAAACTTGGTAAAGATTAAAAATCAAATAACTTGTCACACATAAATTTAGGAACTAAATTTCAAGTTCAAAACAAAATCAAAGTCTAATGTTTTGTGTAGAATTTAAAGTTAATTTAAAATATTTATAGAAATATTTAATAAAAACGTTAATTTCAGTAAGAATATCACCATAAAATTTATAAGAAAGTAAATTTAGTGTTAATTTGAGGAAGGACAATATTGTTTCATTTTTACAAAAATTGAAACTAAATTGAAACTAAAAACAAATATAGGGACCAAATTGAGTCACTTTGACATGTGGTAAAACTGTGAAGTGACACGTGTCAAAACTAAAAAAATAAAAAAAATCAAAAAAAAATCAAAAAATATTAAAAAAATTCAAAAAAACCAGAAATTGACACGTGGCGTTGACTTTAACACCGTCTGGTCAAAGTTAACGGTGAGAACCAAATTGAATTATTTTTAAAAAAATAAAGACCAAATTGAGAAAAAAAAAATGTGAGAACCAAAATAAAATTTTACGACAAATAGAAAAAAAAAAGGGTAATTTAACTTTTTTTTATTTTAATATGGACCGGTTCAAGTCCATGCGGACAATACTACTCAGCACTGCCCAGTACCTTCCTAGTAAATCACAACTTTTGAAAAGGGCAAACTGGTCCATAAATACCCTATAAATTAAAACCCCTCTTTTCATTCCCCTCACCCTTTTACCACTCACATTCACATCATACCAAAACATCACAACAACAATTAAACTTCATACATAGTTCATATTATAAATCAGTGATGATCACCGGAGAAGATTTGTACAAGGTGATGTGCGCCATGGTGCCTTTGTACTTCGCAATGCTGGTGGCGTACGGTTCGGTGAAATGGTGCAAGATGTTCAGCCCGGAGCAGTGTTCGGGCATAAACCGATTCGTGGCGGTTTTCGCCATTCCGGTGCTCTCTTTCCACTTCATTTCGATGAACAACCCGTACCAAATGAACACCAGGTTCATCATCGCCGACACACTCTCCAAGCTCCTCGTGCTTCTCCTCCTCTCGCTTTGGACCCTCTTCTTCGCCAAAGGCTCCCTGGAGTGGCTCATCACTCTCTTCTCCCTCGCCACCCTCCCCAACACCCTCGTCATGGGCATTCCCCTCCTCCAAGCCATGTACGGCGACTTCACCCACTCCCTCATGGTGCAACTCCTCGTCCTTCAATGCATCATATGGTAACTAACTAACTAACTAACTAACCCAAATCTCTTCTTCACCGTCAACTCAAACGTCAAATATCATATCTATTCATTTTTCTCCCTCTATCTCCTTTCTACCAATTCAAATTTTCTACTATTTTTTTTTCCTATAATCTCAAAGATTTTAAGATATTTTTTATATTGTAGCATTTTTGTACAGATAAATAGATTGATTATTTCCTAATATTATATTAGTTTTTTCAGTGGCTAATACTATAATATGTTAGTTTTGGACTAATTAATGGTGGAGTAAGTCATAAGAAAGTAATAAAATGATGTAATTTTAATTGTTATTACATTGATTTCTATTAATGATAGCAAATTTTAATAATTGTTTTTCGTTAACCACTTATATTACTGACGGCACTGTTCATAGGAATAATGCAAATGCAAATGCATAATCAAGATTAATGAATCTTGTACTTTAGCTTATTTTAAGAAGTATTGGTTTAGTTTTGCATTCAATTCAAGTGCCTTTTTTCAAATTTGACTGAACTCACGATGAGGTGAATGGTGTTTTTCTTCAGGTATACTTTACTTCTGTTTCTGTTCGAGTACCGGGCGGCGACGCTTTTGATCCAGAGGCAGTTTCCGGGGCAAGCGGCGGCGTCCATCACGAAATTCCAGGTGGACGGCGACGTTATATCGCTGGATGGCCACGACATGCCGCTGCGGACGGAATCAGAGACTGACGATCACGGTCGGATCCGGGTGCGGATCCGGCGATCCGTTTCGTCGGCTCCGGAGTCCAGCTGCTCCATCGGCAACGCCGCAGTCCTCACTCCGCGGCCGTCCAACCTCTCTAACGCCGACATTTTCTCCATCAACACGCCTCTGCACCTGCACGACGGTGACCCCCCCGCCGGCGCCAGCCCCCACCTCTCTGGCTACGCCTCCTCCGACGCGTACTCTCTGCAGCCCACGCCACGGGCCTCAAACTTCAACGAGATGGACGCCGGCACCCCCGTCTGGGGGCGCTCACCGGTCGCCGCAGGAAAAGTGTGCCTCCAGTCATCCCCGGTGGCCAGGGTGGTGTGGGAGTCGCCGGGGAAATGTGGTAGAGGAGAAGAGAGACAAGGTTGCAAAGACAGTACTCTCTCAGGTACGTGTATTAATGATTTTGTATTATTATTTACAATTTCTTAAGAGTATTAAATTAGATCAAAGAATTTAAAGAATATGTATAATTAACATTTTTTCAAAATAAAAATCGCATTCTGATGCATAAAATTTATATACTAATGATTTAATAATATATTTCTTTTGTTTTTTTTTTCTTTGACTTGTCTGTAATATTGTTAATTTTTCCCTATATTTATTACAAACATTAGATCAAGCTTATTTGTTTCTTTAGTTTTATTGATCATTTATCGAGAATCTTCTGCACAAATCGTATTCCGTTTTTCTCTCAAACCTCTTAGTATTTTCTGGCGGCTTCATACCATATTTCTTAATTTAAAAATGATGGTTGTAATTATTAGCTAGGTGTATACTAAGTGAAATCGAAAGATAAAGAAAAAACAAATGTGACAAGTTTTATACAATAATAATAAAAATACAGAAAATAAATACATCCAAGTACATGAATGCATTGTTATTTAATAAAAAATTATGAATATTATTTCTATCCGTCAATTTCCATTTTTCTTAACTTGGCATATTTAATTTTAAGGACTTTTAAAAAAAAATTTGAGGACTTATAAGAAAAGTTATTCCATATTCAACTAAATGTAATTAATTAGAAGGAGATTTTTGGTAAAGGTTGTAAAAAGAAGTTTTTATAATTTTAAGATAATCTTTTAGTAATTTACATAAAGCAGTAGTAGCGATATCTGGGAACCTTTTTGTCTACAGACTCAACTTTTACACGTTGCACTGCTCTTTATTTATTCATATTATACATTTTATTACAACTTTTTGAACTATCCTGGAACAAAAGTGAATAGATATAAATAAATTATAATTATCTAATAAGTAAAATTTACGAATTATGATAGTGTTGTCTAAGAAAAAAATAGAATAGAAAGTTAAAAAAGTAAAAGTATTAGTGGGTGCAACGGTTCCGTGAATGAATAGTGTGGTAAGCGAGAACCTTGGCAGTGTGTTTGTTTGGGTTGTAATTGTAAATGAGAAGTACAAAACCTTGGTTCTTGAAGGTTGAGCTTGCGCATGCCCATGCGAGCTTTTCAGGCACTGCGCGTACGTTTTGTCCCCGACAATCGTCACCAATGGTCTTTGTCCTACTCTTACCAATTCACTGCTCATGTCGTACTCATCATTTGTTAACAATTCTTTCTTTCTTTTTTCTTTGAAGAGAAACTTGGATCGTTTTTAGCTCTACGTGCTTTCCTTTGCCAAAGTACGTATTATTCCAACTTTGTTAATTCTTGAAGCGAATTATGGTTTTGGTTATGTTCCATCATAAACTGTAAACTATGCACGTGAGAAATGACTATGCATATATATTAAACTCTGAAAAAGGATGGCTTCATAATTTGATTTTAGATCCTGAAACAGTACTCTCGGGCACTAGACAGGTGGTCCCTCCTACCTTCTCACGCCATCTCTAAAGTGAGAAAACATATAGTTACTTCAAATATAAAAAATAAAAATAAAAATCAAGTGGTCAAAGCATTATAGAATTATTTACCTGTATATATAAATTTGCCACTTTGCTTAGTCAGAAGCTTAATTGATAGTAGCCATCATTTGGAAGAGAGCACGTGTGTAATGATGATAGAAGTAATATCATTCCCTAATTGGTGGTGAAAATGGTGTACAGTCTACCAAATCATAACACCGAATCATAGGCCACCTCAATTTTCTTTTTTCATTTCAATTTTTTACTTTTCCTTCTATTCTTTCGGGCAACCATAATGACACAAAAAAACAAAAAATATTTAGTAAAACAATATAAGTCTCCTATTTATATATTTATCTTTATGCGGAGTAAAATAATATAACAAGTAGCGTGTCATGTAAGTCTCCTTCCTAATTATTCATACTCAACAATGAAATGCAGGTGGTAAAAGATTGAGCTTATTGCAACTTTTGGTTTGTATGTATGTGTTTTTTATTGTAATTATTTTTGGCAATTATGACAGACAAAGAAATGAGCTTCAGAGACAGCACCAAAGACAGAGTTGCGAAGGAGCAGAAAATGCCACATGCCTTTGTCATGATGAGGCTTATACTGGTTGTAGTAGGAAGAAAACTTTCCCGAAACCCTAATACATATTCCAGTGTATTAGGACTTCTTTGGTCTTTAGTCTCTTTCAAGTAAGTCATACACAAACCTCTTTACCCAAAACTAATTAATACTGACGTAAAGAACAAATAAATAAAGGACATAGTTTTATGAATTTTTTTTTTACTAATTATTCATATTTATAACAATTTATTATCATTATAAAAACGCTTGTTTTTTTTTCATATTAAAAATCCTTTTATGAATTTGTAATTAGCAGCCATGTAAATTTTATACATTTTATGATGTGTGATTTCGCAGATGGAATATGGAAATGCCAAGTCTTATAAAATCATCCGTCAAAATCATCTCAGATGCCGGCCTTGGGATGGCTATGTTTAGCTTAGGTATTACATTTCATATATATATATATATATATATATATATATATATATATATATATTATAATATTATACCGTGACAAAGGGTAATTTAAAAAATAGATTTTATTCACATATAAAATATAAAAATTTAACAACCTTAAGTATCCCTAAGTAGAATACATCACTATTTGCCTATGGCCTCAATCAATTTCTGTAGTACATGATAGCTTTTCTATCAAGAAAGAGAACCAGAGAGGCATATACACATGCGGAGTTTCCTTTTATACATATTCGCCTTCACAAATCCCTTGACCTATAATAACAAATTAAAGAGGAAGACACAAGAAAACTAAGAGGGTAGGAGAGAGAAACACATGTAAAATAAATGTAATATGTCCTCATAGCACATGATGCTGGAGCATGTAGTAGTGATATATGTATTTATATACAAAAACAGTGACAGATACACCTTGCCAAATGTGCAGGACTTTTCATGGCCCTTCAGCCTCGTATCATAGCCTGCGGTACTAAAAGGGCAGTTATGGGCATGCTCATTCGCTTCCTGTGTGGACCTCTTATAATGTCTGCATCTTCCATTGCCATTGGATTGAGACATCACATACTTCACACTGCCATTGTACAGGTATTTGAGCTATATGCATATATATGTGGAATCACTTCACATGGAAATTGTACCTCATATACACCACAATAATAGGTTTATATATACTTCTAGGCTCATAAATGTTGCTAAAGGCAAAATTTAATATATCCCTTTACAGTTAGACCAATATAGCTGAAATTGTTGTACTTGTGTTTCTAAATTTGCCTCAATTTATGCTACCAGGCTGCTCTTCCACAGGGGATAGTGCCATTTGTATTTGCCAGAGAATATGGCCTGCATCCTGATATTTTAAGCACAGGGTAAGTAAGCATGGAAACTTTTGCTTATGAGACCTCATTATTTGGACTTGATTCAATGCTTATAGCATCTTAATAAATTGAAAAAGTTTCAAACTGATGTTGAAGATATATAAAATTCCAATGCTGCATGTCATGCTGTCGTTGCTGGCTAAATTGGATTATATGTGTAAGAATATGCTTTTCACTTTCTTGATTATACAAGTAAGGTCCCAGAATGGTTTAATGATACAACATCAAGGTTGATTGGAGGATAAAGTACTCAGAAAATGGAATGATGGGAAGACTAAGCAAAGAGTATTGTATGTTAAGATACCCCACATAATAAGTTGATTATTATGCGGCTTTAGCTAAGATAGGATACCGAATCTATCAAAAATATTGTCCCTAACAACCAGGGCGTGTATAATTCAGACATACATAATTATGTGTGTTGTTAATTGTGACTCAAAATTTTAACCTTAAAAGCATTTTGGAGCACCCTCTTTTACCTTGTTAGTAGGTAATCATTAGTACAAGAAGAGTTTTCTTGATACTGAAAACCCAGAGAAGGATCTCTTTGAAAAACTTGATCTAGTAAGACTTTTAACCCCACCCTAGCTTACCTTTCTAGTGACCCTTTAGGTCAAAGTATAAGTCCAGTTAATGTTAACTTTCAATTAATATTTGCTGTCTTTTTCTCTTTTACAGGGTTATCTTTGGCATGTTGGTTTCCTTACCAATAACACTCTTATATTACATATTTCTTGGCTTATGAAGGAAAAGAAGAAAAGTTACAACCTTAGAAAAAAATCAGTGCATTGAAGAAAAGTATGATCCAAACTATGATAACCCTACTAGACTAGGTGGGGTAAATATATATATTGGAAAGCTTCCATGTTTCTCCATGATTCTGTCAGCACCGACCACAATTATAGACGAAGGTTGTCAATTATTGTAGACACTACCTGCGGAGAAGGTTGACTTTGGTAAGGCCAAACTTTTTTCAAAAGACACAAGTGTGTTAGGGGTGTGACAGAAATGGCACAGAGTTGTAGCTAGGGTTTATAGTTTTCGACATGCCCTGCTACATAGATTAGTGGTAGCCGAAAGGGAAATAAATATTATGATGACCAATTATTAAGGTAGGAAACTTGCTTTCTTGTTGGATGTTGGAAAAGCTCGTGGGAACAAATGTTGACCCTCCTCCCTCATATAAAAGTCGGAAGGTGACATTTTGCCAGATTTATGACACTCTAAGGCGATTTATGATTTTGTCTTCAATATATGAAACCAATGAGAATATAGTAATTGATTGTACGTGAAACAAGGCCTTGCCACAGTTGAATTAAGCTTTCAAAAGCAGATTCTTATTTTCTCTTTTAGTGGAACAACGGTGGGGTTGCATGCAACAGTGTTAAAATAAGGTTATTACTTATTGTAACCCCCTTATGTGTTTTTTTCAACAAGTTATTCTAATGGACACTTGATAAATTTAGTCGTTGATTTCTTTATTTTTAAGGAAGTCAATCTAATATGAACACAAGTGGTTTTATAAAGCAGAAGCGAGTTTACAATGTATGTGTTAAGCGTTTATATTATTTTAAATTGTAATCAAAAGGGCCACTATTAGTAGAAATTAAATTTAGTAATATACAACAAAAAAAATCAATAAATATATTATCTCAAAATTTTGAATTTGAAAGTGGCATCGTGATTTTTTTTTATACAAGTTTGCTTTGAAAAATTGTCATCTATCTATATTTTGCCCTTTTCTTCATACCATTCACAAAAGCATAGGAAAATAAGCTACCAACTTGGAAGAGAAAAAAAGTGAGACTAACATTGTTTATTATTTTTTCCCTTTTCTTTTCAGCAACAAGAATATATACGATTTTATTATTCTTTGTAACATCCTTTATCCTTATTATTTTGGATGAGATTTTTAGAGTTTTTCTTGAAATCTTCTTAGTGATAATACCTTTATAGGTGGGGTTCCTTTGTTAATTTAACTTATGATGAGTTGTGAGTTTATCATACATCTTCTTAAAGTCTGAAAAGTCAAATATTAAGGACTGTTCTCCCACATATGATTATGGAGCCCTTATTGAGAATAACATGTTAACTTTAAAAGGGGTTGAAAAAAGTTTAAAAATGCTTTCAAAGATTTTTTTCAGACATTGATGAGTAGATGGTACATGGGCACTGTTACTAGTTTAAAACAATTTTAAGAAGACTTTCATAATGAGTAAAGGATAACAAAAGCTTGCACATACGTAATAATTGAAGCAAAGTAACATTTGAAACTAATATTGTTCACTCTACTTTAACTATGTCTTGTTTTCCTTTAAAAAGCTTTTAAAGGATTCAACTACAATTAAATTTATTGTAAATATTTTTTGTGTAACTTATAATTTATAGCAAAGAACACAAAATCACTCTCGGTTATCCACCTAATCTTCCAGGAGATAAAACAACACGTGTAGACTTGAACAAATCTTAAGCGTTGAAAAGTTACAAGAAAAAATTCGATATGAACCTTAAAAGGTTGGAAGAATCTTGATCGAAGTTGTGGAGATCTGAAAACCCATGGAAAATGGAACAACAAGGGCAAAAGCTTGAGATTTATGGATGATATCTTGCAACATGTTTTAATAATGGAGAAAAATAAGAACATGTTTTAAATATAATAGAAAATGGATTGAGACTTAGAAATGGAGAAGAACACGACACCTTTGTGATGAATATCAAAGGATAAGTGCAAAAACATTCATCAAGCTTCTCAAGCTTCTCAAGATAAGAAACAAAGCAAAAATAATGCTATTTATAATGTTTGAGTCTTTCAAGAGAGGATATCTACCGAGTACCCCTTTCTTCTTATAGGGACATGCTTACCTAAGTCACTGTTAGGAAGACTTTCAATACAAGACCTCGTCTAAGTTGGTCACCACCCGAACCGAGCTCTGATACCATTGATGGATCTTCTGAGAGAGGATCATTGGGGAGATATAATACCAATGGGACATGAGTCCAGCCCACATATAAGGGATTGACATCACTCTTAACCTAAAACCTTAATGCAATAAGATTATTGGTTTTCATCCTTATATGGTGCTTGACTTTCTCATTTTTACTTAATGTGGGACTTAGACTCATACTTGAATTCCCAACATACAATAGAATGCCATGACACTAGTGCAAGAAGGGGGCAACAGTTGTTTTTAATATTCTGCACGGTTCCTGAACCGAAGCATATTGGGGCGAGGCCAAAAGGGGGAGGCTTTTGGCCTTGGGTGTGAACCGAAGCCATAGATCAACCTTTTGCCTCGGTTGAACTTGACTCGAAGCGATATATCTCCACGTTTCTACTTCGGTTCAAGTTGACCCGAAGCCATATATCCAACCTTCTACTTCAGTTATCCTGAAACCGAGGCCATATATGTCATTAAATTTTAAATTTATTTAAAAATTTGATGAGCTTTTGGCCTCGATTTTCGTTTGAACCGAGGCCATATACCATCTTTTTCTCTTGGTTATGGTAAGAACCGAGGCCTAATATGCTATTTTTTTAAATACATTTTCTGTTTTATGATTTTTCCCACATTTAAATCTGCATATGTTTTTCAGAAACAAACACAACACAGACCAGAATAGAATATTTTATAACACATCCAAAATCCAAATGCATTTAAAAGACAATTACAAATCATTCACAATCCAAATACATGTCCTAATAAAAACTATTGACATTTGAATTATATATTTTGCACATGCTATCCTACCAAACTTTATAGGCTTCGCGGGAATTGGGGCAAGACTCTTGAATTTCTACAAAATAAGAGATTAAGTTAAGTTAGAATATAGAAAGGCAATATTGCAAAGTATTCGTTTTAATTCAAATATATATTACCGTTTCCCAATTAGTTGTAATACGAGCGCGCACAACGGTTGTCATCCATTGCATTATATAGTAACCACACTCATATGAGTCGGTTTTTTTATTACACTACATTATATCAACAACGTTACAATTAATTAAAGAAGAAAATCAAGCAAACAATTATAAATATATGGATAGAAATATCAAACCTGGAGGGAACACCATATAAGACATTTTGCCTTAGTCGTTGATCTCTCTAACAACATGTTATGTCCAACAATTGAACTATGATATAGGGAATAAGTTAGGATATTTTTATATAATATCATATTCATAAGATTGACATTGAGGTTCTTATCAATCTATCACTTGTCTAAGATTGTTGGGGGAGGGCGGTGCAAAGGGAAAAACCACACAACAAGGTTCTCCATTAGGGAAATCACAAGTAACTACCAATGACGCCTTATAAGAAAATAAATTCATTCTTATGCATTAAAATGACTGATTATATTCATAAGTTAACAAAAATGACTTACCCAACAACATAAGGGACAAAATAAATTTCTTTTTCGCATTGAAAGCATTTGGTCACATATGCTTGGATGTCATCAAACTTGTTGCCTTCATGAGTGAGTTGGGGGTTTATAAACCCATATAGATCATTCAACCCCATAGTTTCAGTAACACCAGACAAATACCTAAACATAAAATTGATTTGATATAAGTAAATAGATAAATATATCAAATAACTATATATAATGACTAAAAGACTTACATCATCCACAACTGAATAATGGTAATATTTAGTTCCTTTTGTCCCTGTGCAAGCTCCAAGACATCTTGGGAATGCAAGTAAAGTGGGATCTCAAGGTCTCCCAAAAAATGTTAGAATCCAAAGGAACCTGTATCGGCTTATCATCTATGATTTCAGCAAGTTGGAGTAATGCACCAAGAGGATCTTCCAAAGAGAGAGGAATCTTCTTTAGTTGAGAATTTTCCTATATTGATGCAATTTTCGTTAAAATGGAATATAATTTAAATTTGAATATAATAAACATGTGTAAACTTAAAAATTTAGTATATGGTGGGTTTAAGAATCTATACCGGGGGGTCAGAAACAACCAAATCTCTAGGCCAGGCGAGGAAACATTGAAGTGTCTGAGCTACAATATATACCTCCTTTGTTGGCATAGGAACTAAAGCAAATGGCACAAGAACCTCCTCTACCGTGACCTTAACCTCATCCTTTGATAACTCCATTCCACGAGCCACTAGTGTCTTCTCTGTACCATCCCAAATATATAGCTGACATGGATGAGTGTCGTCTATGTCATCCCTGGGTGGAGCTGAACAATTCCCCTTTCCGCTTCTACCTATTAGAGTCAACGATTTATTAATGTTATTCAATTATTTTATTAAATATCATTTATTCAATTTATAAGTTATAGAAAACAGATTTACCCGTGGGAGGCACAAATGGGTCTAGTTCTGGTGGAGGATCCATTGGCGAACGAATGCCATAATACTCAAATTGGTGCATAAGTTCATCTTTCACCCTTATAGTGATTCTTTCCGTCAATCTTTCTTCATAATTAGCACCATGACTGCATGAAGACTGACGAGAGGAGGAATAAAAAAATTGACGTATGCCGACTCTTGATCCAGCACCACGCACACGTCCAGGGTGCTCAGACCGCCCAATTACAGCAGCAAGTATGTCATGACGACCTTCTGGAGTGAATCCTCCTTGAGTGCTCTACTCAACCAACGAATCCTACAATGTAACAAAAAAAGTTATAAAAAATAATACAATATAAAACATGAATGAGTTATTTAGATAAGAATTGTATCTTACAATTTTCTCATATATTTCTCGTGCAGATTCAGAAGTGTAGTTGCCCGATGTGCGTAGACGGTCTAACTTCCACTTTTGATGACATGATGGTGGTGAAGGAGGCTTAATATCTTCACCCTTAGAAGGTGGGCCTAGATTTTTTCTTTTCTGACATAATCTTCTCTTCAAGTTTTCTATATCCACCACGAGACAATATGTGCAGGTTTTTATTTTGAGCACTTATACTTTAAGCCTTTTTCTCTCTTTTATTGTAACATATAAAACCCACTTTATGAACTAGTTCAAATCTTACAGAATTATATTGAGCAATTGAAGATTTCAAATAAACATACTTGTCCTCTCTTAGATGTCCGAAGCTCAACAAACTAACGCCAAGTGTCTTCATCAATCCAAGTGTATTTCAACAATGGATTTTCATTCTGTTTAGATCCAAACACATACCTAGACGTCAACTTGGTCTTAAAACCACAAAATTTTGCAGCCACCAATGACAAACATTTGTGTTTAAGAGTCGCCACATTTGGAATATCAAATGTTAGCTGCAATGTAGAAAATGACATCAATAATATTTAACATATTATCAACAAAATCAAACTATAAGGTTAATAACATTAATATTAGTTACCAATAAATTATGCCATATCATGTTCTGATCAACTTTAGTGACATGACTCAAAAGATGGAGTAAAAATTGATATTCTCTCTCGTGCCAACATCCTGAGATAGCTTTTGAAGACATCCGCATAAGGACCTCTAGGCATTCTAGTGTCGACTTTAATATCGACAAGTGTTTTCTGACCCTTAGCTATTCTAATTAAGAGTTATCTCAACCTAGTGGCTCCTCTGGTGGGTCTCTTAGTGAGTGCTTCATCCTCTGACGCAAGGAATCACCAAGATGACTGCAAGTTTGGTGAATCTTCAAAAAGAAGTTGTGGTGTGTCAAGCCGTTCAAGAAGAGTATTGACTAAGGTTGGAGTGACTAATAAGGAATATGGTTTTAAAAGAATAGATACATTGTTGAGAAAATGGAACGCTAAGGCTATTAAAAGAGGAGTTTAAAGGAGTTTTGCAAGTTTTATAGGGGTCTCGAGGAAGGTTTCTCATTGGCAATTGCTTCCTTGTCATGGCGGACACGAAAAGATCATTAGTTTGAGTAAACAAACAAGTGACCTTGTGTATGAATTAGAGTAGCGCAGCGGGATGGTGGCAGATGATGCTTAGAAATGGTAAGAGGTGCGTGAGAAGAACTATCTTTCTCATGACCTAGTGAAGAGATTTCCTTGGTCTAGTTATTCGACTAGGACGAGTGAGTTTCTCAAAGAGGTTGGAAAAAAAAAATAAAGCCAAATCAGGCATTCTTAGTTTGAGGTGTATCGTAGAGTTGCTTGGTGCAAAACAAACTAGAGATTTGGAGTCAATGGAAGTTATGGTTCTGTGGTTTAGTAGAATGATGGTTACGAGTTAAGGGATAAAAAAATGAGGACAAGATGCCAAAACGATATGGCAATGGAATCAGTTGATAGTTTTAAATTGGAACTGGAATAACTTAGTAGGGAACTTTGTTGCCTTGGTTAAAGCCAAAATAAGGAAGTAAGATGTTATGAGTGTCGTTATACGTAAAAGTGGTCAAGAGTGTTGATGGTGGGGCAGTAGGCCAGAACTCAAGAGTGATCAAGTCAGTGAAGTGATGCTTAAAGGAGAGAACAAAGTGATGTGAAGTGATAACTACATTCTTTAGTTTGAGACTTGAAGTCATCTGAGACTTTGATAAAAACCTAAAAGAGGTAGTGGAGAGCATATGGTAGACGAGTCGATATATCAAATGCAAGTTGGTTGGGCAGGTAAGAAGGAGCATCCCAGTTTTAAGGTTGTAGGTTGGAACTTACTTCGAGAGTAGTGACTAAACCAATTTACACAGTTGAACACATATCGCTTAGCACAGAGACAAAGTTTCCAATTACTATAGGTGTTGGAGTCATTTTATTAGTCATGTCTAAGTGGTGGTTGTCGGATGAAATGAGGAAAACTTAGTTTTCTTCTCATCTCGTCGGTGAATTTTCGAGGTCGAAAATTTTTGTTGTTGGGGAGAATGTAAGACCCACTTTAATTTTGTCCTAAAATTTAAGGGTCTCTCTTAGTCAGTTGGGCCTAAGGCTGGCCCATAGGGCATCCCAAAACCCCTAAACCAGCCTAACCCTCTCATGTTCTGCCCACTTTGCAAAATCAGCCATCTTACTCCTCTTTTCCCCTCAAACAGTGCTCTATTAGGGCTCAAAGCTCATTCAGATTCAAGTCAGCTCAACCTCATTCTCTGCTCCACCTCTTGAGTATGCTCCTGAAGTTGTTGGGTTCGTTGTCGTAGGTGCCTATGCTTTCCACTAGCATCTGCCCAGATAAGGGAAGCTAGGATTTTTCATGCTTTTATAAATAATATGTCTTTTTTGTTTCTGTTGGGTGCTCTTGATAATTTGATGTGCTTTTGATGGTGTGAAAATAATCGATGTATTGTTTCTGGATAGATTTTTGGCTTTGCATGCGTGAGAGCAGGTGAGATCTGCTATGCTCGCTTAGCCTAAGCGAGCCGTTCCTCGCCCAAACGGGAAGCTCTCGCCTAAGCGAGGAGCTCACACCTAAGCAAGGAGCTCTCGCGTAAGCGAGAATGGCAGTAACTCGCCCCCTTTTAGTTTCGAGTGCTCGCCTGAGCGAAGGCCTCTCGCTTAAGCGAGATGGGCTTGAGCGAGAACTCAAAGTACTCTCTGTTTTCAATGTCGCTTAAGCGAAAGATTTTCGCTTGAGCGAGAGACCCTGTTGCCTGAGCGAGAGCTCCTTAGCTTGAGCGAGATTGACAGTTGTTAAATGCTTGTATGCTCCCATGATTGATTTGTTTACTCTTTTAAAGCATGAAATATGATGTCAACGTTTTATACAACGTGCTTGATTTTTCTTAAATTTTTGCTCTTTGGGATTTTGTGTTTTTACATGTTGAAACCATTAAAAAGCTGTCAGTTTAGCTTAAGTGATGGATTTTAGCTTAAGCGAGAATTTCTAGCTTAAGCGAGCTCAGTCTAGCTTAAGCGAGAATTTCTAGCTTAAGCGAGAATTGCTGCAGAATTTTAATTCCTTACTTTAACTTGAACTTGTGGATTGATTCAATTACTTTTAAAAGCATGAATTGGGCGAATGGGTATGAGTAGAATGGTTTATGGTCTGTGATTGATAAGTTTAACATGACCTTGGCATGTGACTTGTATGAGATGATTGGTAATCAAAGTGGCATGGTGTCGGTATGAATTACACTTCTATATTCATGAATTGGGAAGGATGATTTGGAATGGATTCAACATGGAACATGTATGAGGATGGATTATAAAGGTTGGCATGAGATTTATAAGCATGATAAATATTACTGTTTGTTTGAATATGTATAGTATGTGGTCAGTACGTAATTCCTTGGAATCTCTAGGTGAGATTTCAGGGTCGTGCTTCAGTGGTCGGGACGTAATTCCATGGCCCCTGTTAGTGGGTGTCCATGGTGGTGCCCCGTCTATATAATTTGGTAAGGATTCAAGGTAAGGATTGCATCCTGAGACTCTAAGGAGTCAGTTAGTCTCACTTAGAGCGGACTGACTCTTGTGGTGAGAGTAGCAGGAGGCCTGAAACTCATTAAGGGCTAACCTTGTGTGTGGGGGATTGATTCATTGTAACACTTGTAACACATAGCTCGGGGGTGAGCAGAGGTATCCACCACAAGTGCAAGCATCCGCTGAATCCGACCAGGTTATATGTATCCGGATGAGTCGAGTCGAGTCTTAGTGTATTGATTGGAAGGTCATAACATGCTTGGATGATGTATGCATATTGGACTGTGAAAGTATATCTGATTGCATGATAAAATCTTTTTGGCTCTAGCTTACCCTTGCTTGTTTGATTGCCTTGTATGTTGTTCTTCTACCTTTGCGATGATCATCAATTTATTGATGGGAGCAGATGCAAGAGGTACTCGAGGTCAACAGGGAAGAGATGATTCCGCTGCATAGTCTACCTGGGCTGGACTTCATGTTTTATTTGAGCTTTTCTTTAGGGCTAAGGCCCGTGTATTGTATTACCCCTAAGGCTTTATTTTGAATATTAGCTATCTCTTACTCCTTTTGGGTTGTAGGCTTTGTAGTGAGCTTTAATATTTCCTTTTAAGTTCCTTGGATAACTGTAAGGAGTGACTTTATACTCCGCAACTTGGCTCTTTATATTATCCGGTGTAAGATTTCATTTAATTATGTTATTATTTAAATGGGATGTTACAGAAAAATGAATTAGCTTTCTTATCATATATATATATATCCATGCATCTTGTGTTAGAAATAAAAAAAAATCTTCTTATCATTAATAAGTGCCAAATTTAAGTGAATTTTGAGTTGATGTTGGCAGTCCTCTTATTTTTTATTATCGATAAGTTTAAGTTAAATTCACCCCAATTTAGTTTATTTTGCATAAAAGTTTTATTATCTCTCACTTATACAAAAATTATAACAATTTAAATTTATGATACCACTTTTTAGTATAAACAAAAAATATTTGCATTCACAGAATAAATCTATTCAATAAAATATCATATAATTATAATATTAAAAAAGCAACAGATGAACAATATACATATAATAATTTATTGTTACAGTCATCCATAGATACACTTAGAAAGGAAACTTAGGCATACCATAATGTTATAAACAAAACATAAATAAAGAGTTTTGACAGTTTTGCAAAACAGATACTCCTAGAGCCAGGAATTACATAGGCCTAGGGGTCTTAAAATTTCTCATAAGAGTCATAGCTAGCAAATCCACACTAAGCAGCTGCGTCACCACTACCAAATCTATCCCCAAAATTTCCCCCTATTTGCTCCCACCAATAAGATGATCATCGCAAAAGAGAAAGCAAAACAATTTCCCCCATCTGCTCCCACCAATAACGTGATCATCGCAAAAGAGAAAGCTAAACAAACAAGGAACATACAGAAATGAAAGGGTAAGCTAGTGTAAAATAATTTTAACATGTTATTGCAATCAGATACTTAAAACAGTTCTCAAGCATGTAACGGAGTAGGCACAAAATCATGTTATAGCAAACAAGCAGGACACTATGACTCAATTATCCGATACATATAATAATATAATAAGATCAGATTCACTGGACGTTTGCACTTGTGGTGGCCTCTACTGCTCTGCAGAGCCATTGCCAATGGGTTTCACCCTACCACAGACAATGTTATCCTTCAAGCATCTAAGGCCATTATCCTGCGAAAGACTAGGGCCTCCCGCTACTCTCACCACTTGGATTAGTTTGCTCTACGTGAGACTAACTGATCCTTTAGAGTTTTGGGATACGATCCTTACTTGAATCCTTATCTTAATTATATACACTACACACCACCATGAGATCTCCCTATGAGACTCATGGAATTACGTCTATCTCACACCAAATTCATGTTTCTCATACCATAACCACCACTTTTATCTCAAATATCCAATTCTCATGCAAGTTCTCAACCAACCAACCAAAATCATGTGTTACTCATGCCAACATACCAATTGAAGTTCATAGAGCCAAGCAATTCATGCATACTTACATACTTTAAGCTTTAAATAAAATAGTCCAAACAATCAATCAACCAAAAACCAAAGCATATCAAAGAACAACACGTCTCTGCGCCAGTTCTCGCTCAAGCTAGGGAGCCCTCGCTTAGGCGACAGAAGCTGTCTCGCTCAAGCTACAAGCTCTCGCTTATGCGAGACTACAACAGAGGGTCCTTGAAGATTTCGCGAGCTCTCACTTAGGCGAGGCCTTCTCGCCTGAGCGAGATGGTTTGTCACTAAAAAATGTAGCCTCTGGCCTGAGCGAGTGCTCGAGCATAAACCTGAACGAGCTTCTGCTATTCTTGCCTAAGCAAGATGAGTTCGTTTGGACAAAAATATCAGTTCTCCTCTACTGTTTCATGCATGCAAAACTAGGAACTCATTCAAAACAACACCCAATGCATTTACATTATAAAACATTTTCGAAGTAACAGAAAAAGATATTTATTGACGATAATAAGTTTTTCCAAACAACTTTTTTAATAAAAAATAAAAAGATTAGAATAAAAGAATAACATATTTAGCAACATAATAATTATATGGGACAATAATAAGCATAGTTAAAAAATATTAAAATGTAGACTTTCCCACAAAACTTCTAATAATAACACATTGCAAAAAAGAAAACTATTTCATAAATCCTAAATAACAAACTATTTCTATTTTTCAATTATAAAATAATATATTTTTCTCTTAATTTCTCTTTGTTGTGAGTCAATGATACGTGGCGAAATGAGAATTCTATTCGTGCCTTGTTGTGGGTCTACGTGGCAACAAGAAACCACTAGCGGGATTGCAGAGGAGAGCGGACACAGAACGAGCAAGACCATTCGATTTCGAAGATGGCGCCGGTAGGAACAACGTGCAATACCACGAGCGAGGTGGTTTTTGTTTTGTGGCTCACTTTTCACCGTCTTTTTTCTTCTTCCCTCTCTTACCACGATAAATACCCTCCCCGCACCCAACCTTTCACATCACAATTCAAAATCTCTCATCTTCCTTTCGTTCATCTTCCTTCGTTTTTTTAGCCATGTCTACTGTTGGCCAGACAATCAAGTGCAAAGGTCACCCTTTTCATACTTTACTCATAAGCATCGTCTTCTTCTTTTCCTTCTCTCTACTTTTGCTGTACTATGTATTTTGTTGAAACTGATTGCAATTTTTTGGGGTAAAATTGTCACAGCTGCCATTGCATGGGAGGCAGGGAAGCCACTGGTGATTGAAGAAGTAGAGGTGGCGCCACCCCAAACCGGAGAAGTCCGTTTGAAGATCCACTACACCTCCCTTTGCCACACTGATGTTTACTTTTGGGAAGCCAAGGTCTGCATATGTTAAAGACATTATCTTTCTTTAGAGGGATCATATACAGATTACTGAAACAAATACTTAAAAGTGTTAGATTTATTGGATACATGATGTGATAGTGGGAGAGTGATAGAAGAAAATAATATGTTTAATAGGGGATTTTTACTGTTAAATTAAAATAATGCAGCTGCTTTGATTTAATTTGATCGAATAGGATATTAACAGATACAGATATAAGCAATTTTGCATGTTTTATGTATGAATCATCAATGCATTAGTATCTAACTTGATTTTCCCTTTGTTTTTTCAGGGCCAGACTCCATTGTTTCCTCGTATTTTTGGCCATGAAGCTTCAGGGTATCTTGATCATACTCTCCCATTTAATTTATTTCAAACTTTTCTTTCTTATTTTTGTACATCTAGGACCGCATTGAAGAGTAAGAAAATGGAGAAGAGAGGTAATTTCTTATTAGATTTCCGTTGTTTTATTCAGTATTGTTGAGAGCGTTGGCGAGGGTGTCACTCATTTGCAACCAGGAGACCATGCCCTCCCTGTGTTCACAGGAGAGTGTGGGGATTGTGTGCATTGTAAGTCAGAAGAGAGCAACATGTGTGAGCTCCTCAGGATCAACACCGACAGGGGTGTCATGATCAGTGATGGTAAATCAAGGTTCTCTAAGGATGGAAAACCCATTCACCATTTCTTGGGAACCTCCACATTCAGTGAATACACAGTTCTCCACGCAGGATGTGTTGCAAAGATCAACCCAGCTGCTCCACTTGACAAAGTTACTGTTCTCAGTTGTGGAATTTGCACAGGTTGGAAGAATTTACATCCTTGAGAGTTCAGACAGAAATATATAATGTTTTTTATGTAGCAAACTAGCTTGGTGATTATATTTTCTGATATAATATTTTTGGTTCCATGTCGTAGGTCTTGGTGCTACTGTTAATGTTGCAAAACCAAAACCTGGTTCCTCTGTTGCCATTTTCGGACTTGGAGCCGTTGGCCTTGCGGTATGTTTTTCCTCTGGCGTTTGATGGTGCTTCTTTCAGCAGTTGATAATGTGATAAAGGGATATTAATGTTAGTTTCAACTCTTGATTTTCGATCACTATTTTAGGCTGCAGAAGGGGCAAGGATTTGTGGTGCTAAAAGAATCATTGGAATTGATTTAGTTCCAGAAAGATTTGAACAAGGTATACTGTTTAAAGATGTGTAAAGTGTAAAGATCAGATGTTTAAAGATTCGGCACAACCTAATTGATTTTATTTTTGTTGGCAGCTAAGAAGTTTGGTTGTAACGAGTTTGTGAATCCAAAGGATCATGATAAGCCTATTCAACAGGTTAGTTCTTGAACAATTTTCTGAAGTTCAATACCCTTTCCTCAACTAGTTACACTCTTAAAGTTTCACCATTTTTCTTAATTCTGTTCTTCTAATGCTAACCATTCAATTCTAACATCATAAAAAATAAAATCATAGTGTCTTTGTTTGAACAAGGAGATTGAAAAGAGAATGTTGATGAACAGGTAATTGCTGAAATGACCAATGGAGGTGTGGACCGGGCTGTTGAATGCACTGGCAGCATCCAGGCCATGGTTTCGGCATTTGAATGTGTCCATGATGTAATTGAATCATAACTCATTATCTCTTGTTTCTGAAACACTGCATTAAGCTATTTCCTAAGGCTGAACCTTGATTTCTTCTTCTCAGGGTTGGGGTGTTGCTGTACTTGTTGGTGTGCCTAGTAAAGATGATGCATTCAAAACTGCTCCTATTAATTTCCTGAATGAGAGGACTCTTAAGGGAACCTTTTATGGCAACTACAAACCACGTACTGATCTTCCTGGTGTTGTGGAAAAGTACCTCAGCGGGGTAAGTTTACACAGTGACTTCTGTTTCTGTGGTCTTTAGCAGAACCAGTATGAGAAAAAAAACTCACTTATTTATAATGTTGCTGACATGATCCTTATGGATATTGCAGGAGCTAGAAGTAGATAAGTTCATCACTCACTCAGTTCCCTTCACAGAGATCAACAAAGCCTTTGATTACATGCTGAAAGGAGAGTCCATTAGGTGTCTTATTCGCATGCAAGACTAAGATGGATGATGAAATAGTTCATCACTCTGTTGTTCAGGACAGAGGTCTCCATCTGAATTTACGAGTGTTAATAAAGTTTTGATAGAAAATCCTCTTCTAGGATTATGATTCTCATTTTTCAGATTGAGTGTTGAGACAGATACCGCACTTGATCCTTTGTTTCTTTGTTACTGCTTGTGTATTTTTGTAATTTTGCTGTTTAATTGTTAAATAATATTTGACTTCTACATTAATATTTGTCCTTTTTTATACAATTTTTTTTTATGATTTAATCTTTTAAATGATTATATTTTTAAATTCAAATAACTATGCATGATAAAAAAATTATCTACATAATAAAAGAATTATCTGTAATAAAATTATTTATTTTTATAAAAATTATTTTACAGTTTTATACCATTAATAAAGGAGATTATCTTATTTAATATATATGATTTTTTTCAATTTTACTTTTAAGTAACTATTTTTTAATTTAAATAATTATTCAAATAAAAAAAAATCGTTTACATAATAAAAAATTATTTGGAATAAAATTATAAAATTAATTATTATTATAATTAAAATAATTTTATAGTTTAATAATATTTTCTATTTTTTAATAAGAGAAATGTGAATTGGGCACATGTTTTCCCACTGTCAGAAAGAATGCCAGTGATCAGAATGTCAAGAACACACTTGTCAGAAAGAATGCTAGTGATCAGAATGTCAAGAACACACTTCCCTGTTTTATTGAGATTTAATAAATTAAAATCAATAATAATGATAGTAAGAATAATATTTGATCATTCAATCATTTAAATTAAATTTATGTTTGAACTTTGATAAGGATTTAGGGACTCTTCCACGTACTTGACCCATGAGTCGCAAATTTAGTACGTAATAGGTCAGTAGATTAGGCTAAAAATATAAATCTACATAAAGAAGCGACTTGTTTACAATCCCATAAAAGGGCTCTATGGCTTGGGTTGTGAACAGCCGAGGTCTTCAAATTTTAAAATTAATTTTAAAATATGTAACTTATGGTTCAGTTCAATATAAAACCGAGACAAAAAAGTAAATTTATGATTTCGCTTCACTAAAGACCAAGACAGAAAAATATGTTTTTGTTTCGGTTCACATTTGAGGTTAAAAGTCATCACCCTTTGGTCTCATCTTAATATACCTCGGTTCTAGCACTGAAGCAGAATAGCAAAAAAAACTGGGGTCAAAAGTTCTTACTGCACTAATGTGTATATGCTTGGTGTCTCTTTTCTGTTGTAATTCCACTGTTATTCGCATGTTTTGAGTGTTTTTCCCAAAAACCGCCTAGCGATGTTCATAGCCCGCTAGGCGACTTATACAATGCTAGGCAACTTTCTGGATTTTTCCATAAATCGCATGGTGACCTTGAAGGTTTGCCAGGCAACGCGAGAGAACTTGGTTTATTTTCTCTGATTGATTGGATTCTGTGGAACTTTGTGATCAGTCTGGGTTCTAGTAGTATTAATGAATGTTTCTGGGCATGATTGTGTTATAAATTGTCTATGTGGGGCTTTAATTGATGGAAAACAATGTATGAGTTCACATGAGGGTTCATGTTAGGATTGGGAATAAGTGAATGTTGATTTAAAATTGTGATATGTTGGGAAACTGAACTTAAATTGGATATCTATAAATGTTGGAATCATGTTAGAATGTGAATTGGGTGAGATTGCATGAATGGGATGAAGATTGGGTAATTTTGGGTCTTATGAAAGTGCAAAGAATTCTGGAACTGACAGAACCTGATGCACCACCTGGCGGCACATCCTTACCACCAAGCGACACGTAGAAATTTGTAGTCCTGGTGGCTATTGTGTGTGAGCAACGAGGGGAAAAACCTGTTGGAAATTCAAGTAGAAATGGTTACCTAAAAATAGGAGAAATTAGATAATTAGTAATTTATAAATATTGGAAGTAATAAATATGATTGAGAGATTGGAGCAACTAGAGGTGGAATGAGACAATGGTTAAAGAAATTAGAGTAAGGTGGTTGTTGTAGTGTATGGTGTGGCCTGGATTATAAAATGTGCAGTAGTTGGTGGATGTTTTGGTCATAAGCATGGTGTTTTATTCCTAGTGTAGGAATACTACAATGTAGTTCAGCATGTGGTATGGATTCAATGCAATTGAGAGTATTGTTTGGGATTATGAATGAAAGGAGTGGGCAACTATTGTAAGAGTCCAATGATCATGGGTTATTCTTAATTCATTCTAAGTGTTGGCATATTTAAGTGGGGGAATATACTGGGTTATAAATTTTTTATAAGGCATATGGGGTTTGGACTCACTTTATAATGGATTATTTGTATGTCACATGGTACTGTGTAGTATGTTTGTGGTGATTATGGGTACTGGAATCTGTTCTGCATGGGATAAACCAGTAAAAGTTGTTTACTGGTGTAGCGCTTGGCGGTGGGAATTGAACCGCCAAGCAAGAGCTATAAACCAGGGAGGCCCTGGAGCGCGTAGTGCTTGGTGGTGAGGATGATTCATCCAGGCAATAATTGTCTAGGTAGTGGTCACTAGAACGCGCGATGCTTGTCGGTGAGAAAGGTTCCGCTAGGTATTAATTGTCAAAAAGGTGACCCCTAAAGTGCGTTGTGCCTGGTAGCGTGTAGGGCTCGTCATGCGATCTGTAGTGATATTTCGCCTGGCGACGCTTAGGCTACGCCACAAGATAGTGTAGGGGCATCAATTGTTATTTGGAGATTTCGCATGGTGAACACTACTTTGGATGATGGCTTTGGATTGAGATGTGTTGAGACCCATTTACAAGTGATGGCTCGTAATGTATTATGAACACGTGGTGTTCACAGGTAGTGTCCTGTGATGTTGGAAATTCTGAGGGATCATACGAGTAGTGGATCGTATTGGATAACTCCACTTGATTGTCACTCACGGGTTGTGACCGGTGATGTTGAGAATCTCATGTGAAAATACGGATGGTGGTTCGTATTGGTTAGCTCCATTTGGTTGTTACAGATGGTGGTTCGTAACGTAATAGTTCAACACGTGTTGGTCTACGAGTGATGGCTTGTAGAGGTTGGATCACGAGTGGTGGCTTGTGTATTTTTGTAATTTTGTTGTTTAATTGTTAAATAATATTTGACTTCTACATTAATATATGTCCTCTTTTATACAATTTTTTTTATGATTTTATCTTTTAAATGATTATATTTTTAAATTCAAATAACTATGCATGATAAAAAAATTATCTACATAATAAAAGAATTATCTGTAATAAAATTATTTATTTTTATAAAAATTATTTTACAGTTTTATACCATTAATAAAGGAGATTATCTTATTTAATATATATGATTTTTTTCAATTTTACTTTTAAGTAACTATTTCTTAATTTAAATAATTATTCAAATAAAAAAAAATCGTTTACATAATAAAAAATTATTTGGAATAAAATTATAAAATTAATTATTATTATAATTAAAATAATTTATAGTTTAATAATATTTTCTATTTTTTAATAAGAGAAATGTGAATTGGGCACATGTTTTCCCACTGTCTGAAAGAATGCTAGTGATCAGTATGTCAAATTTTGCGCCTTTAATTTTTGATGTTCGGACTTTACATGATTCACATTTTTGTGTTTTACATCTCTTATTCTCAGAACACTCCCCTATTTTATTGAGATTTAATAAATTAAAATCAATAATAATGACAGTAAGAATAATATTTGATTATTCAATCATTTAAATTAAATTTATGTTTGAACTTTGATAAGGAGTTCAGGGACTCATCCACTTACTTGAGCGATGAGTAGTAAATTTAGCACGTAATGGGTCTGTAAGTTAGGCTAAAAATATCAATCTACATGGCTTCGGTTGTGAACAACTGAGGCCAAAAGGTCTTCAAATTTTAAAATTAATTTTAAAATATGTAACTATATGGTTTCGGTTCAATATAAAATCGAGGTAAAAAAGTAGATCTATGACTTCGCTCCACTAGAGACCCAAAATAGAAAAGTGTGTTTTTGCTTCAATTCACACCCAAGGTTAAAAGTCATCACTCTTTGGTCTCACCTTAATATGTCTCAGTTCTAGCACTGAAGCATAATAGGAAAAAAAAATGGGGCCAAAAGTTCTTACTACACTAGTGTGTATATGCTTGGTGTCTCTTTTCTGTTGTAATTCCATTGTTTTTCGCATGTTTTGAGTGTTTTTCCAAAAATCGCCTAGCGGTGTTCATAGCCTGTTAGGCGACTTATATAATGCTAGGCAAGTTTTTGGATTTTTCCATAAATCGTATAGCGGCCTTGAAGGTTCGCCAGGAAATACGAGAGAACTTGGTTTGTTTTTCTCTGGTTGATTGGATTCTGTGGAACTTTGTGATCAATCTGGGTTCTAGTAGTATTAATGAATGTTTCTGGGCATGATTATGTTATAAATTGTTGGGTTAAATAAGTTTTTGATCCCTCAACTTTCAGCGAAATTTGGAATTAGTCCCTCATCAAAACTTTTGACCAATTTAATCCTTCATGTTTCAAAATGCATGAATTTAGTCCTTTTAAACAAATTTTGTCAAGTTTATCTCACGTTTCAAGCGCTTTCATGATAGTATTTAAATTATTTACACTATTTGACATATTTTTGCTTCAATATTAACTTAAATACTATCATGAAATGTGCTTGAAACGTCAGATAAACTTAACAAAATTTGGTTAAAAGAACTAAATTCACGCATTTTGAAAGATGAAGGACTAAATTGGTATAAAGTTTTGATGAGTGACTAATTCCAAAATTCACTGAAACTTGAGGGACCAAAAACATATTTACCCTAAATTGTTTATGTGGGGCTTTAATTGATGGAAAAAAATGTATGAGTTCATAGGAGGGTTCCTATTGGGATTGGGAATAAGTGAATGTTGATTTAAAATTGTGATATGTTGTGAAACTGAACTTAAATTGGATATCTATAAATGTTGGAATCATTTTAGAATGTGAATTGGGTGAGATTGCATGAATGGGATAAAGATTGGGTAATTTTGGGTCTCACGAAAGTGCAGGGAATTCTAGAACTAATAGAACATGATGCACCACCTGGCGGCACGTCCTTGCCACCAAGCGACACGTAGAAATTTGCAGTGCTGATGGCTATTGTTGTGTGAGAAACAAGGGGAAAAACTTGTTGGAAATTCAAGTGGAAATGGTTACCTAAAAATAGGAGAAAATTAGATAATTAGTAATTTATAAATATTGGAAGTAATAAATATGATTGGGAGATTGGAGCAACTAGAGGTGGAATGAGACAATGGTTAAAGAAATTAGAGTAAGGTGTGGCCTGGATTATAAAATGTGCAGTAGTTGGTGGATGTTTTGGTCATAAGCATGGTGTTTTATTCCTAGTGTAGGAATACTACAATTTAGTTCAGCATGTGGTATGGATTCAATGCAATTGAGAGTATTGTTTGGGATTATGAATGAAAAGAGGAAGGAGTGGGCAACTATTGTAAGAGTCCAATGATCATGGGTTATTCTTAATTCATTCTAAGTGTTGGCATATTTAAGTGGGGGAATATACTGGGTTATAAATTTTTTATAAGGCATATGGGGTTTAGACTCACTTTATAATGGATTATTTGTATGTCACATGGTACTGTGTAGTATGTTTGTGGTGATTATGGGTACTGGAATCTGTTCTGCATGGGATAAACCAGTAAAAGTTGTTTACTGGTGTAGCGCTTGGCGGTGGGAATTGAACCGCCAAGCAAGAGCTACAAATCAGGGAGGTCCTGAAGCACGTAGTGCTTGGTGGTGAGTATGATTCCACCAGGCAATAATTGTGTAGGTAGTGGTCACTGGAACGTGCGACGTTTGTCGGTGAGGAAGGTTCTGCTAGGTATTAATTGTCAAAAAGGTGACCCCTAAAGTGCGTTGTGCCTGGTAGCGTGTAGGGCTCGTCATGCGGTCTGTAGTGATATTTCTCTTGGCGACGCTTAGGCTATGCCACAAGATAGTGTAGGGGGCATCGACTGTTATTTGGATATTTCACATGGTGAACACTACTTTGGGTGATGATTTTGGATTGAGATGTGTTGAGACCCATTTACAAGTGATGGCTCGTAATGTATTGTGAACACATGGCGTTCACGGGTAGTGTCCTGTGATGTTGGAAATCCTAAGGGATCATACGAGTAGTTGATCGTATTGGATAGCTCCACTTGATTGTCACTCACGAGTTGTGGCCGGTGATGTTGAGAATCTCATGTGAAAATATAAATGGTAGTTCGTATTGGTTAGCTCCATTTGGTTGTTACGAATGGTGGTTTGTAACGTAATAGTTCCACACGTGTTGGTCTACGAGTGGCGGCTTGTAGAGGTTGGATCACGAGTGGGGGCTCGTGGCAGCATGTGTCATCTTAAGGTCATTATCAAAGTGCGTAGAAGTTGGATGAACATGGTGGAAGACCATGATTTCTATTGCATAAGGAAAGGTTCTCAAAAGGGTTTTGGAATAAATTATTATGCATTGGGTGAGGGTTTATAGTTCTTTATGCATGTTTAAATATATTAAGCAGACCCTTTTTGTGTGTGTTTGGCGATGATCGTGTAACTTGTTACATGGGAGCAAATGATGTTTCAGGTGGCGTTGGTGATGCATAGAGCCGGAGAGGGGCGAGCATGGGAAATGTTATAAAGAACTTTTTATGAATTGTAATCAGTTTTTATTTATAATTGGACCTTGGATTTTGTACTAGTGGAGCTGGATTTTATGGATTTTGATTCCAGCACATTTATTAACGTTTTAAATTTTCTGCATTTTTGGGAAAAAAGTTTTATTAATTGTCAATTTATTATTACTTTTATTTTATTTATTTTAAATTAGTAATATCTGGCCAGGATGTTACATTGTGCACTTTAGCGAAATAATCAAGTACTTGATAAGTTCAATGAATTTCATGCCTTGGTTGAGAGGCAATGAGGGAAGAACCTAAAATATATACGTTCTGACAATGGTGGTGAGTATCGTGGACCCTTTGATGCTTAATGCAAACAACATGGTATTGCATATGAGAAGACTCCTCCTAAAACTCCTTGGTTGAATGGTTTAGTTGAGAGGATTAACATGACATTACTTGAGAATGTGAGATATATGCTTTTACATGATAAATTACCCAAGCATTTTTGGGGTAAGGCACTATACACGGTGGTGCACGTTATCAATCTCACTCCTACTGTGATTTTAGACAATGAAATGCGAAATAAAATTTGGTTGAGCAAGAATGTAAGCTATGATCATTTGCATGTCTTTGGTTGCAAGGAATTTGTTCATATTCCAAGGGATGAAATATCCAAGTTGGATGTGAAGACAAGGCAATGCATCTTTATTGGATATGGTGAGGATGATCTTGTTGAGAATAATCTTGTTCGAAGCTGTGATGTACAATTCATGGAAGACCAAACCATTGAGGACATTGATAAGGTGGAGAAGACCACAGCCGAAAAAGATAGTAATCTCACTGATGGTAATCCGATGAAATTGCCCGCTCATAATCTGGATAATGTTGAAACTGAAGCTCAAGATGATGAGCAACATGGTGATATTTAGGATCAACAGATTGGAGGTGGAGTAGAGGTTCCAATTGATGATGCTCAAAAGGAACATGATGATGATCTTGATGATATACCTGAACCACCTCAAGTCCAACTCAAGAGGTCTAATAAATAGAAACAACCTACTAGTCTATTATTTGTTAAGTTCATTGCCATTACTGAAGCATAGAAGGAATTGCTATGGTTGAAGAAATTCTTGTAGGAGCTTGGTTTTGTGCAAGATAACTATCTATTATTTGTTAATAGTCAGAGTGCTATCCATCTTGGTAAGAATCCAACTTCCCTTTCTAGATTCAAACATATTGATGTGAGGTATCATTGGATACGTGATGCTTTGGATGCTAAGTTGTTGGCGTTGGAAAAAATTCATACAAATGATAATAGTGCTGATATGATGACTAAAGCATTGCCAAAAGGGAAGTTTGAAGTTTGTTGTGAGATCGCCGGTTTTGCGTTTATCTCTGCATAGTTGTAAGGGAGAGATTTGTTGGGTATTGAGCTCCCAAAACTTGAGAAGTCCATGTCCCACTTAACCTAGTGGAGAGGGGGCTGGAAAATAAGAAGAGAGATAGAACAATAGAGTTACAATCCATCGAAAACTCAAGCACATTGAGAGAGAGGTAGAGGGAAAAATCCGTTCATATTTTTCACTGAGCTGCCACCGTAAAAACAACATTGCAGATTCGTTCACCGTTGGATTGTACTGAAAATTTTACAGCAGTTTCACAATACATTCTTCTTCATTCTAACCAATCAGATTGTCGATACAAAGTCTGAGTTGGTAGAAATTAATTTCGCACTGCAGCAGTGATTTTATAGGTTTTTTTTCTCTTTGTTCTTCTCTATTTGAAAGCTTTGTTACTTTGCTATTTGGTTCGGTGTTGGCACTAATTTGTGCACTTGATTGAGACTCATTTGTACTCTTGTTAGTCATAGTGAATCTATTTCTTTAGTTTGGACGACTTGTGATTTTTATCCTTGATTTGAAGGGTTTTCCACATTAAAAATTTTGGTATCTTTATTTGTGATTGTGGTGATTTATTATGGTTGTTCTTTGATAGTTGCTTTTTATAAATTCTTGCAAGTTAAGAAAAATTACATCCTTTACTTCTTTGGTATATTGTTTGCGTTATTGTTTTCACCATTACTTTAATATATTGTTTGTATTGTTATTTTCACCATCACTAAAGTAACGCAAGAAAGAAAAACTTGTTCATTCGTATTATGAGAAGGTAGCAAATAGGATTATTAAGAAATATGATTCTTTCGGTGTTGTATATATGCGGTTAAAATGCAAATAAACACCTCAAAGTGAAAATGTAACGGTCAAATAACATTACAAAACAGGTAAATGCATACATATTCCAACAAATGAATGTGCATATTGGTGAAACAATGGGTGACAAGTCTACAAGTTCACATGCAAAACAATATACCTAAAAGTAGAACTCAACAAAATTCTTATTCCTATCAATACCATTTTAGTTCTGCATTTTTTTAATTTTAGTATACATGGACATCAATTGAGATCTGATTGTTTTTAATATTATATTCGAAAGTAAAAATACAATTCTTTGTTTTCGACTTTCTTATATGAATCATGATAAAATCCTATTAGAACTATAAGATTTTTAACCAAACGTTACATACCAAAAGTCCTACTAGTCTTGTATCCACCAAAACAACCACCAATGGATCCACTACACGCAAATCCATCTTAATATAGTTCCTTCCAACTTATTAATTATAAGCACAACCCAAAACAAAAAAACTCTATAATATTAATAATAATTACTACCCTAAACTTGTACTAACATCACTTAATCACTTAATCACCCCCACTAGACAACACATCTTCCACGTGCAAAACGGGTTTCTTATATTTAATTAATTTAATTAACCATTACCCAACTCTCAACTCAAATTTCACAAAAGCAGTTCCCTATTGAACACCCAACTGAACTTCACACTCTGCGGCTTCATCTTACGCGCTCGCTCATCAGCGCGTTCTTGCAACCTCCTAATCCTAGGCGCTAACCCACACACGTAATCCTGTGCCCGCTTTCCTTCCCCCGACAAACCTTCAAGCTTCTCCAATCTCCACCGTCCAACCAGAAACTCCAAGATATCTGCATAATCATTGGCCGTGTACACGCCCATTCGCTGGGCCACTGCAGAGAAATGCTCGAATAGCTTAGGGTCGTGCCCATCGTACATAAGATGCGCCGGCATTGTGATCTTCTTCTCCATCATGTTTCCTATTGCAACCATCGCCCCAGTGGGGTCCACTTCTAGAAGCTTCTCCACGATTCTAGAATATGCATTCTCATGCCGCTTCTCATCCGCAGCAATGGTTCCACATATGCGCGCAAGCACTGGATCACCCCCTTCCTTCGCAAGCCGAGCAGTGTTCCCATGCGCCACGAAAGTTGCTCGCTCTTGGAAGGAAGTGTACACAAACCCTAAATAAGGATTGTTCTCTGTTCCAGGGTCCTACATTAATCAAAAACAAACCATAAAAAATAATGAATTTTTCACTGATTCCTTGCAATGCCAAACAGATCCCTAATTTTTTTTTTTAAGGAATTCGAATAAAAAACAAACATTTCTTACCATGCCGGCTCCGATGAGGTAATGCACAGTTTTCTCAACCTTAGCCATGTCGACGCGACCGGAGAGGTATAAATAAGTTCTGAGCAGATCTCCGTGGCGGTTTTCTTCTGCGGTCCAGGCCCGGGTCCACACGGCCCACGGGCTTGGACTGGTTCCGCAGTCGTCTTTCACGCCGTCGAGGTTGTTGATCATGGTCTGGTAAGTGGGAAGCGCGTCTTCGGTGACCATGTCACCCACCAACACCACGAAGTACTCGTCGGGAAGCTCCTTGGTGCGTTCGCGAAGGGCTTTCACCTCCTCGCTGAACTCTTCGAACGGCAGTGACGAGTCAGGGACCAAGTTCTGCGGCTGCCAGCATCGTTCCACGGGCTTCAGCAGTGGTAGGACCCACTCCGACGCCCACCCCTCCAACGACTTGAAAACCTCCATTTTCTCCGGAGGCATTGAGTGGGTCCTCCGAGCCTTCAGCGGCGCCGTGGAGACGGCGGAGACGGCGGAGACGGCGACTTTGGGCGGTGGCAAGAGGTGGCGGTGGCATGAGCTTGTTGTATATGCGCGTGGAACAAGTGTTTGAGTGGTGATGGAGTTGCAGGGTCGTATCTGCATGGTGTTGGTTATGTGTTGTTGGGCTTAGACTATCGTTGTTTGAGTGAAACTGTGTGTGCTGCTTTGGGGAGTGAGATATTTGTAAACGGTGTGATTTGTGATAAGTCCTTGTTTTTCTTGATAATTTCAAAAGTGCCATATAAGTTGTTTTGAAATTTATGAAATTCTTTTGTGGAAATTTGACTCTCTACATTGAGAAGTTGTTGTTTTGGGTAAGAAAATAATGATCATTTGTTAAGGGTAGGATAGTCATTTGTGAAATGTTACCGGGGCATGAAATACAAAAGTTCCAGGGTGTGCATATTAAATAAATATGGATTTGTGTAAAACTGGGGGTGCTGTGGTTTTGGTGGAATAACAGAGACTGGTCAATCATGATTTCTGTGGATCTTTTACATCTTTGTGGGCGTCTTTAAATACGCCAGCTCATTTTTTTTCTTAATATTTTTTTTATTTAATGGTTAACAGTTAGTTAACAAATAAAACCAGTAGAGATTAATTAACAAATGAATTTTTTTTTTATTCAAGTATTTATTACACAAAAAGTATGACAGAATGAACTATTTCATTAGTATCTTTTGTTTGTAATGACTTGTTGTATGTATATTAATTACAAATTTTAATGTCTTTTTTTAGTACGTTTATAATGATATAAGGATTTTTAAATTTAGACAAGCTTTTAAATTGCAAATTAAAACATAAAGCAGATAAATATATAAACAAAACAATCTATACAGTATTTATTTGGGGTATAATTTTCTATATTTATGTTATTGTTATTTATTATAATAGTTTTAAAACAATAATAAATATATGAAGAAGATTTTGGATCTTACAAGGAAAAAAAACAGGATAATAACTTCTATTTTATCAGGATGAAAACAAAATATGAAAATAAATCATTTACTTAATATTACTAATTTTAGTTATTATTAAGTTAAAAACTATAATTTATAGTATGGAAAATATCTTGTACAATTTAATATTTTACATGTTAACTCTATTTGCACAATAAATATCATTACTAAAGAAAATTAACAAGAAATTACTACCTTTTTTTTTTTGCAAAAATATTTGTATAAAACACTTTTATATAAAATTTTGTAGGAAATTTTTGCGAATTTTATAATTTTATAAGAAATAATTACTCACGGAGAAAGTATCTACTAATTAAAATTCTTAGAAAAATGACAAAAAAAATATTTTCTTGCAAACATTTTTAACAAATTTGCAAGAAAAATCCCATAAAATATTAAAATTTCTAGTAATGTATGTCACTTATTAAAATAATTTCACTTTCTTAATAAATAATTTTTTTTTATCTACTATGAAATACAATTGTACCGTATGGGCCCGTTGGCAAACTAAACATCGAGGGGTACCCAAAGTAATTTGCATAATTAGCTCACGTCTACATCCAAGCACACAAACAAGTGGTGTCGATCAGCAACCACCCTATCACACAATTAAGCAATAGAGGTACAAACCTACATAACAGATCATGTTCTTTACATAAAAACCAATCTCCCCTGGACGTGGCAATCATTGTGGGGATCATGAAGATTTATGTGTCAACGAGTGGCTAGTCGCCTTAGTGGCGCTGCACGAATCATTCGCCAGTCGTTCAGGGTCCAATTGTTGATCATATGAACATATGTGTCAAACAATGATGTTCGACAGGTAAAGCCGTAGGAGCGTTTCACTGATCATTCAGGGTCCAATTGTTGATCATATGAAGATATGCGTCAGACAACGACGTTTGGCAAGTAACGCCGAACGACAGTAAGGATAAATAGGAACCTCTAGTGGTTAAGATTAAACAAGTCAATAATCATGTTTTAAAAGCAATTGGGCCTTGATTAGGCCAACCCTAATCAAAGGCCCACGTAGAAAACTATAAATAGAAGTCAAATGTCAGGATGTTGGGAATTTTCTCTCGCATTTTTACAGCATTAATTATTATTATCGATTGAACCATTACTGACTTAAGCATCAGAGCCTCTTTAACAAGTAGATTGATCGATGTATTTCACCAGACGAGTAGCGAAGGAGACAAACAGACAAACGACGTGAGGAGTTGAAGATAAGACAAAAGTGTTAAATGAACGTTAGGCCCCTACACCCGAAACACTTTGGCGCCCATCATAGGGTCGAGCATTGATTGAACATAAATCCTTATGATGACCATGAGAAACATGACGAGCAAAGTTGAAGTACAAGACCCTTCTGAAGACCAAGTTGACACAAGGGAAATATTGAGGATGATGTAGCAACGCATGGATGAGATTCAACAGAACTACAAGGTGCAAATTTGAATTCTAAGGGAAGAGAATTCGTCCATGAGATAATAAGTGAGGGAGAAGGCAAATCTTGTGCATTCTACCCTAACTATCCCCAATCCCCCATGACAGAACTGAATGGAGCCGGTCGGGTAAGAGGAACAAACTCATCCGTCGTGCGCAGGAAGGACTAAACAGACGAAAGACAAACCCACTCACACTATAGTGGAAAGTTTAGGGGCTACCAAGGAGGTCACCCATCTAGGATGACAGTCAATACGGAGGTAAAGTTTCCCTTCACCCCTAGAAACCCCTTTGCCCGAACGATGTAAGATGACGACCTTCGAGAAGTAAGATGGAACCATCAATCCTGATAATCATTTGCCAACATTTTTGAACCAGATGATGTTCCATGCAGTTAATGACCCCATCTAGTGTAGAGTCTTTTCATCCTCATTAACAGGAGAAGCCTTGGAGTGGTTATCCGAACAACCTCCCAACAACATTGACTGCTTTGCCACTTTAAAGGCGTGGTTCAGTACCAAGTTTGATCCCCTCTGACCGGTGGCCTTGACACTTGTGACACTCGTCAATGTTTAGCTGGGGAAGGATCAATCTGTGAGGAGCTTCATTGATCGCTTCAATAGGATGTTGGTCAAAATTAAGGATCTTAGTGATGAAATAGTCAGACATCACTTCTTTACTAGCCTGTAGCTAGTGGTGCTTGCTGACAAGATCAGTAGGAAGCCTCCCAAAACCATGGGGATGCAAAAGCGAGCGACATAGTTTATGCAAATGGAAAAAGGTATGTGAAACTTCCAAAAGCAAGCACAACCCGAACCATCGGTAGTTGAGAAGAATAACCCTAAATCGGCTAGCAAACACCCGACTGGGAACGCACTCGAGCAGCCCAAGGGCCCTAAGTTTAGCAGTTACACTCCCCTCAATGTCTTGAGGGTGAAGATCTTAAAGGAGGCATTCAGTGTCGATTCCTTACCTCCCCCAAGAAAGATGCCTCCATCGCCTAACTTCGATGGAAGCAAGCATTGCCTGTACCACCGCAATATTGGCCACACTACCGAGCAATGCCACACTTTATGCGATAAGATAGAAGAGCTTATCAGGACTGGCCAATTGAAACGATATGTGCACAAGGAGTAGACCAAGCGTCATTTCAACTAGCCTCATTAATTGTAAACGACAAGCAATCCCTTACAACCAATTCATCTTTATTTTCCCAATACCCTATTATATTGGACTCTTCCATCTCAGACAATTGATCTACCTCATCCGATATATTACTCCAATAATATTTGTGTAAAGTTTGTTCAAATAATCCAATAAATTTCACTCAACATCACAAACAGGCATAATACACATGTAAATTCGCCATGTAAATATACACCACGAATTGTTCAATCCGATAAGTGAAAATATATTGCAGATTTTATAATTCATAATACAAGTTCACTTTTCGAAATATGTAATTTGGCATGTGCAAAATTATGATTTATTTCTTGCGAATTGTGTAATCCGTAACATTCACAAATTACACAATCCAGTATTATAATGTAAATGAAATGTAACTCAAAAAATGTATGACAACAGTGAATTTTCGCATGCCAGCCACCACGACGCATCCCAATGACTACCAAATATTATCCAAAAGGTTTAATTACTCGTAAGGTATCCAGTTTGGGTCAAGGGTGTCAAATTGGTACCCCGTGAAAAAAAAGGTGTCAATTTGGTATCCAAATAAGTTTAAGTGCATCAATCAAGTCCATTTTCATTAACGTCGTTAAAGTGATTAACGTTGACCAATTAAAAGAGTTCGTTGACACAAAAATTTGACACGTTGAATACCAATTATTTGTGACGTGGTAATTTAAATAAAAAATAGGAATTTTTGAAATGAATTAAAAAAAATTGTAATGTTCAAAGTGGCCCTAGATCAAGAAAAGCATAAAAGCATAGTGAGAAGTGAGAAGATGATCGAGGTTCATGCGATTTAGGGGTTTCTGCAAAGCGCATGTGAAATCGTTTTGAGAAGGTGTGATTGAGCTCCCATTTCCACCGATTTTCATCTTCTGGTTTTCACCATCGACGTCGAATCTGAGTCCTAAATTCCCATTTCCTCTCCTTTCCGATTCATGACACAGTTACGTTAGACCAAGCTTCTAGTTTTTTCCTCTTTCATTTTTCTGTTGCTTTTATTCTTTGAACTGCACAACGACATTTGTTGCTACAATAGGGTAATTTCAATTCCAATGCCAATTTCTAAATATTCTGAATTTTTTATGTTTCTTTTTAGGTTTGGGATTTTAAGGTTCTGAAGTTTCTACGCTGGGGGATATTGATTGGGAGGAGGGGGAAAGGAACTCGGGATTAGGGTTTTCTTGGAAGCATTGTTTTTATTGGGAAAATCAAGAAGGTATATTTGGAACTAGGAAGAGGGTTAAGTTTAGAGGATACACTATTTTTTTTATGTCCACGAAGAACACGCATAACCCTATTGCAAAATTGATCGGAAAGCACCTCTACAACTACGAACCACACACCACGAAACCACCTCATTAGGTTTGAACCAGCAAGCAAATGGAGAGGAAGAAGAAGATAATGACCACAAATGACTTAGGAAAAATTCAAACTTCACCATTCATTAAATAATTTGTGCATGTAACACTGTACAATTGTTTTTTTACACATCTTCTTTCAATGACACATATCCATTATGCATTGCCACATCACCATAAATTTAACGTCGTTTTTGACAATTTAACGGGATGCACCTGATTGATGCACTTAAACTTATTTGGGTATCAAATTGGCACCTTTTTTTTTCGCGGGGTACCAATTTGACACCCTTGACCCAAACTGGGTACCTTACAAGTAATTAAACCTATCCAAAATTAGTAACCACATGGAACTACCACCACAAATGGACTCACGACAATAAATAGCATCTATTCAAAACCCTAATTATTCATCACATGTTCTTATTGTATATTTGGGATTATAAAGATATAACGGGAAGTAATTATGGGGTGCAGGAGGAAATAGCCTTAAAAAAACTGCAGCTTTGCACTAAACAACAACTTTTAGGAATTAGTCTAATAAAGTCCCGTTTTTATTAGGGACTTTCCTGAAGAAGTCATTTTAGTTAGAAGTCTAGTAGCAGTAAGTCCTTGTTGATCGTATTTTCCTGTTTTGCTTTGCTTGTGTATGGCTATTTAATAGCCTGATGCTTTCATTCAATGAGACACAATATTCCTTCCAAAATCTCTCTCTCACAATCACTTTACTGTTAAATTATTCAGAGTTTTCAAACACTAAACTATTCAATCAATTTAAAAGAAAAAAACTGCGTTCAGAGAGTGGCGTTAAGGATGTTGCCATTTGAGACTATGCCCATCATTGAGATTCCACAGTTTGGAATGTGTAGTGAAGGTTTGCTAGCAGATGAAAATCAAAATGCAGAATTGTTATGATTATGAGAGAGAGAAAGAAATAGAACGTTGCATGATATGGAATTATGTTGATACAGAGAGAGAAAGTCTTAATATAGGCAAGCCTAGAACTAACTATACTAGCGTAACAAAAGATGTATAACAAACTACAGTAACTAACCATAACAGAATTATATATACTCTTAACACGCCCCCCATAAACTTAGGGTGGAGGTTGTAAGCTATGAACCCTAAGTTTATCACGAAAGTTTTGAAAACTATCCCTCGAGACAGGTTTCGTAAGAGCATCTGCAACTTGAAGCTAGGCTGGAATATGTTGAACACAAAGATGCTGTTTTCGAACATGATCACGGACATAGTGAACATCAAGGGCGAAGTGCTTGGTTTTGGAATGAAAGATGGGATAGGCTGTGAGTAAAACTTCACCAAGATTATCAGAATATATAGTGGGTGCAGGAGGAGAAAGGGAAAGCTCTTTGAGAAGAGAAGCTATCCAAGAGAGTTCAGTTGTTGCAGAAGCAATGCTGTGAAATTCTGCTTCAGTGGTGCTGCGAGAAACAACTTCTTGCTTTTTCGACGACCAAGTGACAAGATTCGATCCAAGATATATACAGAAACCCGAAGTCGACTTTCGATCACTTGGATTTGAACCCCAGTCAGCATCTGCAAAACAACAAAGAGTAAAATCCGTGTTTGATATGAAACGGATGCCAAAATGAGTAGTGCCAGCAACATATCTTAAAATTCGTTTGACCACTTGTCAATGATGAAGTTGTGGTTGGTGCATAAACTGAGAAACCTTGTTAACTGCATACGTGAGATCCGGACGTGTGAAAGTAAGGTACTGAAGAGCCCCAACAGTTTGTCGATATAACGTGGGATCCGAAAAAGCTTCAGAGCCATCAGGTGTGAGCTTAAGAGAGGTTGCCATTGGTGTTGGTTGAGGTTTTGCGGAAGTCATGTTTGCCTTACGGAGAATCTGATTTGCATATTTTGTTTGAGTAAGGAGAAGAGAGCCACTTGGTTGCCAATGAGCTTCAATACCAAGGAAGAAATGAAGTTTGCCAAGGTCTTTGAGTGAAAAGGTGTTGTTGAGAGTGGTAATGAGCTTTTGAATGGCAGAAGAAGACGTTCCTGTAACAAGGATGTCATCAACATAAATAAGTATAAGTATGGTGGAAGAAGATGATTGTTGGACAAATAACGAAGGATCAGAAATATTAGATATAAAGCCAAGGTGAATAAGAGTTGTACTTAGCTTTTGATACCAGGCTCTTGGAGCCTGCTTTAAACCATAGATAGGTTTGTTTAATTTGCAAACGTATCCGGGTTGAGAACAAAAACCGTGTGGTTGTTCCATGTACACAAGTTCGTCAAGATCACCGTTGAGAAAAGCGTTGTTAATGTCAAGTTGACGAACAGTCCAACCAGCCGAGAGAGCAAGAGATAACACTAAACGAATCGTGGTTGGTTTCACAACAAGGCTGAAAGTCTCGAAATAGTCAAGACCCTCAATTTGATTGAATCCACGTGCAACTAAGCGTGCTTTGCGTCGTTCAAGGTACCATCGGGGTTATATTTGTTTTTGAAAATCCATTTTGACGTGATGATGTGAGCACCGCGGGGAGGTTGAACCAATGTCCAAGTCTTGTTTTTTAGGAGTGCATCAAATTCAACTTGCATGGCTTGTTTCCATGCAGGGTCAATAAGCGCATCCTGTGCACATAGAGGAACAGTGGTAGTAGAAACCCAAGCTTTTGGTTTAAAGATACCAGACTTAGCTCTAGTTTGCATTGGATGCACGTTAACAAGAGTGTCTGCTGAGGAGGAAGCCACAGAATCAGTCGATGTTGGAGCCTGGGATGCGCCAGAATTCAAGGATGCAATAGAGTGAGGAGAGTCTTGAGTCTGAGATACTGCATCTTCTGAGACTGAAGGATGTTCCGAAGAAGATGAAGGAGAGGGCATGCATGGTACAAAGGAGTCTGATGGAGCAACAGGTGTATGTGGTTGATGTGGGGTTGTGGGAAGAAGAAGCAATGTTGATGAAGGAGCATCACCACCCAACACAGGAGCGAAAGATTGAGGTGCAAACATATTTGGAACACATTTATAAGGAAATTCATTTTCGTTAAAAATAACATCCCTGGATGTATACAACTTACAATTTGGATGAAGACATAAGTAGCCTTTTTTGTTTACGGAATATCCAAGAAACAAACATGCATGGGATTTAAAATTAAATTTATGTTTATTGTATGGACGTAAAAGAGGAAAGCAAGTGCAACCAAAAACACGAAACAATTCATATTTTGGTGGATGATGATAAAGGATTTCATGAGGAGTTTTATATTGAAGAACAGATGTGGGTAAATTATTTATAACCAAAGTTGCAGCTTTGAAGGCAAAATCCCAGTATTTTAAGGGCATAGATGCATGTGCAAGGAAACTCAAACCAGTTTCAACAATGTGTATGTGCTTCCTCTCAACAGTCCCATTTTGAGGATGAGAGTAAGGACAAGTATAACGATGAATGATGCCAAACTTAGCTAAGAACTTATCAAAATGTATAAATTCACGAGCATTATCGGTTTGAATGGCTTTTATAGAAAGACCTAATTGTTTTTCAATCATTGTTTTGAAATTAATAAAGATGTCAAAAGATTGAGATTTTGAATGAAGCATGTAAACCCACGTGAATCTGGAAAAAGCATCAACAAAGGAAATGTAATACATATCACCGTTAACAGAGCAAACTTGTGCTGGACCCCAAATGTCAACAAAGATTAATTCTAGTGGGTGTGTGTAGACTGTGTGAGATGTAGTAAAAGGTAGCTAATGTATCTTGGATATAGCACAAGAGTTGCAGAAAACAGAGTCAGTGTTAAAAGAAATGTTACAACTTTGTAGAATTCTCTTTACAGTTTGAAGAGTAGCATGGCCCATGCGTGCATGCCATAGGTCCAAAACCGATGAAGAAGCAGTCGAGACTTGATGAACTTGAGGCTTGTGTGAGCATTTCAGCGTAGGAAAAACATATATGCCATCTTTAAGTTGTCCTTGAAGTAGAATCTGTTTTGTGACCTGGTGTTTTACATTACAATGAGAAGGAAAAAATTCAAAATAAACACAATTATCTTTGGCAAATTGAGAAACACTCAAAAGATTTTTTGTGATGTTTGGAACACATAAAAGATTATGCAAGGCAAAACTAGATGAATTTGACAGAGAAGAAAGATTTGCAGATCCAACATGAGTAATAGCCAAACCTGATCCATTGCCAAGTTTAACATGTTCAGATCCATTGTAGTTGGTTTTAGATGTGAAGTTTGAAGAGTCACTTGTTATGTGATGTGAAGCCCCACTATCGGGGTACCAAAGAGTTTCAGGCATAGTAGAGATAGAAGACAATTGATCACAGTTATCAATATTGGAAGGAGAAACCTGAGAGTTATGTAATTGAATAGGCGGTTGAAAATCTTGATCAAAGCGATGCCAACACGAAGCTACGGTGTGCCCATATTTCATGCAGAGTTGACATTGAAGACTCGTATTTGAATTTTGATGTGATGAAGAAGGTGTGGATTGGGAGGAGTTGTTCTTGAAGCTTCGGCCTCCACGTACAGAAGATGGTGGACGTGATCGTTGTCGACCAGCACGATCTTGAAACCTGCCACGAGTGGAAGAATGCCAAGAAGATGTGGTGGCATGGACCTGAAAGACATTATCAGCTTGTTTGTGTTTCTCTAAGCGTTCTTCATGCGCAAGAAGCAATGCTTCTATTTCTTCAACAGTGTATGGTTCTGTGCGGGAGAGGATGGATGTAACGAACCCATCGTAATCATCCGGCAATCCATCAAGGATGGCTTCAATATGATCAGCGTCAGAAAGAGGAGATCCGATGGCGGCTAACGAATCTACGATCTTCTTGATATCAAGAATGTACGTAGATATGGAACGATCTTTCTTGGACACTTTTAGTTGAAGCTTCAGCTTTTTCACACGCGCTCTGGATTGACTTGCGAAGTATATCGTTAATTTTTTCCAAATAGCGGCCGACGTACGAAGACCTACCATTTTTGTTAACATAGGAGAAGACATTGAGCCCAATAGCCACGCTACAATGAGGTTATCTTGCTGTTGATGGTGAACATATGCAGGATTGATGATGGAGGATTCTGCTGCACTTTGCGTCAAGAACTTGGGTGGAGCTGGAGTGCCATCAAGAAAATGGAAGAAATGCAAACCGTAAATGGTTGCCAGGATTTGATGCTCCCAGACCAGAAAATTTTCATCATCTAACTTGATGCTAAGGGTGGAGGGAAAAAAAATGGAGGGAGGACGAAGAAGAAGGCACAAAGGCAATATCAGATTGGGTAGTGTTTGCGGAAGTCATGGTGAAAAAAAAATAAGCTCTGGATACCATGTTATGATTATGAGAGAGAGAAAGAAACAAAACGTTGCATGATATTGAATTGTGTTGATACAGAGAGAGAAAGTCTTAATATAGGCAAGCCTAGAACTAACTATACTAGCGCAACAGAAGATGTATAACAAACTACAGTAACTAACCATAACAGAATTATATATAATCTTAACAAGAATGATAAGGAAAAGTTTACACAGAAGCCAACAAGTAAACTTCCCTCGAGGGTTAGGAGGAATGGAATTTTCTTTTGAATTATATAATTTAAAAACACTTTTTTAAAATAAATAACTTTTGAATTATATAATTCAAAAATATCTTAAAATATTTTGAAGTCATTTAAATTTCAGATTATATAATCTGAAAATATTTTTAAATGTATAATCTAAAAAGTATTGATTGGTTACTTTTGAATTACTCAATTCGAATAGAATAAATGAGAATGTATAGGTGTAGGAAGACTTTGCCAAACAAATTTTATAATAAGGAAATCCACCATAAATTATGGACCATCATTCATTTTCATTTCATGGTTTTCATCACACCAAAAGTACTTAGTATCCATATCCGTTTCAACATTTTGTAAAGATTACATTGTATAATTTCTGGACGGAGGAGAATCTTTAGTCCCAAATTCGATCACCGAACAAATGATTTCTCACGCCATGCTTTAATTTGGCACAATTACTCCAAGTTTAGGAGTAAAAGGAAAACTCCAATCTTCATGGCTTTTCGAGCTGAGCAGTACCTCCGTCGCATGGTGCCGGACTTGTCCACTGCCGGCGAACATAATTACATGCTCCTAATCACTTACAGTTTGCGGCCCGAAGCATCAACTTTCTTGCGTATGCAATGGAAAAGTTGTGAATGCCATCAAGATATTTAAAAAATACAAAAGAAAAAAAGTTACAATTGAATTCAAAAGAAAAATGAGCCCCATGAGCCAAACAACCAGGCAACAAATTTTCACTTTTATATATATAAAAACAACAGATTAGTACAAGGACCCTATGACGACCCCATTGTGTTGTGCCATCTGGAGGGCGAGGGGGGCGAAGGCAATTCTAGCATTTGTGATGCTGCACAAGCAGCCGCCCAAGAATCGCAACATCCACAAGATTACAAAGGCTCTCATGGAGATGGTTTCCAATCAAATTGAAGATTATTAAAGCCATTTACTGCTCCTAGCCCACTAAGTAGTTGGGTTGATAAGTCCTGCTGATTCATAACTTGCTCCCGTGCAAGAGATGCCAGTCCTCCCCTTCCATTCATCATGGAATTATGTCCCATTACAGGTCTCATTCCATTGCTCATACCAGATGGACCAAGACCCATTGTGCCATAACCACCAACCCCAACACCTGAATTACTGTTCACAGCCCCATTACCCACAAGCCCACCGTTATTGTTACTCCCTGGTAGAATCCCATTTACATTTTTCATGTCGTTTCCAAGAGAACCAGCACCGGCCATTCCACCTGGGCCGTTCATCTGGGAGGACATCATCATCTCATGAATGATTTTCTGGACTGAGCTCTGGGCATCCGTTGTGTCAGCTTCAGCAGGGAGAGAAGTCTGTTGTTGTTGCAAGGGAATATTGGCTGGTGAATTTGCCGTACCCATGTGGTTTGCAGAAGTTAATGCTTGATGAGATGTTTGTGGATTGTTAGATGAGGATGGTGTGGGTGATTGAAAAGGGGATGCATTTGGCTGCGCTTGTGGAACATTACCAGACGAACCTGGGGATGGAATTTGAACAGAACTACCCCCATAAGGGCTGCTTGCATTGTTCATTGAATTTTGTCTAGAATTCACAGAATTCTGGTGGAGAAGTCCAACAATGGTGCTTGTGGTGGTTGATGCAGATGCTGCATTCACAGAATTATTTACATTTGTCACACCATTGGTAGAAGTAATCTGCATCGCAGCAGTTTGCACAGAATTTTGATCACCATTTGAAGTATGGGGAACCATATGCGGGAGTGGCTGCTGAGGCTGTGACTGCTGCTGCATATGATCTTCAGACTGTTGTGCCTGACTATGAAGTCCAGATGAACCACTTGTTCTCCGAGGGAATTTTGCTAAGCTGTCTGATAAAATGCAACAAAAATACGATTCTAAAATCAGTATTATTACAGTCAAACAACTGGCAATTATGCATTAAAAAAACTTCCCGACAATTTCAATTAAATACCCAAGCATATTCCCAGAATGAGAAAAAAGAATTACGCCATATGATGTTAGGATATATGGAAAATTACAATAGTATCTTCATTATATCTTTAGAATAATTTAGAGTATCTTAGACTATCTTGTCAGATTGTTTTCATATTTCCTACTATAAAATTACTTGTTTCTTTATTTAGCATGATGATCTAGTACACAAATAAGGGCCAGTGGTTTGGTTCTTCAATATGGTATAATTGCAGTATCATCTTCAGAGACCTAGAATACTCTGCAGCTCAGTTTCTTAAAACCACTCATCTTTTATAAATAAATCTACATTGTCTAAGCCTGATGCTCTTAGTCAGATGTGATTGGACCACAGTTGTCCCATGTGATCTGGCCCATAATACATAATAGCTCGTGATAGCAGCACTATTCCCATGTTGTGTTGTGTTGGACCAACATAACCAAAGTGGAGTGCTTTCCATGGCGAAAATTGTGTCCATTGTCAGTGTGCTACTATATTCACAAGTCAACGACACATCTTTCTCAGGTCAAAGACACCCCTGAAATTCAGTGTCACTTCATTGGTTCTGGTGTGGGTAGGTGGGGGGAATTTGTACTTTCCAACCCTTATAGACTGACCTGCTTTGTTCATTCCTAACCTCGTCTCGTCACTTCTTTGAGCCCTAGTCTCTGTTATGTGATTCGACCTTGCTCATGCATAATACATCTAATTAATCTGACACCGTTCTCTGCCACCATCTCGGATATTATGTTATCCCTTGTCATTCTGAAACATGAGCCTCTACTCTCAGATGCCATGTAGGGTAAATTTCTATCGTTTTCCAGTACTTTCTGATCTTGCTCTGTTCTCTGAAATGCTTTGCTGTGTTGGTTCTATTCAGTTCACTGTCTAACTTCTCATATTTTCTTTTACTTATTGTTCCACCTTGTCATTATGTTACAGTACATGCTCATTCTCACAGACCTTTCATGATTTCTCTGTTCTCCGTAACTAACATATGAATGTCTATAATTTCCAGGGTTTTATTTATGAGCTTGTGTATACGTGCACATTGAAATTATGAATTGTTTAACTCGCATATAAAATTTCACAATAGCTCAACCTACTACAGCAATTTATAATATACAGAATTGATAAATATGATCTAGCAACAAACTCAATCCCAGGTGCAGCCTGGTCACTTGCCAGTTTTAGTTACAAAATGCACTTTGGCCCCAATTTTTCACAAATGCAACCTGCCCTTCCAAACATGACTGACCTTAGACACTGGCTTGCATCAAGCTCAATCCCAGGTGCAGCCTGGCACCTGCAAGGTTTTTGTTCCAAAATGCAATTTGACCCCAATTTTTTCACAAACGCAATCTACCCTAATAAATGTGATTAACCTTAGACACTAGCCTCATCTCCATCCAAACATGTTTGTCAGGATGTTCTTTAGCAGCATCAATCCTTCCATTTTGTTCACAATGCTTTGTATAGAGATAAATTGGCTAGGATTTATACTACAAACCTTCCATTTGACTCAATGACTAAAAGAATTTGGAAGTTTAAAAGAGAGACCGCATTGATAGAATCTGAACATATTTTTTGCAATTGATAACGATTCTTGTTGCGATCTGAGAACAGGCCAGTTTGTATATTAGTTCTTCTGCAAACTGTACAACAGTAATTGACAATTGTTGAGGGTCCAATAGTACGATAGCACAGATGAGATGACTGGCTTACACAATACATATTATATTATTTGATTCTATATTCCGTATATTTCATTATTTGTTTCCTTATTGACTATTGGTATAAATAAGGTTAGTGCTTTATATTCTTAATCAAATCATACTATAACACGATGACATCAAATAAAGTCAACATCAATAATTCACACTGACATGAATAAACAAACAAAAAATCCAAATAATGATCATAATTGGCTCACATGGACTGGCAAGCAACACTTCTGTGTTTTCAGAAAATGTATGTCATGCCTGTCATTTGCGAGATTTGGAGCCTTTTGACAAGGTGATCACTCCCCCCCCC